>Ga0247817_10000556_pt1 | contig 20474 bp, 17 predicted proteins | sample UWRJL212509R1_FD_178010 | JGI IMG/M metagenome (GOLD analysis project Ga0247817, IMG submission 178010) | Plant litter microbial communities from Arlington Agricultural Research Station in Wisconsin, United States - UWRJ-L212-509R-1 | ecosystem: Environmental > Terrestrial > Plant litter >...
CAGGTAGTTCAGAAACCCGAACTGCGTGTTGTACAGGTATCCCCAGATCAGCGAGATCGCGACGATCGCCGTGATGGCGGGGATGAAGTAGAACGATCGCAACGCCCGGAAGAACGGGTGGTCGCTCCGGTTGAGCAGCAGCGCGACGGCGAGCGAGAGCACGACGACCGCGGGAACGCCGACCGCCGCGAAGATTCCCGTGTTGGTCAGCGCCTGCCAGAAGTCGGCGTCGCCGAACAGCGTGATGTAGTTGTCGACACCGACGAACTTCACGTTCCTGATATTCGCGAACGCCGAGATGTTCATGTTCGTGAAGCTCACGGCGAGCGCGACGAAGATGGGGAACACTCCGAAGGTCACCAGCAGGAGCATCGCCGGCGTGACGAAGAGATACGGAGACAGCCTGTTGCGCACGATCGCTCCTTTCGAGACGGTGGACGGATGGCGGAAGGGGCCGACGCATTCGCAGCGACGGCCCCGCTCGTCTAGTCGACCGAGAGACCCTCGGTCTTGGCGAAGAACGCGGCCAGCGCCTCGTCACGGTCGGCGCCGGTGAGCGCGATCGCGTTGAGCGCGTTGAGCAGCTCGGTGCCGACGGCGCCGTCCCAGTTGGACACGAGCGGCAGCACCTTCGACGAGGCGAGCTGCTCGGTGTAGACGGCCACGTTCGGGTCGCTGTTGAGGTCGGCGTCGTCGAGCGCAGAACTGACCGTCGGGAGCTCGCCGCTCAACTCGTACCAGTCGAGCTGGGTCTCGGGCTGCGAGAGGAACTCGAGGAGCTCGAGCGACGCCTCCTGCTGGTCGGTGTTGGCCCACACGCCGAGGTTGGAGCCGGCGAAGAGGGAGGTCGACGAGTCCTCGGCCGGCAGGAGGCTGGCCTGCCACTTCCCCTCGAGTTCGGGTGCGCCATCCGCGATCGCCTTGCCCAGGTACGGCCCGCTCACGAGCATCGGCGCGACACCGGAGATGAACCCCTGGGTCTGGTCGAAGTCGCCGTTCGTGGGAACGCTGCCGTCGGCGTACAGGCCGGTGTAGATGTCGACCGCCTTCTGGAACTCGGGGGTGTCGAAGTCGACGTTGCCCTCGGAGTCGATGACGTCGCCTCCGAGGCTCCAGGTCATCTCCACCGGCAGCGGGGCGTCCCACTGCGGGATGTAGTAGCCGAACTGGCCGCTGCCCCGACCGGCGAGGACCTTCGCGTCGTCACGCAGCTCGTCCCACGTGGTGGGCGGCGCGTCGATGCCGTTCTCGGCGAGGATGTCCGTTCGCGTGAAGAGCACGCGGGTGTCGCTGACCCAGGGGACGCTGACGATCTGTCCGCTGACGGATGTCGCGTCACCACTGACCCCGGAGGGGAAGTTCGCGGGGTCGAGGCCGGCGTAGTCGCCGATGAGGTCGTCGAGCGGGAGGAGCGCGCCGGCGTCGGCGAAGGTGCGCAGTTTGGACAGGCCGATCTGCAGCACGTCGGGCCCCGAGCCGGATGCGACCGAGGTGGTCAGCTTCTCGTCGATGCTGTCCCACGGGATGGCCACGACCTCGACCTCGTGGCCGCTCTCGGTCACGAACGGCTCGACGAGCGATTCGAAGTTGGTGCCGGAGTCGCCCATGACCCACACGGTGAGCGGCCCGTCACCCTCGGCGGTTCCCGGATCGGATGTGCAGGCGGCGAGGCTCAGGGCGAGACCCGTGATTGCCACGGGAGCGAGGGCCTTGGTCAGTATTCTCTTCATTGAGTTTCCCTTTCTAGGTGCAAGTAAAGCGGGATTTGTCGCTGGGATGGCCCGCGACCGCGGGCTTCTCCCGTTTTTATGCCGGAACGACCGACTCCACAGCGGAACGGTGCCGGGCAATCTGTTGCGCGTACCAGTGCGCGCTTCTCTTGGGGATGCGCGTCTGGTCGCGGTAGTCGACGAAGACGAGGCCGAAACGCTTGCTGTAGCCCTCCGCCCACTCGAAGTTGTCGAGGAACGACCAGGCGTAGTAGCCGCGGAGGTCGACACCCTCCTCGATCGCCCGGCCCGCAGCGGCGAGATAGCCGGCGAAGTAGGCCACCCGGTCGTGGTCGTTGACCTGGCCGTCGGGGTCGACGTAGTCGTTGTAGCTGGCGCCGTTCTCGGTGATGTAGATGGGCAGGCTCGTGAACTCGCTCGACACGCGGCGGAGGACGGCGCCGAGCGACTCGGGGATCACCGACCAGCCGAATGACGTGGTGGCCGGTGAGGCCGGCCGTTCGCCGACGCGCAGGTAGGTGCCGTCGTCGGCGTCCCACGCCACCACACGCTGGTAGTGGTTCATGCCGACGAAGTCGACCGGCTGGCCGATGACGGCCAGGTCGCCGTCGTCGACGAGCGCGTCGAGCCCGAGTGGGGCGAAGAGCTCGCGCACGGCGGGCGAGTAGTCGCCCAGATACACGGGGTCGAGGAAGACGCGGTTGCTCATGGCATCCAGCCGCACGACAGCCGCGGTATCCGCCGCCGAGCCGCTGGCCGGCACGATGTCGGTCACGATGTTCGAGTTGCCGACGCGCAGCCCGGGGTCGATGGCGCGGATCGCCGACACCGCCAGGCCGTGGGCGAGGTTGACGTGGTGGGCGGCGGAGACGGCGAGCCTCGGGTCCTCCTTGCCGGGCGCGTGAGCGCCGCGACCGTAGCCGAGGAATGCGACGCACCACGGCTCGTTGATGGTGATCCAGTCACGGGCGAGGTGCCCGAGTGCGCGCACCGTGCGGTCCGCGTAGTCGGCGAACAGATACGCCGTCTCCCGGGCGGGCCACCCGCCGGCGTCTTCGAGCGGCTGCGGCAGGTCCCAGTCATAGAGCGTGACCATGGGGGTGATCCCCCGCTCACGCATGCCCTCGAGCAGCGCCGCGTAGAAGGCCACGCCCTCCGGGTTGAGGTCGCCGCGTCCGGTGGGCTGCAGCCGCACCCACGAGAGTGAGAGACGGTAGTGGCTGATTCCCAAACTCGCCATCAGGTCGAGGTCGTCGGCCCAGCGGTGATAGTGATCGCAGGCGATGTCGCCGTTGTCGCCGTTGAGCGTCAGGTGATCCACGTTGGCGAACGTGTCCCAGATGCTCGGCCCGCGCCCGCCTTCGCGAGCAGCACCCTCGATCTGGTAGGCCGCCGTGGCGACGCCCCAACGGAAGTCCGCGGGGAACGGCGCGATGTCTAAAGCGTCTGTCGTCATTGACCGGTGCTTTCACTCGAAGGGAACTACTTATTTCAATATTTATAATAACCCTTGCACTAACGCTGTCAAGCATTTTCACGCGAGGCTTCCGTGGGCGCACGGAGGCCGTCTCGGCCCCCCGTGCCCCAGCATGGAACGGCGGCGCGATAGCGCAGCGCGTACCCCTTCGACGGAGACCGAGCGATGCAGCAAGCGAACACCCACCTTTCCGAGCTCGTCGAGCGCAGCGAGGCCGAGGCGATGCACCTCTGGCTCTCGGGTCTGCCCGAGCCGCAGCGATCCACACTGCGTACCTCGGCCGTGCGTCTCGCCGGCGGGGTCGTCTGCACGATGGCGAACGACCCGGTGAACTACTGGAACAAGGCCCTCGGCTTCGGCTTCGAGAGCCCCGTCGACGCGCGCCTGGTGCGGGAGGTCGTCGAGGTGTTCCGCGCCCGGGGTGTGCGCGAGGCGACCATTCAGATCGCGCCCGGGAACCTTCCCTCCGACTGGGACGACATCCGCAGCGCCCACGGGCTGACACGTGGCAACCCCTGGGTGAAGCTCGCCGGCGAGATCGACGTCGACGTGACCCCGGCCGAGCCGCGGGAGAGCCGGGTGCGCGTCGGCCGGGTGCCCGCAGACAGGGTTGCCGAGTGGGCAGACGTCGTGTTCAGCGGGTTCGGGATGCCTCCCGCCGATCTTGGCCGGATGGCGGAGTCGTCGACGCGGTCGGCCTCCTCGCTGCCGTTCGCGGCCTGGCTCGGCGACGAGATGATCGGCGGCGCGAGCCTCTTCCTGCACGGCGAGACCGCGCACCTGTTCGGGGCATCCACTCTCCCGGGGTTCCGTGGTCTCGGCGCGCAGTCCTCGCTCATCGCCGCCCGGGCGCAGGCCGCCCGAGAGGCGGGAGCGCGGTGGCTGGTGGGCGAGACCGGCAAGCCCGATGCCGACGGCGAGAGCGCGTCGCTCTCGAACATGCTCCGTGCCGGATTGAAGCCCCTCTACGAGCGCGAGAACTGGGAGTGGTCAGACACCGCGCTCTGATCCGCGCTGCGGTCGACCGAGCGTGGACGCGTTGCTCAGCCGGCCGAGGTGGAGGGCGGCGAGGTGCACGGCCGACCCGACCTTCTGCGGGTCGAACCCCCCTATGCGCCCCGAGACCGAGAGCGCAGCGACCGCGCGTGCGTCTGCCGTGAGGATCGGGCTGGCCGCTCCGGTCACGCCCGGCCCGGCCTCGGCGTTCGAGTAGGCGAGGCGCGTGCGGCGGATGGCCTCCAGCTCGCGCAGCAGGGAACCGGCGTTGGTGATGGTGCCCGGCTGGTAGGCGACGAAGCCGCGTTCGATAACCCGCTCGACCACCTCGGCCGACGAGAAAGCCAACAGCGCCTTGCCCGCGCCCGTCGCGTAGGCCGGGAGCCTTCCGCCGACGCGCGACAGCAGCGCCGAGGAGTCGAGACCCGGCAGGATGCCGATGTAGACGACCTCGGTGCCCTCGAGCACCGAGAGGTGCACGGTCTGCCGGGTGGCGTTGCGCAGGTCGGCCATCGTGGGCAGGGCGAGCGAGCGCAGCTCGTTGGGTTGGCCTGACAGCTTGCCGAGCTCGAACAGCTTCAACCCCACGCTCACGGAGTGGCCCTGCCGCTCCAGGTAGCCGTGTCGGACGAGGCTCGACACGAGCCGGGAGGCAGTGGACTTCGGCAGCCCCGACCGGCGCGCGATCTCGTTGACGCCGATGCGGTCGTCGGCGGCGGAGAACGCGTCGAGCACGGCGGTCATCCGTTCGATGACGGAGACGGCAGCGCTCGGGTCTGAAGTCTGCACGTCACCGCCTTTGGTCTCGTCCACTATCCATATTGTGGATACAGCATCTACAATATGAATACAGCATGGCCCCGCCCGATGGCGCAGTCAATCCGTTTCAAGAAATAGACCGCGCCCCGTGCGCCACGATAGGTTTCCCCCTATGACCCCAGATCAGTCCGACAAGGGCGTCGATTCCGACAAGCGCGACAAGTCCGACATGGTCGAGAAGGCCCTCTCGCTGCTGGTCCTACTGGGCGACTCGGCCCAAGGAGCGTCGGCGACCGAGCTCGCCGGTGCCGCCGACCTCCCGTTCAGCACCACCCACCGCCTGCTCCGCTCGCTGTCGCGGCAGGGGTTTGTGGCATTCGACCCCGCGTCGAAGCGCTACACCCTGGGCATCCGCGTCTTCCAACTGGGTCAACGCGTGTCGAACGCCAACGGCTTCGCCGGGGCCTCGCTGCCCGTTCTCCGCTCACTCACCGAGCGCACACGGGAAGCCAGCATCCTCGGCGTTCGCGACGGCTCGCACGTGCTCACCGTGAGCAAGGTCGACGGCCCGCAGGCGTTCCGGGTCACGAGCGACCCGGGAACCCACAGCCCCCTGCACACGACGGCTCTCGGCAAGGTGCTCGTCGCCTTCGCCGACGACTGGGAGCACCTGGTCGACTCGCTCGACCTCTTCGCCCGCACCGACACCACGATCACCGAGCGCGCCGTCTTCCGCGCAGACATCGAGGGGGTGCGCGAGCGCGGCTACAGCACGATGCGGGAGGAGAACGAGGTGGGGATGCACGCCCTCGCGGTGCCCGTGCACGCGATCGACGGGCGCGTCGTGGCGGCCGTGGCCATCGCCGCTCCCGTGTTCCGGCTGCCCTTCGACGACCTGCTCGCCCTGCTGCCTCCGCTCACCTCCGCCGCGGCCGAGATGTCGGTGCGGCTGCCCCTGCCCTAGCGCCGGGCGGCCGGGCGGCTAGAGCTCGAAGTCGACGACTGCGAGCGACGCCTTCACCGGCGCCGACATCGCGAGCACGGGGGCGTGGGCCGGATGCGCGGTGTACGTCGCGAGGTCGGCCAGCGAGTCGAAGTCGGCCACGATCGCGATCTCGTGCGAGCTGGGTCCGTGCAGCAGGTCCTCCCCGACAGACATGCTGCGGATCTGCGGAATCTGGCGGGGCAGGTCGGCGACCATGGCCATCCACTCCGCGCGCTGTTCCGGCGTGAACCCCGGCACGAAGGTGAAGACGGCGACGTGCCTGATCACGACGCTCCCGCCAGAAGCCGACGGTCGTGCTGGGCGGCGAGCCGCACCGGCGCGTTGGCGGCACCGTAGCCCGCGTAGCCGCCGCGGCGCTCGACGATCTCGAAGAACACGCTGCCGAGCGACTCGGTGTAGAAGTGGAGGAACTCGCCCCGGTCGTCGCGGTCGTACATCAGCTGCAGCTCGCGCAGCTCGTCGAGGAACGCCGGCTCGAGGTCGAACCGCGCGTCGAGGTCGTCGTAGTAGTTGTCGCCGATGGGCAGGAAGCCGAGCCCACGCTCGCGTGCGCGACGCGCGGTCGCGATGGCGTCGTTGCAGGCGAAGGCCACGTGCTGGGCGCGCACCGCGGTCTCGACGCTCTCGGCGGGCGCGAGATTGAGCACGAGCCGCACGACGCAGTCGGGGGTGCTCATGACCTGGCTGCGCACGAGCCCCGTGGGAGCCGCCACGTCGAGCGAGGGTTGCGGGTCGAGGGCGAGCACGCTCGTGCAGAAAAGCACCGCGGCGTCGAAGTACTCCCACGACTGGGCCAGGTTCACGTGGTCTACCCGGGTGACGAGCGCGTCCGCCGACGCCGACGTCCCCGCGGCGAACTCGGCGACCCACGCGGGCACTCCACCGCTGCCCACACGGCCGAAGAAGACCTCGCTCGAGTCGGGCGCCCGCACTCCGAGCAGGACCTCGTCGCCCGCTCCCCGCTCGCGGGGCACGGCGGGGGCAAGGAGGGTGGCGGCGCGGGAGGCCGCGAGCTCGGGGTCGGCGACGTCGAATCCGAGGGCGGCGACGGCCGGGGCGCCGGCGGTCGCATCCCCGCTGTTGATGATCACACGAGCCCCGCCCTGCGACCAGAGTTCGACGGGCTTGGAGTGGTGGGTGCCCGCGTCGTCGAACCCGAGCTGGTACAGCGTCGTGCGCACGCGCTCGCGCTGGCTCTCGTCAGCGCGCACCTCGACGAAGTTGAACCCGAGCGGGGGCGGCATGTCGGGCAGCGGCGCCACGGCCATGCGCACTCCCTCGCGTCCCTCGCGATCGAGGGACTGCGACGCGAGCTCCTGCAGCCATTCGAGCGAGCGCATGGCGTCGAGGGCGGTGCGGTGCGGATCGGTGCGGCGGAACGTGTCGTTGAAGATCTCGAGCGACACCGGCCCGTCGTAGCCGGAGCGCAGCAGGTGGCCCATGAAGTCGGCCAGGTCGAATGCGCCCTCGCCGGGGAACACGCGGTGGTGTCTGCTCCACGAGAGCAGGTCCATCGTGAGCCGGGGAGCGTCGGCCATCTGCACGAAGAAGATCTTGTCGGCGGGGATCGTCTCGATCGCGGCGGGATCCCAGCCACGCGACAGGATGTGGAAGCTGTCGAGACAGTGGCCGACGGCGGGGTGGTCGACGGCGCGCACGATCCGCGCCGCGTGCTCGTAGTCGCTGACGAACCGTCCCCAGGCGAGCGCCTCATATGCGACGCGCACGCCGTGCAGCGCGGCCAGGTCGCCGAGCTGACGCAGCTGGTCGACGGCGAGCGCGTCGTCGGCGCTCACCGCGGTGCCGACGTTGCTGCAGAGCAGCATGGTGTCGATGTCGAGACGGTTCATCAACTCGAACTTGGCCTCCGCACGCCGCAGGTTCTGGCGCAGCCGGCCCTGCGCGACGCCCTCGAAATCACGGAACGGCTGATACAGGTCGAGCGTCAGGCCGAGGTCGCGGGCGAGCTCGGCCACGAGCTCGGGCGAGAGCGGCGACGCGACGAAGTCGGGCTCGAAGATCTCGACGCCGTCGAAACCGGCCGCCGCACTGGCGCGCAGCTTCTCTTCGAGCGAACCGCTGAGGCAGACAGTGGCAATGGAGGTCTTCATCGACGCACAGCCCTTCCGTGTTGTGGCCCCCAGTGTGCGGCGGTGCGGCGACACGCCGCAATCGAGCCGCCCACTCAGTGGAACGGCGGTGGACGCGCACTCACGGTGCGCACTCACAATGGCTTCGAACCGACTACCCGCGACGTCGAAGGAGACAGCGCATGACCGCACAGCGTCCCAGCATCCTCGTGGTGAACGGGCCGAACCTGAACCTTCTCGGTCTGCGCGAGCCGCGCATCTACGGCCACGACACCCTCGCCGACGTCGAGAAGCTGGCGCGCGACACCGCGGACGCCGCCGGCTACGACCTGGACTTCTTCCAGAGCAACTGGGAGGGCGCGATCATCGACCGCCTCCACGAAGGCCGGGGTGTCGCGAGCGGTGTCATCGTGAACCCGGCGGGCCTCACGTCCGTCTCGATACCGCTGCTCGACACGCTGCTCGCCGTCGCGCTGCCCGTCGTCGAAGTGCACGTGTCGAACATCCACCGCCGCGAGGAGTTTCGCCACTTCTCCTACACGTCGACGATGGCCGAGGCCGTCATCGCGGGCTGCGGCATCGCCGGCTACCGCTACGCCGTCGACTTTCTCGTGAACCACATCGCGTCGAAGAACAGCGCAGTCTAGGCGGGCGACCTTCGGCGCACGTCGTCGGCGACGCCCGGAGGCAGGCGGGCGGCGCCGACGGCGCTGAGACACGCGATCGCCGCCATCACGACGAGCGCCCACCGGTACGGCGCCAGACCGCCGTGACCTGCGGCGTCGACGAGGCGCACCACCACGGCCGCCACGGCCACCCCGAGCGCCGATGCGACCTGCACGACGGTGGACGACAGCGTGTTCGCGCCGTTCATGCGCTCGGGAGCGATCTCGGCGAACTGGATCGTTCCGTAGGCGGTGAACCCCGTGGAACGGAAGGCTCCGCTCAGCAGCAGGACTCCCGCCATGATCACGATCGGGGTGTCGGCGGTCATGGTCGCCACGGCCAGGAGGGTGAGGGCCACACCGACCGCCGACCAGACCATGACGCTCGCGAACCCGAGCCGGCCGATGAGCCAGGTCGTCGCAGGCTTCACCGCCAGGTTGCCCGCGAACACCCACATGACCATCGCACCGGCGACCACCGGCGTCCACCCGAAGCCCTCCTGCATAAGCAGCGGCAGCAGGAACGGCACGGAGCTCACCGCCGTGCGGTACCAGACGCCGCTCGAGTTCGTGACTCGGAACGTCGCGACGCGGTAGCCCGTCAGATCGAGCAGCGGCCCCCGAGCGGCGACGAGGTGCCGCACGGTGAGCACCCCGGCCACGGCGGCGAGTGCGAGGAGCGCGGCGCCGAGCGGCACCCCCTCGGCGGAGGCGATGCGCTCCAACCCCAGGACGAGCGCCACGAGCGTCGTGCTCGTACCCGCGAGACCGCGCAGGTCGAGCCGGCGCCGGACGCGCGCCGAGTCGATCGGGATCACACGCAGCGCGACGAAGAAGAGCGCGACTCCGAGCGGCACGTTCACGTAGAAGATCCACGGCCAGCCGAACGACTGGGTGATCAGTCCGCCCGCGAGCGGAGCGACGACGGGGGCGACGAGCGCCGGCCAGGTGAGGTACGCGATCGCTCTCAGCAGCTCCGCCTTGTCTGTGGTGCGCAGCACGATCAGCCGGCCCACCGGCACCATCATGCTGCCGCCGATGCCTTGCAGGGCGCGGGCCAGCACGAGCGAGAGCAGGTCGGGGCTCAACGCGCAGAGCAGCGATGCGACGACGAAGACGACGATGGCGGCGCAGAAGACGCGGCGGGCACCGAACCGGTCCGCCGCCCAGCCGCTCACCGGGATGAAGACGGCCACGGCGAGCAGATAGGCGGTCATCGCCAGACCCACGTCGGCCGCCGCGACGCCGTAGTCGCCGGCGATCGCCGGGATGGCGGTGACGAGAACCGTTCCGTCGAAGGTCTCGAGGAAGAACGCCGTCGCGACCACGAGCGCGACCGGGCGCGAGAATCCTGCTCGGGCGGCGCTCACCGCACCGCCCGAGCGTCAGACACCGGCGGCAGTGACCTGCCCGCCGTCGGCGATGATGCGTTCGAGGTGCGCGAGCATGCGCTCGGAGTCGGGGGTGACCCCGGTGAACAGGCGGAATCCCTCGGCGGCCTGGAACACGAGCATGTAGCCGCCGCCCACGGTGAGGCACCCCATGCCCCGGGCCGCGGCCATGAGTCTCGTCTCCAGCGGCATATACACGATGTCGTGCACCCACAGCCCGGGACGGAGCAGTTCGAGCGGCACGGCCGAGCCGGGGTGGGTCGGCATTCCGACCGGGGTCGCGTTGACGACCCCGTCGGCCTCGGCCATCCAGCGTTCGGACTCATCCTTCGAGCCTGCCACGATGGCGGCCGTGCCGTGCGCCGACCCCAGGGATCTGGCCACCTCGCGTGCCCGGCCGTCGTCGACGTCGACGAGCACGAGCCGCTCCACGCCGCTGCGCAGCAGGGCATGGGCCACCGCGACGCCGGCACCGCCCGCGCCGAACTGCACGACGGTGCGGCGCGGGACGCCGCGCAGGTTCAGCTCGATGGAACGGGCGAAGCCGTACCAGTCGGTGTTGTGGCCGATGGACCGCGGCCCGTCGAAGACCACGGCGTTCACGGCCCCCAGCACCCGGGCGTCGTCCGACATCTCGGTGACGAACTCGGTGGCGGTCTGCTTGAACGGGTGGGTGATATTGACCCCGCGGTATCCGCTGTCGCGCACCGACGCCAGCACCGCGCCGATGTCGTTGTAGGCGGGGTCGCGGTCGCCGTCGAACACCTCGTAGGTGTAGTCGAGTCCCAGCGCCTCCGCCTCCGTCTCGTGTAGTACCGACGAGAGCGACAGGTCGAGGCCGAGGCCGATGAGGCCCACGCGATAGGAATTAGTCGCGCTCACGCCGCCGCTCCCGAACGCGCGCCTGTCAGCCGTACGGCGACGCCCGACTCCGACGACCGGTAGATCGCCGTCACGATCTCCAGCGCCCGCCGGGCGTCGCGACCGGTGACGAGCGGGTCTCGGTCGTCTCGCACGGCCGCGACGAAGTCGGCGATCTGCAGCGAGTGCGCGTCCACGAGGCCGAGATGCACGTCGGCCAGCGGAATGTCGAAGACGCCGCCCGCCGCGTACGGTGCCGCGAATTCTCGCTCGCCGGGCAGCGTCCAGACGTCGGTGAGGCCCGTGCCCTCGGGGAACTCGAGCACACTCGCCGCCCTGCCTTCCGCGTCGCTGACGAGCACCTGCGCCCCGAGACCCGGGTCGAAGGTCGAGCTCGCCTGCACGACGGCGAGGGCGCCCGAGGCGAACTCGATCGTGGCAACCGCGGTGTCCTCGACGTCGATGTACGCGCCGTGCCTGAGGGTCGCGACGCGACCCGTGACGCTCACCGCGTCGCCCATGAACCACTGCAGCAGGTCGATGTGGTGCATCGCCTGGGTCATGAGCACGCCTCCCCCCTCGGTGTCGCGGCGCCCCCGCCACGGTTCGGCGTAGTACTCGGCGTCGCGGCGGAGCCGGACGATGCAGCTGCCCGATACCGGTGTTCCGAGGGAGCCGTGGTCGATGGCCGCGCGGATGCGGGCGGCCGCCGGCCAGAACCGGCGCTGGAAGACCACTCCGAACCTCACCCCGGCGGCGTCGGTCGCCGCGATCATGCGGTCGGCCTCCTCGGTGGTGGTCGCGACGGGCTTCTCGCAGAGCACGTGCAGGCCGTGCGCCGCGGCCGCGACGACCCCCACCTCGTGCGCCGGATGCGGCGTGCAGATCGTCACGGCGTCGAGGCCGGAGCCGAGCGCGCTCTCGACGTCGTCGAATGCCGCGGGGATGCCGAAACGCTCCGCGAACTCCCGCGCCCGCGCGGCATCCGTGTCGACGACGGCCGCGACGGTCACCCCGGGCAACGCCTGGAGGGCGGCGACATGGTTGACGGCGATGGCGCCGCACCCGACTATCGCGAAGCGGATCGCCACCGGTGCGCCCGAAGGCGTGAATTCTTCTGCCATGACCTCATCGTCTCGCCGCAAACTCGTTGACCGAATTGTGACGTGGGCCATCGGGCCGGGCAACGCGACGTGCCATCCAATGGAACACGCCGACGCCTGGTCAGAGCGGCCAGCTGAGTGCCCGAGCCGGGAGGTTGCGGCCGAGCCCGAGGGCGGCGGTGCGCACGGCGGCGCCGAGGTGCTTCACGTCGATCAGCCCGGCCCGGCCGGACACGGAGATCGCCGCGATCGGCCCGTACCCGCTCTTCAGGATGGGGCTCGCCACGCAGACGATGCCACGCCCCGACTCCTCGCGGTCGTAGGCCAGACCCGAGCCTCGCACGGCCTCGAGCTCCCGCCTCAGCATGTCGGGATCGGTGATGCTGTTCGGCTGCAGCCGCGCGAGCCCGGCCGCGATAACGGCGTCAACGGCCTCGGGCGGCGAGAAGGCGAGCAGCGCCTTACCCACCCCGGTGGTGTGCGCCGGCAGCCGGCCGCCCACCCGCGCCGGGGCGCGCGACGCGTTGCGTCCGCGGAGCATCCCGATATAGACGACCTCGCCGCCCTCCAGCACCGCCAGGTTGACCGTCTGCCCCGTTGCATCCCGCAGGTCCGTCATCGTGGCGAGCGCGAGGCTCCGCAGCTCCTTCGGCTGGGTGGCGAGCTCGCCGAGTTCGAACAGGCGCAGTCCCGGGCGCACCCCCGCACCGTCGCGCTCGAGGTACCGGTGCTCCACCAGCTCGGCCACGAGACGCGACACGGTCGACTTGGGCAGGTTCGCCCTGCGCGCCAGCTCCGACACGCCGAGCCTCTTGTCGTCCGATCGGAAGGCGCCCAGCACGAGCGTCACCCGGTCGATCACCGACACGGCGTCGTTCCATTGAGCGGTACGCATGGGGGAAGTATGGGAGTCGTCGGCACGGCTGCGCAAGCGGCGGGGCGAGCCGGATTCGGCACACCCCGCCGCGCACGGCGTGCTCTACTCCGTCATCCCCCGGATGGCGGTGTAGAGCTCGAGGCGTTCGCCGTCGTAGTAGGAGTTGAAGAACTCCTCGGCCTTCTCGATGAAGGCCTCCTTGTCGACGTCCTCCTCCTCGACCACCGTGAACGAGTCGTCGGCCCGGTACTCGTCGAGGATCTTGTTCGTCTCCTCGTCGACGCAGTCGCGGTTCTCGGCGCGGATGCCGTGGATGGTCTCCTCGAGAAGCTCGGCCTGCTCGTCGCTCATCTTGTCGTAGGTCATCTCGCTCACCACGAGCCAGTGGATGCCGACCTGGTGGTTGTTGAGCGACGCGACCTTGAGAATCTCGTCGAAGCTCTGCGAGTGCGTCGCGACGATGGGGTTCTCCTGTCCGACCGCGATCCCCTGCTGCAGCGACACGTAGATCTCCTCGTTCGCCACCGCCACCGGGGTCACCCCCATGGCCTCGGCGTTGGCGAGGAACTGCGGCGAGTCGGGGAACCGGATGGGCAGGCCCTCCAGGTCGTCGGGGCTCTCGATCGGGGTGTCTTTCGTGGTGAACGTGCGGTTGCCGAAGAACCATCCGTCGACGATGCGGGCGCCCGTCTCTTCGTTGAAGCCGGCGAAGAGGTCGGATGACTCGTTGTCGATCCACTCGAACGCGTGGTCGACATCGTTGAAGACGTAGGCCGCGTCGACGACGCCGATCGGCTCGTAGGTCGCACTCAACGCCGACGCGCCCTGCAGGTCGATGTCGATGTCGCCTGCCTGCACCGCCGCGAAGCGCTCGGTGTCGGGTCCGAGCTGGCTGGCCGGGAACAGGTCGACGGTGAACCCGATGTCTGCCTCCTCGAGCCGCTCCTTGAGCAGCTCGACGCCGCAGTAGTAGTTCGGTGTCGTCTCGGGCTGGCTGGTCGCGACCGTCAGCGTGACGTCTTCGTTGCCGCCGGTAGCCTCTCCGCCGTCGTCGGCGGGTGAGGAACACCCGGCGAGGAGCAGAGCGCCGGCCGTCAGCACCGACGACGCGAACACCACCCGGGACTTGCTGTGAGCGTGGCTCATGTGATTCTCCCTCGTACTGTGCGTTTGCCGGAGCCGCTTGGCCCGGCACTGGACGGCCCGCGAGCGGGGCCGAAGTCGTGCGTTTGTGGAGTTATAGGCCCAACAGGTCGGGCACGATGGTGACGATCTGCGGAAACACGGTGAGCAGCAGGAGCACCGCGACGAGCGGGATCAGGAAGGGCAGCACGCCGCGGAACACCACGCCCATGGGTTGCCTCGTGATCGACCCGACGACGAACAGCACCGCTCCCACCGGGGGTGTGAGCGAGCCGATCATGAGGTTGAGGATCATCACGACACCGAGGTGCACGGGGTCGATGCCGAACTGCGCCGCGATGGGCATGAGCACCGGCACGAGGACGAGGATCACCGGAGGCGCCTCGAGGAAGGTGCCGAGCAGCAGCAGGATGACGTTGAGCACGAGCAGGAAGACGATCGGGTTGTCGGTGAGCTCGGTGAGCCACGTGCCGAGCACGCGCGACACCTGCTCGCGGGCGAGCACCTGGCCCATGAGGTTGGCGGCCCCAAGGATGAGCAGGATCCCGCCGGTGACGACGACCGTCTCCCTGGCCGACCGGACCAGCACTTTGAGCGTGAGGGTGCGGTAGAAGGCTCCGAGCACGACCATGTACGCGGCCGCGACGCCGGCACCCTCGGTGGGGGTGAAGATGCCGCCGAGGATCCCGCCGAGGATGATGACCGGGGTGAACAGCGGTCCGATCACCCGTGCGCCGGCCCAGCGGAACCTCGCGACGTCGAATCGCGTGCCCTCCATGCCCTCGCGTTTGCGCGCCCAGATGAAGATGTAGAGAGCGAGGCCCCCGGCCATCAGAAAGGCGGGCAGGATCGAGCCGGCGAACAGCGCCCCGGTGGAGATGGATGCCGTCGCGGCGAAGAGCACCGCGGGGATGCTGGGCGGCATGATCGTGCTGAGCAGCGAACCGGAGGCGCTCAGCCCTGCGGCGAAGCCGTAGGGGTAGCCCTGTCGGATCATCTGGGGCACCTGCACCTTGCTCAGCGCCGCCGCATCGGCCAGGGCCGATCCGCTGATCCAGGAGAAGCCCACGCTCGTCGTGAGGTTGACGTAGGCCAGGTTTCCCCGCACCCGCGGCAGGCTGGCGAGGGCGAAGTCGAAGAGGCGACTCGCGATGCCCAGGTGATTCGCGATCGCGCCGACGAAGATGAACAGCGGCACGGCCAGCAGGGGGAAGCTGTTGATCCCGTCGACGATCGACCGGATGGCGAGGCCCGCGGAGTTGCCGTTGGTGTAGAAGTACAGCATGCTCGCGGCGATCATGCTGAAGGCCACGGGCACCCGCAGCAGCAGGAGCGCCGTCATCACCAGGAGGTAGATGGTGAGGTCCATGTCAGCCCTCCATCTCGGAGATGTCGAGCTTCGCCTCTGGGCGGCCGGCCGCGGCGATCTTGGCGATCGAGTGGATGATGCCCGAGGTGAAGCCGACCAGGGCGAAGATGTAGAGCACGGCGAGGGGCATGTGCAGCACCGTCGACACCCGCCGCCAGCCCTGCTCGATCATGAGCAGCGACTCCCAGGCGAGGGCGCCGCAGGTGAGCACCATGACCACCGCGGCGAAGACCCGCAGCGCGACGAACAGCTTCTTGCCCTGCAGCACCGAGTCGAAGACCTCGATCACGATGTGCCCGTTCTTGCCGATGAGGTAGCCGGCCATGACGAAGGTGAGCGCCACCATGGAGAGACGAGCGACCTCGCCGGCGCCGACCCAGGCGATCTGCGGCACGTAGCGGCCGAGCACCTGGTACATGACGCCGAGGAAGAGGAGCGCGAAGAGCACGGTTCCCGTCCAGATCTCCACGCGGGAGAGCCAGCGGATGGGCGCGGGGGCGTTGTGCTCCGGCTCGTACGCCGCAGAGGCCTCTGCCGGGTCATCCGTTGACATCATCAACCTCTCTGTCAATGCGCGAGCTAGTGCCGCTGATGTGACTTTGGGCTGTCGCGGCGCTGCGCACAAGCGGATGTTCCACGGAATGGGACACCGCGACGGCCCGGGTCCGAGGCTATCGAACGACGGCGGCGGCGGCGGGCGGGAGCGACCGCGCCCGCAGCCCGACAGAGCGGGTCGCGGTCAGACGAACGACGCCTGGATGGCGATCGCCGCCGCGCCGCGGGCCCAGGCCGAGAATCCCGACCGGTCGACGATGAGGGCGACCGGGGCCGCCTCGGGATCGCGGTCGCCGGCAAGCGCCGCGCTGATGGTGTCGAGCTGCGCGTCGACGAGGGCAACACCGTCGCCCGACAGCACGACCGTCTCGACCATGGCGAGGTTGGCGGCGGCGGCGATCAGCCGGCCGAGGGCGCGCCCCGCGGCCTCGACGACTTGCAAGGCGACGGCGTTGCCTTCGGCGGCGAGCTCGAGCAGCTCGACGTAGCCGACCTCGCGGCCGAGACCGATGCTCGCGCTCGCGCTCATGCTGGGCATCGAGAGCATCGCCGTCGAGCAGCCGCGGTGGCCCTCGGCGCAGAGCGGACCGGTCGGGTCGAGGGGGAAGTGGCCGCCGAGCCCGAGCCCGGTGTCGCTGGTGACGACGGCGCGGTCGTGGATGACGAGCCCGTAGCCGACGCCGGCGCCGATGGTGATGACGGCGAAGTTCTCGATCCCCCGAGCCTCGCCGAACCACTGCTCCGCCGCGGTGAGGGCGACCACGTCGTTGTCGACGACGACGCGCACACCGAGCGCTTCGTGCAGCATTCCGCCGAGGTCGACGTCGCGCCAGCCGAGGAAGGGGGCTCGTTCCACTCGCCGCTGGGCGGTGACCTTGCCTCCGACGGTCACCCCGAGGGCGGTGAGCCCGTCGGTGCCGCCGAGCTCACGCACGATCTGCACGATGGAGGCGACGACCGCCTCCGGTTCGCGGGAGTCGAGCCGCAGCATCCGTTCGCTCTGCGGGTTGGCGCGCAGGTCGGAGACGACGCCGAACACCTCGTCGCTGGTGACCTTGATGCCCACGAATCGCTGCGAGTCCACCCGGACGTCGAGCGGCTTGGCCGGCCGGCCGAGCGACCGCTCCGCGCTCTCGGGCGCGTCGACGAACAGCCCGCGGTCGACGAAGGGCTTGCTCAGCCGGGTGAGGCTGGCGGGCGAGAGCCCGAGCCTGCGGCCCAGCTCGCCGCGGGAGATGGGCCCGTGGATGAGCACTTCGCGGGCGAGGTCGCGCGCGGGTCCGGCCACTGTCATTGCACGCCTTTCACTCGCGTTCTTTTCATTATGGAGGGAAATGCGGGTGGATGCCGTCTCATTCACTGAGAAAAGGTTTCCTTGACACGGCTTTCGTTTCGTCGTAAAAATAATGCATGCAACGAAGCCCCGCCGCCGCCCACCTCCGAAACGGGGGCACCAGCGTCGTCCTCGACCTCTCGTCACCGGGACTGCCCACCATCGTGCACTGGGGCGAAGACCTCGGCGAACTGCAGCAGGAAGACCTCGACGCCATCGTCGCGGCAACCCTCGCCCAGCGGGTGTCCGGGGCGCTCGACGTTCCCGCCCGCCTCACGCTGCTACCCCAGGAGAGCTTCGGCTGGCAGGGCACGCCCGGCCTCACCGGCTCCCGCCGCGGATCGTTCTTCGCGCCGGCGCTCAAGGTCGTCGACGTGAGCGCAGAGGCGACACGTCTCACCGTCGACGCCGCCGACGACGTCGCGGGCCTCACCCTGCGCGTCGCTCTCGGTGTCGACGCGGCCGGCCTGCTGAGCCAGACCCTCACCCTCGTCAACACCGCAGACGACGACTACGACCTCGTCGACCTCTGCGCCACCTTCCCCCTGCCAGCCACCGCGACCGAGATCCTCGACACCACCGGTCGCCACTTGCGCGAGCGCACGCCTCAACGGCACGCGCTCACCGCCGGCCGCCACCAGCGCGAGAGCCGAAAGGGACGCCCGGGTGCCGACGCCACCCTGCTCCTGCTCGCCGGCACCTCGGGGTTCGGCTTCGAACGCGGACTCGTGCACGGTGTGCACCTGGCGTGGAGCGGCAACCACCGCCTCGCCGCCGAGCGCCTCGTCACCGGCGCTACCGCGTTGCAGGCCGGCGAGCTGCTCTCCGCCGGCGAGATCCGACTGGCGCCCGGGCAGAGCTACTCGACCCCCACCGCGGTGGCGTCGTGGGGCGAAGGACTCAACTCGCTGTCGGCACGCTTCCACGCGTCGCTGAGGTCGCGCCCGTCGCATCCGTCGTCCCCTCGCCCGGTCACCCTGAACACCTGGGAGGCCGTCTACTTCGACCACGACCTCGACCGGCTGAAGGCGCTGGCGGATGCCGCGGCCCGCGTCGGCGTCGAACGCTACGTTCTCGACGACGGCTGGTTCACCGGCCGGCGCGACGACACCGCCGGGCTCGGCGACTGGTTCGTCGACACGGAGATCTGGCCCGACGGGCTTTCGCCACTCGCCGACCACGTCGTCTCGCTGGGCATGCAGTTCGGGCTCTGGGTCGAGCCCGAGATGGTGAACCCCGACTCCGACCTCGCCAGGGCGCACCCCGACTGGATCCTGCAGGCCGCCGGGAGGATGCCCGTCGAGGGCCGGCAGCAGCAGGTGCTCGACCTGTCCCATCCCGGCGCCTACGAGTACATCCGCGAGCGGCTGCTCGCCCTGCTCGACGAGTACCCGATCGCCTACCTGAAGTGGGACCACAACCGCGATCTCGTCGACGCCGGCAGCACCATCACGGGGGCGCCGGCCGTCCACGACAACGTCGTGGCCCTGTACCGCCTGCTCGACGAGCTGAAGACCGCGCATCCCGGGCTCGAGATCGAGAGCTGCGCCTCCGGCGGCGCCCGCGTCGACCTCGGCATCCTCGACCACACCGACCGCATCTGGACCAGCGACTGCATCGACCCGGTCGAACGGCTCGTCAACCAGCGCTACACCTCGCTGCTGGTGCCCTACGAGCTGATGGGGGCGCACATCGGCGGCCCGCACAACCACTCCACCGGCCGGCGGCACGACCTGTCGCTGCGGGCGGGAGTCGCGCTGCTCGGCCACCTCGGCATCGAGTGGGACATCTCCGGCCTCGCCGACGGCGAGTACGCCGCCCTCGCCGACTGGGTGGCGCTGCACAAGGCGAAGCGCCAGCTCTTCCACACCGGCACGGCGGTCTCCGCCGACCTGCCCGACCCGTCGATGGACCTGCGCGGCGTCGTGGCCGACGACCGGTCGGAGGCGTTCTTCGTCTTCACCCAGGTGACGACGAGCAACTCCTACCCGGCCGGCGCTCTCACTTTCGCCGGGCTCGACGACGACACCCGGTACTCGGTGCGGCTGCTCGCATCCCCCCACACGGGCGCGAGCGCCGGACAGTCCGACCTGCCGTGGACCACCTTCCCGCTCGTGCTCACCGGCCGGAGCCTGCGCACCACCGGCGTGCAGGCGCCGGTTCTGCATCCCGAACAACTCGCACTGATCGACATCACCGCCGTCTGACCGACGGCACCAACGCAAGGAGGCGTTATGCATGCACCAACCCACCCCCGTCGTCCGAGATGGCGGGTGCCCGTCGGGGCGCTGGCCGTCGCGGCGCTCGCGCTCACGATGAGCGGCTGCAGCAGCGCGCAGTCCGATGTCGTCACGCTCGACTTCTTCCAGTTCAAGCCCGAGGCGGTGCAGGACTTCGCCGACATCGTGGAGGGGTTCGAGGCCGAGAACCCGGGCATCCGGGTCATCCAAAACTCGGTTCCCGACCCGGACACCGCCATCCGCACCCTGCTCGTGAAGAACAAGGTGCCCGACGTGCTGACCCTCAACGTCAACGGCAACTACGGCGAGCTCGCCAGGGCCTGCATCTTCGCCGACCTCGACGCCGAGCCGGTCGTCGACACCGTGAACCCTGCGGTGCAGCAGATCGTGCAGGACCTCGGCACCTGCGCGGCGAGCGGCGAGGACGAGATCAACGCCCTCCCCTTCGCGAGCAACGCCTCGGGCATCCTCTACAACCCCGACATCTTCGCCGCGAACGGCGTCGAGGTGCCCACGACGTGGACGGAGCTCATCGCGGCGGCCGACACGTTCACGGCGAACGGCGTCGACCCGTTCTACTGCACCATGAAAGACGCGTGGACGGCCGGCCCGGCGTTCGTCAACCTCGGCGGCACGCTCGCCCCCGACGGCTTCTTCGACGACCTGCGCGCCGAGGGCTCGAACCTCGACAGCGTCTCGTTCTCGAAGGACTTCGACGAGGCCATGCAGAAAGAGGTCGAGCTGTTCTCCTACTGCCAGGAGAACTTCGCCAGCCGCGACTACAACGCGGGCAACAAGGCCTTCGCCGAGGGCGCGTCGGCGATGTACCTGCAGGGCTCGTACGCGATCCCCGCGATCAGGGCCAACAACGCGGATGCC
>Ga0247817_10000559_pt1 | contig 20331 bp, 19 predicted proteins | sample UWRJL212509R1_FD_178010 | JGI IMG/M metagenome (GOLD analysis project Ga0247817, IMG submission 178010) | Plant litter microbial communities from Arlington Agricultural Research Station in Wisconsin, United States - UWRJ-L212-509R-1 | ecosystem: Environmental > Terrestrial > Plant litter >...
TATACACGCGCGTTGCAACGCCAGATCGACCGCGAGAGCGCCGCCCTGTGGCCCGATCCGGTGGAGCGGAAGAGGAAGACCGTGGTCCGCAAGGGGCGCGAGAACTACCTCTGTCTGCTCAATCTGCAGGACATGGTGCAGGCGGCGCAGCTGGGGAACGGCGACCTGATCGGCCTGGCCCTGACCAGCCGCTGGGCCCTGCACACCCGCGACGGCGACATGACCGGCGGCGACTTCCCCGGCTGGCTGCCCGGCCTGTTCGCGACGCCCCCGAGCAATCAGGCCAGCGCCGGCAATCTGGTCGACCGGCGCGGCGAATGCGTCCACGCGGCCTGTCCACACTACCGCACCTGTTTCGTCGAGAAGACCATCCGCGCCAGCCGCCGCGCCGACCTCGTCGTCGCCAACCACGCCCTGGTCATGACCCAGGCCGCCTTCGACGGCGCCCGGTCGGCGCGCGGCCTGAAGCAGGACGGAGAGACCGCCGCCCTCAAACGCATCGTCTTCGACGAGGGGCACCATCTGTTCGACGCGGCGGATTCGGCGTTTTCCGCCTGCCTGTCGGGCCAGGAAGCTGCCGAGCTGCGGCGGTGGATCCGGGGGCCGGAGGGTCGAGGGCGTCGGGGCAGGGGGCTGGAACAGAGGCTGGGTGATCTGGTCGGCGACAACGAGGCCGCTCACAGATCGCTTCAGGACGCCATCCGCGCCGCCGCAGCGTTTCCGGGCGAGGGGATCTCCGGCCGGATCGCGCCGCCGTCGGGAGAGGTGAACCCTGTCGGCCCGATCGAACAGTTCCTGATGGCCGCGCTGGAGCAGATCCGCGCCCGCACCTCCGAGGCGGCGTCCTCAGCCAATTCGGAGTTCGGCACGGAATGCGCCGTCCGACCGGCCACCGACCCCCTGCTGGAGACCGCGCGCGGCGCCGCCCAGGCGATCGCCGCGCTGGAGGCCCCGCTGCTGGCCCTGTCGCGGCATCTCGAAGACATCCTCGACGACGAGGCGGCCGAGCTGGAGCCGGCGTCGCGCGCCCGGATCGAGGGGGCCCTTCGCGGCCTCGACCGTCGCGCGCGAATGACCCTGCCCGGCTGGCGCTCGATGCTGGCCGCGCTTCAGGATTCGGGCGACGAACCCGATCCGGACTTTGTCGACTGGCTGTCGGTCGAGACCGCCTTCGGCCGCATCCACGACGTGGCCCTGCGTCGCCACTGGATCGACCCGACCGTGCCGCTGGAGGCCGCCGTCATCCTGCCCAGTCACGGCGTGCTGGTGACCAGCGCCACCCTGTCGGACCCGATGGCGGCGGCGGCCGGGGGCGACCTGTTCGACATGGCCCGGATGCGCACCGGCTCCAGCCGCCTGATCGAACCGCCCCGGACCCTCAAGGTCGAGAGCCCCTTCGACTATGCCGCCAACAGCCGGGTCATCGTCGTCACCGACGTGGCCAAGGACGACCCGCGCCAGACGGCGGCGGCGATGCGGGAACTGTTCCTCGCGGCCGGGGGCGGATCGCTGGGCCTGTTCACCGCAATCCGCCGGCTCAAGGCGGTTTACGAGCGCCTTGGTCCCGACCTCGCCAAGGCCCAGATCCCGCTCTACGCCCAGCACGTCGATCCGCTGGAGGTCGGCGCCCTGGTCGACATCTTCCGCGCCGAACAGGACAGCTGCCTGCTGGGCACAGATGCGGTCCGCGACGGCGTCGACGTCCCCGGCCGAAGCCTGCGCCTGCTCGCCTTCGATCGCGTCCCCTGGCCGAGGCCCGACTTGCTGCACAAGGCGCGCCGCCAGAAATTCGGCGGAGAGGCCGCGGCCGGCCGGGGTTATGACGACAGCCTGGCCCGCGCCCGCATCGCCCAGGCCTTCGGCCGCCTGATCCGCCGCGGCGACGACAAGGGCGTCTTCGTCATGCTGGACGCCGCCACCCCGACCCGCCTGTTCGCCAGTCTGCCCCCCGGCGCAGAGGTCATGCGCATGGGGCTGGTCGAGGCGATCGAACTCACGAAGGGATTTCTCGGGAACGACGCGGAAACCTGATGCTCGCAAGGGGCGATGGCGGCCTTGCAGAACGGCAGCCGCAATCGTGAACCGCCATCTTCCCGTGGGCATCGGCCGCGAATAGCGCCCATCCGGCTGATTACCCATCCGGGGGACGGAGCGACATCCGGTTACAAGGTTGTGATTACATTGTTTTCCGAGTTTCGTGGGTGGATCGGATGGGCCTATCACTCAAAACCGGACAATGCCGTCCGCTCAGGAACTGTCGCATGCGTAGATTCGCCGTCCCCACACTTGTCCTCGCCCTGGCCTGCCCCGTCGCCGCCCTCGCACAGACCGCCGCCCCGACCACCCTGTCCGGCCTCGCCGTCGGCAACACGATGGAAGTCGACTATCCCGGCGTGCCCGGTCATCCCCATGTGACCTTCAAGCTGATGGCGGACGGCACCTTCACCGCCCTGTTCCCTGGCGGCGTCGCGGGCAGCGGCGACTATGTCGCGGACCCCCGCTACGTCTGCTGGATCGCGAAGGTCCCGTCCGAGCCGTCGTCCAACGGCGACAACGCCCGCTGCGAGGTCAACACCGCAGGTGGCAAGGCCTTGGGACAGAGCTGGACCATGACCGACTCCATGGGCGCCGAAGCGGTCATCACCATCACCCCCGGCCAGTAGACGCAGGAAGCGGTCGGTCAGCTCTCGAACGTGATCTCGACACTATCGGCCGACCGCTTCGCCTCGCCATGGAAGACCGCCTCGATGTTGTTGCCGTCCGGGTCGATCAGGAAGGCGGCGTAGTAGCCGGGGTGATACGGCCGCTCGCCCGGCGCGCCGTTGTCCGTTCCGCCCGCCGCCAGTCCGGCCTTGTAGAAGGCCTCGACCGTCGCCCGGTCCTTCGCCTGAAACGCCAGATGATGCCGGCCGGTCAGCTTGCCAATCGCCGCTTCGCTGTCGGCCGAGGAGACGAACAATTCGTCCGCCCAGAAGAAGGTGTCGCCTTCGCCGCCGATCTCCGCGCCCACGGCGTCGAACACCGCCTCGTAGAATGTCCGGCTCGCCGCCAGATTCCTGACGACCAGCTGGATATGGTCGATCAACCGGCCTCGATGCAGTGTCTGCGCTTCCATCTCGATCTCCTGAGCTGAACTGGCGCTAGAACGGCGAAGCGGCGAGGAGTGTTCCGTCTCCTCCCCATGCTGCGCACGGGGAGAAGATGTGAGACGAGGCCCCATCCTGGCTTCGTCATGCGTTCATTTCGCCACAAGCCTCATGTAACAGGAGGCCATGACCAACGTCGCCAAACGTCACAACCGCACCGGCCTGTTCGCGCCGTTCGTCATCCTGCTTCTGGTCATCGCCGCCTGGACCGGCTGGTGGTTCTATCTGGCCCAGCAGGTGCGCGAACGGCTGGACCTTCAGGCCGAGGCTCTTCGCAAGGCCGGCTGGAGTATCCAGTACACCCACGGGGGCATCAGCGGCTGGCCGTTCCGGACCCGGCTCGAGGCCGATCACGTCACCATCGCCGCCCCCTCGGGTCACGCCCTATCGGCCCCGCAACTGGTGGCCGAGGCCAATGCCTATCAGCCGACCAAATGGGTCGTCCTGGCCACCGACGGCCTGACCCTGACCCGGGCGGGCAAGGGCAAGGTGGACATTCGCGGCGCGGCCTTGCGCGCCAGCGTCCACGGCTTGAACCAGCGTTGGCCTAATATCGCCATCGAGATGGCCCGTCCCGTCTTCACCGCCCATACCGGCGCCGAGGCCTTTCCGATCTCGCGTGCGGCCATGATCCAGCTCTACGCCCGCCCGCATCTGGCGCCGGCTGGCACGCCGGGCGTTGAAAACAGCGTCGACGTCCTGTTCCGCCTGATAGACGCCGAGGGGCGCAGCGGCGGACCCGTCGAGGGCATGACCCGCAACGGCCAGTTGACCGCTCAGGTCGAGGCCGTGATCGAGAAGGCCGATCATCTGACGGGCGCCGACGCGGCCGGAATCTTCGCCGCATGGACGCGCGCCGGGGGCCGCTTCGTAAATGTGAAGGGCGAGCTGAAGGCGGGTGAAAGCCGCGCGACCCTGTCCAGCGAGGTCCTGTCCGCGCGTTCCGACGGGCGACTGGAAGGCCAACTGGCCCTGGCCGCGGTCAAGCCCCTGCCGGCTATCGCCGGTCTGGCCGGATCTGGCTCGGGCGCCGTCAACCGGGTCGGCGCGGCCGGCGCGGCCGCCGCCGCCGCGGTCGCCGGCGGGGCCAGCGAGAACGTCAATCTCACCCTGGTCTTCCGCGACGGCCGGACGTTCCTGGGACCGTTCGCCCTTACCCCGGCGCCCAAGCTGTTCTGATGCTGGAAGAGCCCGAGCTGGACGCCGCGCGACTGACGCTGGACCGGGCGCTGGTGAAGACGCTGGCGGCCCGCATCGCCTCGGGCCCGGTCGCATCGCCGGACGCCGAGGCTATCGCCCTGCGACTGGCGCTGGCCGAGATCGGGTCCGCCGATGTCGCGACCCTGCAGGCGGTCTGGGGCCGGATCGCGGTCCGGACCGGTCCGGCCCTGGTCGTCGCCGGGTCCGACGCCCGACTTCTGGCCGCTGATCGTTTCGGCCTGTCGTTCCGGATCGCAGGCGACAGCGATGCCGCCCTGAACGACGCGACAGCCGGGGCGCGGGCCCTGATCGATCTGGGCGGAGCGCGACCCTGGTGGGGCAAGCTTCTCGCCCGGCCCGAACTGCGCATCGTCGCCGCCTTGCCGGACGACCGGCATGGTGTCCCGCGCGCCCTGATGGTCTCGACGGAACAGCCAGGACCGACCGGCGACGACCGTACCTTCTGGGTCACCGACAGCGCCCTTTCCGATACCCGCATCGTCGATGCCCTGACCGCTTCAGGACTGGCCGCGCGTGCCCTTGCGACGACGGGCGGCTTGAAGCTGTTCGCGCTGGCGGGCTATGTGCAGGCCGAAGACGGGCGGCTATCGGCGGCCCCCGGCGCCCTCAGGGGCGTGATCGGCGCCGCTCCCCTGTTCTGACTTCAAGGCTCTCTCCATGACCGAGATCACCGACTCCAGAACGGGCGGGCCCGCGCCCAAGCCGGGCATCCTCGACATCGCTCCCTATGTCGGCGGCAAGTCGTCGATCGCGGGTGTGGCCGAGCCGATGAAACTGTCGTCGAACGAGAACGCCCTGGGCGCCGGCGAGAAGGCGCGTGAGGCCTATGTCGCCGCGTTGAAGAACATCCACGTCTACCCCGACGGTCACGCTACAAAACTGCGCGACGCGGTCGCCGACCATCATGGGCTGGAGCCCGACCGGCTCATCTTCGGCAACGGTTCGGACGAGGTCTTCGCCCTGCTGAACCAGACCTATCTGACCGCGGGCGACAATATCGTCTGCGGCCAGTACGGCTTCCTCGCCTATCGCATCAGCGCCACGGCCTGCGAGGCGTCGGTCAAGCTGGCGCCCGAGCCTGGCTACAAGGTCGAGGTCGACGCCCTGCTGGAGCAGGTCGATGAGCGGACGAAGATCGTCTACGTCTCCAACCCGTCGAACCCGACCGGCAGCTATAACACCGGCGAGGAAATCCGTCGGCTGCACGCCGCCCTGCCGGCCCACGTCATTCTCGTGGTCGACGAAGCCTATGCCGAGTTCGTCACCGAACCGGACTGGGAGACCGCTTTCCCGCTGGCGCGCGATGCGGCCAACGTCGTCGTCACCCGCACCTTCTCCAAGATCCATGGTCTCGGCGGCCTGCGCATCGGCTTCGGCTACGCCCCCGCTTCGGTGTACGAGGCGGTGGAGCGCATCCGGCTGCCGTTCAACGTCTCGGTTCCTGGACTGCAGGCCGCCACGGCCGCCGTCGGCGACGCGGCGCACCAGAAGGCCTCGCGTGATCTGGTCGAGACCTGGCGGCCACGCCTGACACAGGCCATCCGCGGCTTCGGCTTCGAGGTCCTGCCCTCGGCCGGGAATTTCGTGCTGGTGCTGTTCACCGATCCGGCGCGCAACGCCGTCGCCGCCAACGCCTATCTTAACTCCAAAGGGATCATCGTCCGGCACGTCGCGGGCTATGGCCTGCCTGACGGCCTGCGCATCACGGTGGGCGCCGAAGACCAGAACCGCGCCGTCATCGACGCCCTCAGCGAGTTCGCGGCGACCTAGATTCCCGAGGCCAGAAGGGCGTCGGACGCGGTCTCGATACGGCGCTCCAACTCGGCCATGAAGACCGGCCGTTTCAGCCCGGCCTCGATCGGCGGCAGGAACTCATAGACGACCGTGCCCGGATGGCGGCGGAAACCGTGGGCAGGCCAGTGGACCCCGGCGTTGGTCGCCATCGGCCAGCAGGGCACGTCCAGGTCGCGGTACAGGGCCATGACCCCGGGCTTGTAGTCCGGAATGGCGCCCGGAGCGGCGCGGGTGCCTTCGGGGAAGATGAATATCTGACGGCCTTCGGCGGATCTGGCGCGAGCCTGCAGCACCATGGTCTTCAACGCCTTGGAATGGGCCGAGCGGTCGATGGAGATCATCTTCGTCTTCCAGGCGAACCAGCCGAAGAAGGGCAAGACGATCAGCTCCCGCTTCATGATCAGGCAGGGGTTCTCCAGCACGGCGAAGGGGATGATGATGTCCAGCATCGCGTGGTGCTTGCAGGCGATCAGGGCGGTGCTGTCGGGCCGGTGCTCCAGCCCGCGGAACTCGACCTTCACTCCCACGATCCAGCGCAGGCCGAAGATCACGAACCGCGCCCACAGCTTGATGACCCCCATCGCGTAATAGTGGGGCAGGATCAGCGCCGGCGACAGGCCGACCGCGAAGATGGCGATCGACAGGTACAGCCAGGCGACGAAGACGAGCGAACGCAGGGTGATCAAGACGCGGCAGCCTTTTCAGCGGAACCTTCGGCCGGGACCGGGTCCCTTTCGGGATGGTGGCCGGTCAGCCGATGCATCGCCTCCCGGCCGAGGACGGCGAGGTATTTCATATATTCCAGCGTCATCCGGCGCGCGGTGACGGCGGCCTTCCACCAGCGCGAATTGTCCAGCGACGGGGTCGAGACGGCGTAGGGCGTCAGCTTCACGCCCGGGGCGACGCTGCGGATCTCCAGCAGGGCGCGCGGCATATGATAGTCCGAGGTGACCACGATCAGGTCGTCATAGCCGCGCGACCGCGTCCATGCGGCGATCTCCTCGGCGTTGCCCAAGGTGTTCTCGGCCTCGAAGCCCAGGTCGACGCAGCAGTTGAACAGCTTGGTCGAGCCCGGGGTCAGGGCGCGCAGCTCCTGACGGCGGACCTCGCGGTTCACGCCCGAGATCAGGACCCGGTCGCCCTTGTCCTGCTCAAGCAACCGGATCGCGGCGTTCACCCGCTCGGCCGAGGGGCCGGTCAGGGCGACGATGGCGTCGGCGCGGGCCGGCTCGTCGGCCGGGGTCAGCTTGCGGACCCGGTCCGCGAAGGCGAACAGCCCGACCAGCCACATCAGGGCAATGATGCCGATAAGCGTCAGAAACTTCATCTGAACTCCCTATCGCTGAGGTTTGCGGCCGCCAAGCGTCGCCACGGCGGCGAATCTCGCCGCGACAAGCGCCACCGTAGCGGCAAGCAGCGGACATGGCGAGATCAGCAGCAGATCGCTCCACGCGAGGGGCAGGGCGGCCGAAACCCCTGCGTCGCCGCCCAAGGCCCGCAGCCCGGCGATCAGCAGCCCGGCGCTCACGGCCCCGACCGCGCCGGCGCCGGCGGCCAGCAGGCCAAAGCGACGCTGGAACAGCCAGGCGACAAAGTTGTCACTGGCTCCGGACAGGCTGAGGGTCTCGATCACCGCCGCCTGTGCCTGCAGGCTGGCGCGGGTGGCATAGATGATGGCGGCGGCGGCCGCAGCGGCCGTCAGCAGGAAACCGGCCACGGCGAGGGTGGTGATTAGGGCCGCCGACCGTTCGACCTCGCCGCGCCACAAGCCGTGGTCGTCGACGCTGGCGTCGAGACCGGCTTCCGCCAGCGCCCGGCTCAGGACCACGGCGCTGGCGGGGGCGTCCGGCTCCAGCCGGACGGTGACGAGGAAGGGCAGGGGCAGGTCGGGCAGGACCGCCTCTCCCAGCCATGGCCGCAGCAGGTCCTCGGCCGTTTTGCGGTCCATGGCGGCGGCTTCGGCGACGCCGTCGACCCCGGCCAGGGTCTCGGCGGCGCGAGCGGCGGCGGCGGGGCCCGTCTCGCCGACCCGGGGGCGCACCTGCACCGTCGCCTCGGCCCGGAGTTGACGCGCCCAGCCGTGCGCCGCCCGGTCCGCCGCCACGGCGCCGACGGCGGCTAGGCAGGCGATGAAGCACAGGGCCGCGATGACGGCGGCCAGCCAGCTTTCGCCCGCCGCGTCGCGGGGCAGGAGACCGGCGTTGCGTCCGAACGGCCCCTTCACGACAGGCCTCCGCTCAGCCGGCCCTGATCCAGCCGCAGGCGTCGCGCGCCCGACCGCTCGGCCAGCGCCTCGTCGTGGCTGGCGATCAGGACCGTGGCGCCCAGGCGGTTCAGCGACTGGAACAGGTTCAGCAGCTTGTCGGCCATGGCGCGGTCGACGCTGCCGGTCGGCTCGTCGGCGATGATCAGTTCGGGGCGCGCCATCACCGCCCGGGCGATGGCCAGTCGCTGCTTCTCGCCGCCGGACAGGGCCGGGGGGCGAGCGTCCATGCGCGCGCCCAGCCCGACCCAGCGCAGCATCTCCTCGACGTCGGCCGCATAGGTTTCGCGCGCCCGGCCAGTCAGGCGCAGGGGAAGGGCGGCGTTCTCGAACAGGTCCAGATGGTCCAGCAGGCGGAAATCCTGGAAGACCACGCCCATGCGGCGGCGGAAGGCGGGGGCGGCGGTGCGGCCGGCCTCGGTCGCATCCTCGCCGAACAGGCTGATCCGACCCGCTGTCGGTCGCTCCGCCAGCGTCAGCAGCCGCAACAGGGACGACTTTCCGGCGCCGGACGGCCCGGTAAGGAAGTGGAAAGAGCCACGCGGCAGAATGAGGTTAACGTCCCGGAGCACTGCGGGCGAATCGGCATAGCCGAAACCCAGCCCTGTAAGGCGGACGGTTTCGGGCGCGGGTTCGGCGGCGGCGGCGCGTCGGGGCGGAAGAGACATTCGTATTCGCAGGGACCGTGGCGTGCAGCGCCGCGACAGGAGGGGGCTCAGAAAGCCTCGCAGTCAGCCGCATGATACTGACCTGTCCGTCCTGCGCCACCAGCTATTTCACGCCTGACGAGGCGATCGGCGTCAATGGACGTCGGGTCCGCTGTCAGGCCTGCGCTAACACCTGGCATGCGAAGCTGGCCGACGAGCCGCTGGAGCTGACGACGCCGCCGTCAGAAGCCCCCGTCGTCGCGCCGGAAACCGCATCCTTCGGCAAGCGGGACGAGACCCCCGAAAGCCTGGCTGAGACGCCGGCCCCGGAACTGCCCAAGGCATTCCGCGCCCGGGCCGAGCAGCAGCGGCGGGTGCGTCGGGCCGCCACCCACGGCGCCGTCTGGGCAGGACTGGCCAGCGTATTCGTCGGCATCCTGGCCGCCGGCTGGCTGTTCCGGGTCGAGGTCGTAGAGATCTATCCCCGCGCCGCCGCCGCCTACGCCATGGTCGGCTCGCCGGTGAACCCGACCGGTCTGGACTTTGAGGCGGTGGGCGCCAAGCCATCGCCCAACGATCCCGACATGGTCCTGGTCTCGGGCGCCCTGAGAAACGTTCGTGATCGGGAGGTCGTGGCACCGCCGGTCCGTGTGGCCCTTCTGGACGCCCACGGCGCCGAGATCGGTCACACCATCGTCCGTATCGACGCCGCGCCGGTCCTGCCGGGCGGGGTCCAGGGCTTCGCCGCCATGATCGCAGATCCGGGCGCCAAGGCCGCCGGGGTCGGTGTTGATTTCGTCGCCCTGCCAAAGGCTGCCCATGCCCCGATCCATTCGGCCAGGCCCGAGGCGGCTCACGGCGAGGATCATGCGGCGCCCGCCGCCGCGCACCGCGCGCCGCCTCCGGCCGAGGAGGGCGGGCTGAGGCCGGCGCTGAACCACGAGGTCAATGCACCCGAAGCCGGGGCGCCGGTCGATGCGCATCCCGTTGCAAAGACGCCGCTCGACAGCGGCCACGGCGAGGCGGTATCGGCCTCGCATCATGGCTGACCCCTCTCCGGCGACCCAATCCGAAATCCTGCTGTCCGAGGCCGACATCGCGCGCGTCGTCGCCGAACTGGCCGCGCGGATCGCCCCCGTCATCGATGACGAAACCGTCGCCGCCGTGTTGCTGACCGGCGGCCTGTGGTTCGCGGCGGACCTGACGCGGGCCTTGTCGCGGATCGGAAGGAACGTTCGTTTCGACGCCCTCTGGCTGGCCTCCTATGGCGACGAGAAGGAAAGCCGGGGGCGGATCGACGTCTATGCGCCGTTCCAGCGGTCGCTGACCGGCCGCAAGGTGCTGATCCTCGACGACGTCTTCGACACGGGCCTGTCGCTGGCGGAGGCGGTGCGCATCGCGAAGGAGGGTGGCGCCAGCGAGGTCCTCACCTGCGTCTTCGCTCGCAAGCCCTGGCCCCTGCCGCGAGCGCCTGAGCCGGATTTCGTCGGCTGGGAAGCACCCAAGCGGTTCCTTGTCGGCTATGGGCTCGACAACGCCGGAACCCTGCGCGGCCTGCCGGATATCCGCGCCCTCGACTGAAGGCCTCGCCGCCAGCCTTGCCGACGGCGAGGAATGTCGTCAGGCGGTCGTGGCGCCGAGGAAGGCGTCGGGGGCGTACGCGACCTCGCCCTTGCCGCCGCTCATGACCCGGACCTCGGCGGGCTTGCCGGCCTGGAATTCTTCCATGGCGGTCTTCTTGCGAGCGCGCATCTGGTCGGCGAGGCGGTCCATGTCGAGGCCGGCGGCGCGGGCCTGGCTGAACATGCCCTCGATGCGTTTCTCCTCTTCCTCGACGTGGTGCTCGATCTCTTCGGACAGGACCTTGACCTTGGCGTCGTAGAAGTCGTCGTCGGGGCTGCCGGCCTCTATCTCGTTGATCAGCAGCTTGGCGCCGTCGTGTTCGACATAGGCCTCGTTCAGCAGGTCGTCCTCGATCTGGCCGCGGCAGGCCGGATAGAAGATTTCCTCTTCAATCGTGGTGTGGACCTTCAGTTCGAGACAGGCCTGGTTTGCGAGGGCCTGTTTCTTCGCCGGGCTGGTGGCCTTTTCGAACTTCTCAAAGATCTCCTCCACCTTGCGGTGGTCGGCCTTCAGCATCGCGACGGCGTCCATGTCTTCGTAGGTCTGGGCCATGGGTATTCTCCTGACAGCGGTGGATGTCCGAGGCGGTAAGGCGCAACGCAGGCGGGATGTTCCAGCCCTGACCCAAGCTGAGAGTCGTTTGCGAAAACAGCGGTTTATAGTGTCTGGCAGCCGACACAGCGGCGGAGCGGCCGACGACGGCCGCCTTTTTCACGCTCATGCGTTCGGTTTGATGGAGGAGACAATCATGCTCGATCATATCGGCCTGGCGGTCAGCGATATCGACCGCTCGCGCGCCTTCTACGCAGCGGCATTGTCCCCGCTGGGTTACCGGCTGATCCACGAGGTCTCACCGGAACAGACGGAAGCCGGCGGCCGGGCTGTGATGTTCGGGGTCGGGGGCGAGGTGGATTTCGTCATCGCCGACAACGAAAAGCCGGGCGAGGGCAACCATATCGCCTTTCGGGCGGACACGCGGGAGGCGGTCAGGGCGTTTCATGCGGCGGCGCTAAAGGCCGGCGGCAAGGACAATGGCGTCCCGGGGCCGAGGCCTCAGTATGGCGAGACCTATTATGCGGCGTTCGTGCATGACCCGGACGGGTTCAACGTCGAGGCGGTGTGTCACGCGGCGGGGAAGTAAGCCGCGCTCATCCCCGCGAATGCCGGGATCCAGTTGAGGGATGCGGTCGGTAGAACTCGGCTCCGCGCAGGTGTCTGGATCTGGGTCCCGGCATTCGCGGGGATGAGCGGAGAGAGGTAGCGCTTCCGTTCCTTCCTTCTTACTTGACGTTGACGTAAACGTAGGGTTTGTGGCGCGCGAGCTTCGAATCCGTCCTTATTGGAGACGCACCCCATGGCTGACGCCTATATCTACGACGCCGTTCGCACCCCGCGCGGCAAGGGCAAGAAGGACGGATCGCTGCACGAGATCACCGGGCTGAGCCTGGCGACGCAGGTGCTCGAAGCCTTGCGGGATCGCAACAATCTGGACACGTCGAAGGTCGACGACGTCATCCTGGGCTGCGTCACGCCCGTGGGCGAACTGGGCGCCGACATCGCCCGCACCGCCGTGCTGAACGCAGGCTGGTCGCAATACACCGCCGGCGTGCAGATCAACCGTTTCTGCGCCTCGGGTCTGGAAGCCGTGAACATGGCGACCGCCAAGGTGAAGTCCGGCGAGGCCGAGTTCGCGGTCGGCGGCGGCGTCGAGGCCATGAGCCGCGTGGCCATGGGGTCCGATGGCGGCGCATGGCCCGTCGATCCGTCCTCGGCCTTCCAGACGTACTTCGTGCCGCAGGGCGTCTCGGCCGACATGATCGCGTCGAAATACGGTTTCAGCCGGGACGACGTCGACGCCTATTCGATGGAGAGCCACAAACGCGCCGCCGCCGCCTGGGCCGACGGCCGGTTCTCGAAGTCGGTCGTGCCGGTCAAGGACCAGCTGGGTCTGGTCCGTCTGGACCATGACGAGACCATCCGTCCGAACACGGACATGCAAACGCTCGGCGGCCTGAACCCCTCCTTCGCCATGATGGGCGAGATGGCCTTCGACGCCGTCATCGGCCAGCGATATCCCGAGGTCGAGAAGCTGACGCACGTCCACACGCCCGGCAATTCGTCCGGCATCGTCGACGGTTCGGCCGGCGTCCTGATCGGCACGCTGGAAGCCGGTCAGGCCCTGGGCCTGAAGCCGCGCGCGAAAATCCTGGGCGGCGCCTCGATCGGCTCGGAGCCGTCGATCATGCTGACCGGGCCGGAATATGTAACCCGCAAGCTGCTGGGCCGTCTGGGCATGACGCCCGACGACATCGACGTGTGGGAGCTGAACGAAGCCTTCGCCGCCGTCGTGCTGCGCTACATGCAGGCGCTGAACATCGACCATTCGAAGATCAATGTGAACGGCGGCGGAATCTCGATGGGTCACCCGCTGGGCGCCACCGGCGCCATGATCACGGGCATCGCCCTGGACGAGCTGGAGCGGTCCAACAAGTCGACCGCCCTGGTCACCCTGTGCATCGGCGGCGGCATGGGCACCGCCACCGTCATCGAACGCGTCTGATCCGAAGGAAAATGAGCATGGAAAACTTCAAGATCGACATCGACGCCGACGGCATCGCCACGGTCGTCTTCGACGTCCCCGGCCGTTCGATGAACACCCTGACGGCCTCGGTCATGGCCGAGCTGCCGCAACTGGTCGAAACCATCAGGACCGATGACGCCATCAAGGGCGTGGTCATCACTTCGGGCAAGGCGAGCGGCTTCTGCGCCGGCGCCGATCTGGGCGACATGGCCGGCGGGATGATCGGCGGCGGCACTCTTCAGGAGGCGTTCGACGCCGGCTGGAAGATGAACGGCGCCCTGCGCGCGCTTGAGACGGTCGGCAAGCCGGTGGCGGCCGCGATCAATGGTCTCGCGCTGGGCGGCGGTCTGGAACTGACGCTGGCCTGCCACTACCGCGTGGTTGGCGACAGCCCGAAGATCCAGCTGGGCCTGCCCGAGATCAAGGTCGGCCTGTTCCCCGGGGGCGGCGGCACCCAGCGGCTGACGCGCCTGATCGGCGTCCAGGCGGCGATGATGGCGATGACCGAGGGCAAGTCCTTCCGCCCGAACGACGCCAAGGGCGCGGGCATCGTGCATGAGGTCGTTCCGGCCGGAACCGAAGTCGAGGCCGCCAAGGCCTGGATCAAGGGCGGCGGCAAGGCCCAGGCGCCGTGGGACGACAAGAACTTCAAGCTTCCCGGCGGCGGCCCCTATCACCCGGCCGGCATCCAGAACTTCCTGGTCGGCAACGCCATGATCAAGAAGCAGACCTACGGCAACTATCCGGCCGCCCTGAACCTGATGAAGGCCGTCTATGAAGGCGTGCAGGTGCCGATCGACGCCGCACTGCGGATCGAGACGCGCTACTTCATCAAGACGATCATGACGCCGCAGGCCCAGGCGATGATCCGCAGCCTGTTCCTGTCCAAGCAGGAGTTGGACAAGGGCGCCGTGCGTCCGGCCGGCATTCCCAAGTCCGATCCCAAGAAGGTCACGGTCATCGGCGCCGGCATGATGGGTGCGGGCATCGCCTATGTTCAGGCTTTGGCCGGGATCGAGACCATCCTGATCGACCAGACCCAGGAAGCCGCCGACAAGGGCAAGGCCCACGTCGCCGACCTGCTGGGCAAACGCCTCAAGCGCGGCCAGATCGATCAGGCCAAATATGACGCCCTGCTCGGTTCGGTCACTGCCACGACCGACTATGAACTCATCAAGGGCTCGGACCTCGTCGTCGAGGCCGTGTTCGAGAACCGCGAGATCAAGGCCGACGTGACGAAACGGGCAGAGGCCCAGCTGGTCGAGGGCGCTATCTTCGGTTCCAACACCTCGACCCTGCCGATCACGGGTCTGGCCGAGGCGTCGGTTCGTCCCGAGGACTTCATCGGCATCCACTTCTTCTCGCCCGTCGACAAGATGATGCTGGTCGAGATCATCCTTGGCGAGAAGACGGGTCAGGCGGCGATCGCCAAGACGCTCGACTACGTCCTGAAGATCAAGAAGACGCCGATCGTCGTCAACGACAGCCGCGGCTTCTACACCTCGCGCTGCTTCTCCACCTTCCTGATGGAAGGAATGGCGATGCTGGACGAGGGTTACGCACCGGCCTTGATCGACAACGTCGGCCGGGCGACCGGCATGCCGCGCGGCCCGCTGGAAATGCACGACGATGTCGCGCTGGACCTGTCCTACAAGATCGCCAAACAGACGAAGCTCGACCTCGGCGACAAATACGTGCCGAACGCCGGCGAGGCCCTGGTCGCGACCATGGTCGAGGGCGGACGGTTCGGGCGCAAGAATGGCAAGGGATTCTACGACTATCCGGCTGAGAAGGGCTCGCCCAAGACCCTGTGGGCCGGTCTGGCCGATCTGGCCCCGACCACCAAGGCCAACGAGCAGGCCGAGGAGCCGTCGGCCATCGCCTATATCGACGAGCTGAAGACGCGCCTGCTGTACCGGCAGGTCGTCGAGGTGGCCCGATGCTGGGAAGAAGGCGTCATCGACGACCCGCGCGAGGCCGATCTGGGCGCCATCCTGGGCTGGGGCTTCGCGCCCTGGACCGGCGGGCCGATCACCCTGATCGACCAGACGGGTCTGGCGAAATTCGTCGAGACGGCCGACCGTCTGGCGGCGACCTATGGCGACCGGTTCAAGGTTCCGCAGCTGCTGCGCGACATGGCGGCGAAGGGCGAGACCTTCTACGGCAACTTCGCCGGGGGGCAGAAGGCCGCCGCCTGAGGGCGTCGGCTATCGCCTGACGATGAAAGACAGGACGGCCCCGGCTTCGCAGCCGGGGCCGTCTTGCATTCGGGCCTGAACGAAAAGCGGCGACCCCGTCCCCCGACGCGGCCGCCGCCCTTGGTCAACCGGCCTTGGGCCGGCCTGTCAGCCGAGAGGTTCGCGACGCCGTCCCTCGGCTCCGTGATCCCTTCGACCGAACCTTTCGATCCGCGTCGCGCCCGAGAGCGATAGCGTTGATCGGCGAGGCAATTTGAACAAAAGCCGTGGCCGCGCCAATCGTCCCGTCGTCCCAGGATTGGGACGCTGATGCAGCCTTTGGTTCAGATGATGTCCAGCGGCTGGGCGCTGGTCGGAGGCAGGAAGGCGCGGTCGAGGGCGGCCATGTCCTCTTCGTCCAGCGTGATTTCCAGCGCCGCGGCGTTGGCCTCGACATGGGCGACGGTCGAGGCCTTGGGGATGGCGATTACGCCCGGCTGGCGCATGACGGCGGCCAGCGCGATCTGGGCCGGCGTCGCATCGTGGCGGTCAGCGACTTCGATCAGAACAGGATGGTTCAGCAGGTCCCCGCGCCCGAGCGGGGAATAAGCCATCAGCGGCATGTTCCGCTCCTGCGCCCAGGGCAGGAGATCGAACTCCACACCCCGAGAGCCGAGGTTATAGAGCACCTGATTGGTCTGGCAGTGCTCGGCGCCGTCGATGCGTTCGAGGACGTTCATCGCCTTGATGTCGAGGTTGGACACGCCCCAGCGCAGGATCAGCCCTTCGTCGACCAACTCCTCGAAGCCGGCGATGATCTCGTCCATCGGATGACGGCTCTCCCAGTGCAGCAGGTAGAGGTCGAGGCGATCGACGCCCAGCCGTTCCAGACTGCGTTCGCAGGCCAGCATCATGGACATCTCGCCGGCGTTCTCGGGCCGGACCTTGGAGACCAGGAAGACCTCGTCGCGGCGGTCCCTGATGACCTCGCCCACCAGCTGCTCGGACTTGCCGTTTCCATAGAGTTCAGCGGTGTCGATCAGGGTCAGGCCGAGGTCGAGCCCGCGCGACAGGGCGGCCTGTTCGGCGTCGGCCGTGGCGGGGCTGTCGCCGATCTCCCAGGTGCCTTGGCCGAGGACGGGAACCGACGTACCGTCGGGAAGCGAGGTCATGCGTGTCATGACGGCAAGAATGCACGACGCCGCCGTTGGCGCCAAAGACGTTCGTCGCGGAGGGACAGGATGCCGACCCGGAAGCTGAAGACCGATGGATTGACGCAGCGGATTCTGGAGGCGGGGGAGGGGCCTCTGGTGCTGTTGATCCACGGCTTTCCCGAGCTGGGGATCAGCTGGCGGGCGCAGGTGCAGGCGCTGTCGGAGGCCGGCTATCACGCGGTCGCGCCGGACATGCGCGGCTATGGCGGGACCGACAGGCCGGCGGAGACGGGCGCGCACACCATCCTGCATCTGGTCGGGGACATGGTCGATCTGGTCCGGGCGCTGGCGAAGGAGACGGGGCGCGAGCCGGGCTGTGTCGTCGTCGGCCATGACTGGGGGGCGCCGGTGGCGTGGCACTGCGCCCTGATGCGGCCGGACCTTTTCCGCGCGGTCATGGGCCTGTCCGTGCCGTTCCAGCCGCGCATTCCCAAGGGCGCACCCACACCGATGATGGCGGCGCTTGCGAAGCGGGCGGGCGCCGGTGATCTGTACATCAACCGGTTTCAGGCCGAGGACGCCCATGTCCCGTTCGACGCCGATCCGGCGACGGCCCTGCGCAAGATGTTCTGGTCCTATGACGGGGCGACGGCGACCAGCGACCAATCGACCGGCTTCCTGCCGATCGGGGTGTCTATGCTGGACAGTATTTCCGACGCGGCCGCGATCCCGCCCTGGATGAGTCCTGAGCATTTCGATGAGTATGTCGCGGCCTTCTCGGCCGGCGGCTTCAAGGGGCCGCTGGACTGGTACCGGTGCATCGACCGGAACTGGAGCCTGACAGCCTTCCTGCAGGACCGACGGATCGAACGGCCGTCCTTCTTCCTTGTCGGCGAGAAGGATCCTGTGCGGCATTATTCGGGTCAGCACGAGGCTGGGCTGAAGGACTGGCTGACCGATCTGCGTGGCCAGGTCGTCCTGCCCGGCGCCGGCCACTGGCTGCAGCAGGAAAGGGCGTCCGAGGTCAATGCGGCGCTGTTGGAGTTCCTGGCGGGGCTGTGAGTTTCGCGGGTTAACGGGTTGGAGACTCCCGGCGACCAGACTGGCCGACCGCAAAGTCAGCTTATGGGCGTCGTGTCTCAATCAGTCGGAATGGCGTTCGGTCTTAAAGCTCTGGGAACCTCGCGCGCCGATCAGCTGGCCCGTATCGAGGCCGCGGGGCTGATCCGGCAAGGCCGCGTGTTCCTGCTGTCACTCGAGGCCATCCGCAATGAGCTCGGCTCGAAATGGCCGGCGCGCAGCGAACTGGTCTGGGACACGATGCACAAGGCGCTGGTCAAGCGCATGCCCGCGCCCGACGTCTTCATCCGCATCGACGATTCCACCATCCTTGCGGCGGTCGCTTCGGTGGACGCCTATGAGGGACAGGTGCGTTGCGCCGAGGTTCTGGGGGCGACCCTCGCCTTCTTCCTGGGCCGCAACGCCGACAGCGATATCAGGATATCCCGCGTTTCGGGCTTGAGTGAGCACGCGCTTTCAAGCGAGCCCGTGACTCTCGGCGCACCGCCGCCAGCGCCCTCGAAGCCGATCAAAGCGACCGCTGAGCCTCCGGGAGCGCGGAACGGCGAGCGCTGGAAGCCGCCGCTGGCGGGGCGCAGCACGGCGGCGCCCTTCACCTCGATCGAGAAGGGGGTGGTGCCGATGCGGTTCGAGATCGTCCCCGTATGGCGGCTGGACCAAGGCATTATCGGCGCCTATGCGATCCGGCGCAGGCTTCCGGCCCGGCTCGAAACCTATAGCGACCATGATCGGGAGCTGATGGATCATGCCCTGATTGATCTGCTGGTGCCGCTGCTGGACGAGTATCGTCGCGAGGGCGGGGTGTTCGCCCTGATCGCGCCCGGCAGTTTCAGCAGCGCCTCGGCGCGCCGTCCCCGACTGGACATGGTCGAGCGCTGCGGGTCCGTGCTGGATGTGATGCGTCAGGCCGTGATGATGGAGATCGACGGCATCGGCGTCGGGGCGCCCAGCGGCCGGATTCGGGAAATGGCTTCGATGATGAAGCCGTTCTTCCGTGTGCTGACGGCCTGTGTGCGCGATCCGGCGGAAGTTAAGGCGGTGACGCGGGACTACGCCTTCCAGGGCATGGCGATCGACGCCGAGCACCTGACGTCGGCCCGGCTGGAAGAGCTGATCCGGTCACTGCATCGCTGGACGCCGAACCTGATCGTTCACTCGGTCCCGCAAGGAGCGGACGAGGATCAACTGCGGGCCCTGGGCGTCAGCCATGTGAGCTATCGCGAAATACTGGAGCCTGGCGAATTGCCGCGAAGCGAGCTTACACCGGATGGGTGGGCTCGGGCTTCGGCTGTGTAGTGGGGCCGGACTCTTCCGGCAGGGGGATGAACTCGAGGTCGTCCTCGGTCGGCAGATGCATGCGACCGGCCTTCCAGTCCACCTTGGCTTGATCGATCCGATCCTGTGACGAAGCGACGAAGTTCCACCAGATCAGGCGCTCGCCGACCGGTTCGCCGCCGAGAGCCATGACGGTTGATCGGGTCAGGGACTTCACCGTCGGCTCGGCGTGTGGCTCCAGCACGATCATCTGGCCTTCGTGGAACTCGCGGCCCGCGACCTCGATCGTCCCCTTGGCGACATAGAGGGCGCGTTCGCTGGCGCCGCCCGCCCCCTTGCCCGGAGGCGGTGCGGTGCGGACGCCTTCCTGCATCTCCCAATGGACATAGAAGAGGGGCGACGAGGTCTTGACCGCCGCCTTCGCACCATAGGCCTCGCCCGCGACGAGGCGGGCGAAAAGGCCGCCATTCTCATAGGCGGGCAGATCGGCCTCGCCGTGGTGATAGAAGCCGGGATCGGTCTCTTCGGCCTCGTTGGGCAGGGCGATCCAGGCCTGCATGCCGTGCATCGGACCGCCCGTCGCCTTCTTCAGCGGATCTGTGCGTTCGGAGTGGACGATGCCTTTGCCGGCCGTCATCCAGTTGACCTCGCCCGGACGAATGGCCTGGGTGAAGCCCAGGTTGTCGCGGTGCATGATCTCGCCCTCGAACAGATAGGTCAGGGTCGACAGGCCGATGTGCGGATGGGGGCGGACGTTGATGGCGTCGGAGCCCGGCGCGAACTCCGCCGGCCCCATCTGGTCCAGGAAGATGAAGGGCCCGATCATCCGACGCGAATGGAACGGCAGGACGCGGCCGACCTCGAACCCGCCGAGATCCTTGCGCCGCGCGTCGATCACCATCTCGATCATGTCGTTTCCCCTTTGGTCACAGCATCGCTTCCGCGAGCGTTCGACGCAACGCCCATCGCCGTCGGATCAAACCTTGTCGGCGGCGCCGTAGGCTGACACTGCGTCGCGAAAGATCTGAACGTCCTTGTTCAGCTGAACGAGTTTCTGGACGCTGAGTCCCGAAGATTCCAGCAGCCTCTGCCCCAGACAGGCGCTGCGCGTCTGCATGTCGCCGCCGGCTTTCGTCAGGCTGACCATCACCTGACGTTCGTCCGATGGATTGCGTCGTCGCAGAACCAGACCGGCGGTCTCCATTCGTTTCACCAGCGGGGTGACATTGCTGGAATCCAGGCCGAGACGGTCGGCGATCAGGCCGACGGTCTGGGCGTCGTTCTCCCACAGGACGCTCAGCACCAGATATTGCGGATAGGTGATGTCGAGCTGGTCCAGCAGCGGCTTGTAGGCGCGATTAATCGCCAGG
>Ga0247817_10000561_pt1 | contig 20250 bp, 13 predicted proteins | sample UWRJL212509R1_FD_178010 | JGI IMG/M metagenome (GOLD analysis project Ga0247817, IMG submission 178010) | Plant litter microbial communities from Arlington Agricultural Research Station in Wisconsin, United States - UWRJ-L212-509R-1 | ecosystem: Environmental > Terrestrial > Plant litter >...
CTGCAAATAAGCCTGCTGGGCCAGCACCAATAATCACAACCTGATGCTTGCCTGTTGCGGGTTTATATATTTCTTTGTGAAGTGCTAAAAGCGGCGGAAGCAATTCGCCTTTATCAAATACTTCTACACCCATACGCACCAATACTTGTCTCCCACGCGCATCAATAGAACGGCGTTTTATACGGTATTGAAAATCGAAAGATTGATACGAAGTCTGTGCTTTAATAGCACGTTTTATTTGTTCATCAAGAACAGCGTCTTCAGGGCGAAGCGCAATTTCAACCAGTTTACTCATGGGTAAGGTGTTTATCCTTAAATCATTTAATTAACAGGCTGCAATATACGAGTTTTAAAGAATAAAGAGGTAGTTTATAAACAATCAGAACTATCTTTCCTTTTTAAAGAGGATGTTTTTTTCATCAATCAAAATTCGTTTGGTATCATCATAACCATCACAATACAAATTAATGTATGTTTTAATCTTATTGTTTTTAACACTTACAAAGGAAATTTCGCCCTGTAAATTTTCATATTTTAATTTCGATTCCGGTAACAGTGCATCCCACCAACTGGTATGTGATATTACAATACTTACCAAAGAATCCGGAAGCATAAACTTAACTCCAGGTACTGCTTTAATTTTAGGTAAAGTAAAAAAAATATTTTCAGTGTATCCATCATCCGTAACACGCCCACCATAACTATAATAATAATAAAGTGTTATAGAATCATTCTTTGTTTTTATATCTGTTTTGATTTTTCCATAAAGATCATGGTAGTTAACAGCAGGCTGTATCAACTGTTCGCACTCATATCTAAAATCAATTTTTCCACCAAATTCTTTATTTAGTATTTTTTTATTGGTAATTAAATTTTCACTTAATTGAATCTTTTTCAAATTGGAGTTCAACTTTAATCCATCCGGCAACTGAGTCACTTGTGTACATTCTAAATCCAAATATTCAAGATTCGTAAGTTGAGCAAAAAAATCAGGCAGCATTTTCAAGCTAATATTTTCCGACAGATACACTCCTGTCAAACTTGTTGAAACACTATCCGGAATTTCGAATTCAACAATGTTATTATCATTCAGCAATAAAGTTTCAAGAGCTTTTAACTTCCATATTGCAGCAGGCACTTTTTCAATTTTATTGTCTGACAATGTTAATTCTATCAAACGATCCAGCTGGCCAATAACATTTGAAATAGCTGTTATTTTATTGCCATAAAAAGACAGTGTTTCAAGCGAACTCAAATTCGAAATTTCATTAGGGATTCCAGAGAAATCATTTTTCGCTAAATCCAATTGTTTTAATTTTGTGCAGTTACTAATAGTTCTTGGAAGACTTTTAAGGTTGCAAGCAGAAAGATCAAGTGTTTTTAGATTAATAAGATTGCCAATTTCATTGGGAACATCAAGTATTTTATTGTCAAAGTACTTAGTTATATAAAGCTCTTCAAGAGAAGTCAATTGACCAATAGTTGATGGCAAAGAAGTAATATGACATCCTTCCAGTCTTAGTATTTTCAAATTGGTTAATGCTCCAATAGAAGGCGGCAAAAATTCATTTGCATAAAACGGAACTTCCAACTCTGTCAAAGTTGTCATTGTTGCAAAATAATTTACAGCATTAGACGTATTTCCAAATCCCTGTACTTTTAAATACGTCAGATTTTTCAACAAACTAATTTCTTCTGGAAGATTCTCTAGTCCGTACCCACGGACTATTAGTTGAGTTAATTTTTCATTTTTACTCAGTTTTACAAAAGCATCTTGCCAATTAAATTTATGATTTAAGTTGAAGTATATGTATTCTAAGTTGACCAATTTCGCAACTGAACGTGGCAGGCTATCAACATCCGTATTGTGAACGCTAATTTTTTTTAATGTAGAAATATCAAATATTTGATATGGAAATACCTTGAATTTGTTTTCTCCTAAATAAATCTCTTCTAATAATAATTGATTAAAACTTTCTGGCAAATATGTTATTGGATTAGCGCTTAAAGAAAGTTGCTTCAGCTGTTTTAGTTCAATAATACACTCAGGTAAAAATGTAAGATTATTGCTATAAAATTGCAATTCTTCGAGCTCTGTCAACAAACAAATGAATTCAGGCAACTCAGTTAATTGATTGGAATTAAGTTTTAATATTTTTATTTTTTTTAAAGAATCAAAAATATTGGGTAGTACTGAAATAGAATTTCCTGATAGATCCAGATACGTAAGATTCACCAATTGCTTGATTGCAGAAATATCTTTCAAGCCACGACAATCATTTATTTTAAAACAGGTAAGAGATTGAAGTCTGCCAACCTGATCCGGCACTACTGTTAGGCTACAATGAGATAGTTGTAATGTGTCTAACTGACTCAATTCTTTCAAGACATCAAATAAGTGTGCAAAATCTACTTCACTATCAAAATGTATGAGTTGCAGATTAGTTAGGTGAGTAAATACTTTTAAACTATTAATATCAAATTCTTGCCTGGTGTACTGATTAATATATAAAGACGTTACATTCTGGGGTTGCTTGAGAGCTTCATTTAAATCATTAAAATGAGTCTTAGTAGTTTGCTGACCAAAACAAAAAAACTGTATAGTAGAAAAAATAAGTATTAAAAATCCTTTCATATTATCTATATACAAGAATGGTATGAGATGTAACTATACAAAACTGTATTTAAGTATGCGTTCTCATGCTTTCAGCGTTTAGCTTAGGCTACTTTTTCGGAAACTTGTAACCGATCATAAATCCAAAACGGAAAGGAATAGCGATGGATTTACTATACACGCCAATAAATGCGTCACTGTATTTATCATTATCACCATTCCAGTTATTGGTAACAGATCTATACCCTATGCCTACACCGGCATAAATATCAAATGTCCACCCCTTTTTCCGTTGATCAATCATTACACGATCACCAACAAGAACCGAATATTCAATCCTATTCTGAATCTGCTGCAAGTGTACAGGATCAGAGGTAACAGAAGATGTAAAATCGATATAATTATTTTCGTAATTGTAATAGCCATACCGTAATTCATGACCAAAATAGAGCATACCGTATTCTTGATCTTTTTGGTAAAACTTCTGCCTCAAATACAATTCACCTCCAAAATAATAAACCGTATTGGTTGGAAGCTTATTATGAAGATTAAACATGGGTTTATAATAAAACAAACCTCCTACTTCATACCCCATGCGTTCTTGAATATAATATTCAACACTAAAAGGGAATGACGAAGCCAGCATATAGAATGGATTTGAAGACACAATAAATGCGCGGGCTTCATTTACGCGAGGCGTGAAATATCTCGATTTCTTTTTAGGAATTACATATTTTGGTTTAACCGATGATGTTAAGGTATCTTTAGGTACCTCAGCTACTGTCAAAGTATCAGCTCCTAAATCAGGTGCTTGATTTTCATATAAGGTCTTATAATATCCGGCAATCGTACCATCTTCATTATACAATGTCCACACACCAACTTTGTTTCCGTTTTCAAGTGTGCCTTCCATTTTTATTTTATTATTTTCATAATATCCTTTGTATAAGCCAACACCTTGAACATATTTACAAGTACCCTCAAGCGCACCGTTTTCTAAATAATAATTCCAGGTACCTTCATGTTTATCATCTATAATTTTACCTTCTGTACGTAGTGCGCCACCTTCGTAGTATTCTTTATAAATACCTTCACCATTCACATAATTCGTTTCGCCTTTAAATTGACCGGACTTATAATATATTTTCCAGGCGCCATCCTTTACGCCATTATTCATATTACCTACTGCACTTATAGTACCGTTTTCATGGTAATATTTCCATGGCCCAACCGTTTTACCATTCAGATACATTCCTTCACTGGCAATCAATCCGTTTGGATAATAATACAACCACTTTCCTTTTTTCACGCCACCATCTTCTTCTCCGGTAGCCAATATAGATCCATCTTCATGATAATAATTCCAGACACCTACACTTTTACCATTTTCTATTCTGCCTGAAGCTTTCAATTTACCGGAAGGATACATTTCAATGTAGTCGCCTTTATCATCTTCATATGTAGCCATGGCTTTAAGAATACCATCTTCATAATAATAACTCCATGGCCCAGTTTTTTTGTCTTCAATGTAATCTCCTTCACTCCGAATATCTCCATTTTCATAAAAGAATTTCCAATGACCGGCTTTCTTGTTTGAAGCAGATTCGCCCTCCATACTTATATTGCCATTTTCATAGTAGTATAGCCACACACCATTCTTTTCACCATGAATCATTTCTCCCTCCATCTTAACATTCCCATTCTCATAAAAAAATTGCCACAATCCTTCTGCCTGATTTTTCTTATAACTTCCTTCGGATTTTTTCCGTCCATTTTGAAAATAGGATATAAATAAACTGTCTCGAACTTGAGGGTTCTTTTTTAATACATAATAACTTTCTTTCAAGTGTTTTTTTGATAAATCATAATGTGTCTGCACATTGACGAGTTGCGCCGCAGATAAAAAAGAAAAACACATACCAACCATCAATAAGAAGATGGTTGTGTATGTGTTGTATCTAAAAAATTTAGTATTCACTTATACTTGTTTTGCAGCTTGTATTTTTGAAATAACTTCTTTTTCAACCCAATTTTTTCCCCAATTATCTAATTCATCTTTCGTATATAATGAAGGGAAAAAGATTACTTTTTGGAAACGTGGAGGTAAATATTCTTTCCAGTTTGTACCACCCGTTGCCGCATATAATTGTTTATTTTTAATTAAATAGCCCAACGCATACTTATAATGCATTAATGGCCAATTAATATTTATATGCTGATCTAATTGCTTTAACGCATCCTGAATAGAAGAGTTGGCTTGTTCTTCTAAGGACAAACGTTTAAATAACGACCAGACGTTTCTTGATTTACATTCATAAGCCAACTGAATTAATTTGCCTGTGTATTCATCTTCAAATTGGCGCAATGTCAATGTTTTCTGCCCTGTTTTTGTATCCGTTGCTCCTTTTTTCCAATAAACTTCTTCAAATAATTCTTCTATAGTAGAATAATCATCGTACTTATCTCTTGAATCCGTATGTACGAGATTGATCAGATCCGTACAAGCTACTTCTACCATTCTGTATTGAACGGATTGAAAACCAGAAGCAGGAGTTAACGCAACACGGAATTTAAGAAATTGATCCTGATCTAAGCCAACTGAAATGATATCGAATGAACTGATCAATTGTCCGAAATACCAATTGCAACGTTCTACTCTTTTCAAAAAGATTGAACCGGTTAAATTTTCAGCTGTCTTTAATTGCTGCAATTCATGCATAACCAATTTAAAATACAACTCTGTAATTTGATGATATACAATAAACACCATTTCATCCGGATAAGGTGTTCTTGGATTTTGCAACGTAAGCAAACTTTCCAGTCGAATATAATCCCAATACTTTACATAATTCGAATTTAAAAGACCTTCTAAATGTGTCGCAACATCCTGACCATCTTTTTCATAATGAGCCGTTAATTTTTCTATCAGTTCATGTATATTATTTTCCGAGTTACTCCCGTGCATCGTTTCTATTTCTTTTTCGTTAGAATAAATACATCCTGATCTGACATTTTATAATTCATTTCAGGAACATCCAAATTAAATACTTAAAGTAAACCGTGTTACCTTAGTGTGAACTTATTGCAATGTTGTATAAGTGTAAATATCAAGATTTAATTGATGAAATCAAATGCGTAAAATCATCAAAATGCGATTAATTTAATATATTGAACCAGATCAGAAAGCATATGAAAACCAATTCTTATACTCAGCCAGATTACTATAACATGGATGACCTTCTTTCGGAAGAACATAAACTTATCCGACAATCGGTTCAAGCTTTTATGAATAAAGAAGTTAAACCAATTATTGAAGATTATGCACAACGCAGTGCTTTTCCCGAACATCTGGTAAAACCTTTTGGTTCATTAGGGCTTTATGGCCCGACTACACCTACTGAATATGGTGGTGGTGGTTTGGATTATATCGCTTATGGGATCATGATGCAGGAAATTGAACGTGTAGATTCAGGTATGCGCTCTATGGCATCTGTTCAGGGTTCTCTGGTAATGTTTCCAATTTTTAAATATGGTAGTGAAGAACAAAAAAAGCAATATCTACCAAAACTCGCTTCGGGAGATATCTTAGGATGCTTTGGCCTTACCGAACCCGACCATGGATCAAATCCGGCAGGTATGATTACTTCTTTAAAAGATGGCGGAGATCATTATATCCTGAATGGTGCAAAAATGTGGATCACCAATTCACCGAAAGCTGACATTGCTGTAGTTTGGGCAAAAGATGAAGAAGGAAGAATCAAAGGAGTAATCGTTGAGCGTGGTATGGAGGGGTTTACGACTCCTGAGATCCATCAAAAGTGGTCACTAAGAGCAAGTATCACAGGGGAACTAGTTTTTGATAATGTTAAAATTCCGAAGGAAAATGTTTTACCAAAAGCCGATGGATTAAGCGGTCCATTGAAATGTTTAGACTCTGCACGCTACGGAATTGCCTGGGGTGCTTTGGGTGCAGCAATGGAATGTTATGATGTTGCAAAAAAATATGCGATGGAACGCGTTCAATTCGGCAAACCCATTGCAGGTTTTCAGCTTACACAGAAGAAATTAGCAGAAATGCTAACAGAAATTACCAAAGCTCAATTGTTGGTTTGGCGTTTGGGTATGCTGAAAAATGAAGGTAAAGCAAGTACCGGACAGGTTTCTATGGCTAAAAGAAATAATGTTGAAATAGCTTTGAAAATTGCCCGTGAAGCGCGACAAATACTTGGAGGAATGGGCATTACAGGTGAATATCCAATCATGAGGCATATGATGAATTTAGAGTCTGTTGTTACATATGAAGGCACGCAGGATATTCACTTGCTGATCACCGGGCATGATATTACTGGATTGAATGCCTTTAAATAATTATGAATTATAAGTTATAAATTATGAATGAATCTCTTCGCAACATCATTTGTAGTTTTATACAGTCCAATTCATAATTTATAATTCATTATTTATAATTTTCATCATGAGCATTGATTGGAGCTTCGCATTGATCGTATTTACAGGTCTTTTTGCCATTATTAATCCTATTGGCAATGCACCTATATTTATAAGTTTTGTAGATCATTTAAACAAACAGCAACAGAAGGCGATAGCATTAAAAGCTGTTACTGTAGGTTTTATTATCTTATCCGTTTTTGTTGTATTCGGTTATGCATTGTTTAATGTTTTCAATATCAGTATTCAGGCCTTTCGGATTACAGGAGGTTTATTGGTATTGAAAGTTGGTTTCGACATGATCAATTCCAAACCAAAAGATGCAACAACAATTACTGCTAACTCAGAATCAACGGATACAGGGTTTGCTATTTCTCCCTTAGCAACCCCAATATTAGTTGGACCCGGCACATTATCTACAGCAGTTAGTTTTGTTGGTGTTGGTAATAAAATTGAAAACAGCATCATCATTATTTGTTCGTCCGGAATCATCTTAACAATAACCTATTTCGTTTTTATATCATCAACAACACTTGTAGAAAAAATCGGTAAAGAAGCGCTAAACGTGGTTACAAAAATCATGGGTTTGTTAATCGCATCCATCGGTATTCAAATGATCATTACTTCTATTGAAGAACTTATTCATAATTATAAATTATGAGTTATGAATTATGAATGTAGGGTAAAAATGAAACTCGAGCACAACTCATTCCATCGTGGAGAAATGAATTATGTTTATAGTGTTAAGTCAACAATATTAGATTTTTAAATTATTAAGATTAAAATCATTTTATGAGTTATGGATTTATAATTCACAACTCATAATTTATAATTATAAAAATGAACTCTGTTGAACATATCCCTTCCGCTTCTTCCAACCCGGATCAACATCAAATTGATAGTAAAATCAATGAAGTTAAGCAGCTTCAGGAAGAATTAAAAAACTTACAAACTGCCATACCGGAAGCTATTGCGCTATATCAAAAAACTGTCTCTCCTATTGCCGAGAAGATTCGTTTATTACAGAAAGAAAAACTTATTTCGCTTGACATCTATATTCATGAAATCAAATTTTCTAAACGTGAGCTTGAAATTGTAGATGTATACATGTGTTCTGAAATTGAACAATGGATCTACGAACATGGTAATGATAGTGAATTAGAAGATCTTTTCAGCACATATGCGCATATGCCTTTTGAAGAGCATGTACGGAAAAGTAATACCCCCTTTCAGGATTTCTTTTCCGACGAATCAAATTTTAGTGCTTCTGATGATTTAGAAATAAATTCTAAAAAGAAAAGCGCAGCTGAACGAAAAGCTGAAAAAGAGAAAGCACTTCAGCAGGAACATCGAAAGAAATCAATCCGAGCTATATACATTGATCTGATAAAAGCATTTCACCCGGATACTGAACAAGACGCTGAAAAGAAGTTAGAGAAAGAAGAAATCAGCAAAAAAATTACGGAAGCTTATGGCAACAATGATTTGTATACATTATTAAATCTTGAAACACAGTTCCTGGAGCAGCAAACAAATCGACTTAAAGGAATGAAAAGCGAAACTATAAAAAGTTATCTGGCAATGCTCGATAATCAGATCAAGGAATTAAAACAAAGTATACGGGAATACAAAAGTGATCACGATACATTGTTTGTTGAGATGTGTAAACCAAATGCGAAGCCTGATAAATACCTACGCAAAGTAAAAAAGGAATTACAGGAAGGTGTTCAAATATTGAGTCAGCAGATCATTATTTTACAGCATGTAGATCCTGGTATTAAATCGGATTTATTGTTTGAAATGGAGAGGCAGAATGATAGAAGAGGCTAAATTTATTATTGCCAAAATTCTTTACATGTTTTACTTCACAAGAATTTACAGGTTCGCATAAATTGTAAGAGAAAATTGAGTCAATTTTTGCTTCAGAATTGGTATGTAAATCTATTTGATATACTAAATCTGATTTAGGTATACTTATTGAATACTTTGAATCTTTATCATTAAAGTAAATCTTATCTGTCTGCTTATATCCATCATTTAATTTTGAGAAAAATATTTCATTAGATCCTTCACTATTTTCATTTAAAATATATTCTCCAATAAACAAATCATTCTTGTATATAGTTACCCTTTTAATAATAGTATTGTCGCACATTGATATGGAACTATTTTTCAAATCAATTTTAATATTTTTTTCTTTCTGTTTGAAAATACAATTTGTAAATAGAATAAAAATAAAAATTATTTGAGCTATTTTTTTCATGATTTTGTTGAAATATAGGTTTGGTGTTGCATTAAGTTAGTTGTTATTTTACCATTCAGTGTGATAATGTTTCCCAGACGCATCACCAATCTTCTGATATGTATGCGCTCCAAAATAATCTCTTTGCGCCTGTATGATATTTGCTGTTGCATAATTTTCACTTATCACATTCAGATAATCCAGAGAAGCTAAATGACAAGGTATAGAAAGATCGGATTGCAGTGCACTTACTGCAAAGGCTTTCAGTGCGTGTTTAGTTCGTTTTAATTGTTCAAGAATGATGGAGTCTGATAAAATATTGTAATCCTTTTTCAATACAGAAATTATTTTTTCCATAAAAGAACTTCGGATGATGCAGCCATTTGTCCAGATACGTGCAATTTCCGGCATATTTAAATTCCATTTAAATGTTTCTGAAGCTGTTTGTATCAGCATAAATCCTTGCTGATGATTTATAATACGCGCTAGTGTATATGCGGACTGAATATCTGATACCGAAATAGGTTTTTCATTCTGTATTGATTTTCCAGTATCTATTTTCAAACCTTCCTTAATGGTAGAAACATAACGTGCGAAAAGAGCAGCTGTAATAAGAGTTGCAGGTTGTCCAAGCTCGGATGCAGCAATGGTAGCCCAGTTACCAGTACCTTTGTTACCAGCCTTATCTAAAATAAGATCGATCAACCAGGTATCACCTTCTCTCTTCACTAAAAGAGAAGCTGTGATTCCTAACAGATAACTGCTTAACTCTCCTGCGTTCCATACGGTAAAAAGCTTAGCTATCTCCGGCGGTTGCATTTTTATAACATATCGCAGATATGCATACACTTCTGCGATCAATTGCATCTCAGCATACTCAATACCATTATGCACCATTTTAACAAAGTGTCCGGAACCTTCTTTTCCAATATAAGTACAGCAGGGCTTACCAGTATTATCTTTGGCAGCGATCAATGTTAAATATTCTTCTACCAAACGATATGCATCAGTTGTACCTGAAGGCATAATTGACGGCCCATGCAAAGCGCCCAGTTCACCGCCAGATACACCTGTCCCAACAAAATGAATTCCTTTTGTCTTTAGATAATCAATACGTTTTTTTGTGTCTCCATAATATGAATTACCTCCGTCAATGATCACATCACCAGCATCCAGATACGGTAGCATTTCATCAATAAATGTATCTGTTTCTGTTCCTGCCTTGATCATTAAAAAAATCTTCCTTGGTTTATCTAAAGAATGAATAAAAGATTCTAAATCTTCGAAGCCTTTCGCAGTCATCAATTCAGGATATGCAGCGATATACTTTTCTGCTACCTTCTCCTCAGATCCTTTTACATAGCGGTTATACAGTGATAGATTCACGCCTTTACCGGCAAAATTGCGGGCAAGACTTTTCCCCATTACGCCGAGTCCTACCATGCCAAAGGCAGATTTTGTTAATTGTTTCACAAGCAATTGAATTATTTGTTCAGGTTCTAAAGTTACATCTATATTATATGCGACAGCAGGTTCTTCGAGAGTATCTATTTGTGATTGCAGCAATGTTGACGGCATAAAATGCCCCTTTCTATTTTTCAATCGCTGCTGAATGGTTTCCATATCTCCTTTGAGATAGATCCATTCTATCTGATCTTCAATTGATGAAGATAACAGTATGCGATACGATTCTTTCAAAGCTGAACAAGCAAACACAACAGAATTCCCTGAGCTGAGTGATTGTTTCGCTTGTGCATTGATCTCCTGTAGCCAGCCATACCGGTCATCATCTGTCAGAGGAATACTCGCAGCCATTTTTTCAATGTTTGCTATTGAATGAAAAGCATCTCCATCATAAAAATCTACGTGTAATGTTTCTGCAAGTAATTTACCGATGGTTGTTTTGCCGCAACCAGAAACACCCATAACGATATATACTTTATTTTTCATTCGCTTATTTATTCTATTTGCAAATTAAGAATTTAGGTTCATTTATTGAATATGCTATACCCATATACTTAAAAACAATACACCAGCTAAGCCCATAACAGACACAATACTTTCCATAAGTGTCCAGGATAAGAATGTATCTTTTACAGAAACGTTAAAATATTCTTTGAACATCCAAAATCCTGTATCATTGACATGAGAACAAAAAACACTGCCAGATCCTATCGCTAGAATCATCAGGTTGGGATCTGCATCTATGTGTGACATTAATGGTGCTATAATTCCTGCAGCCGTTAAACCGGCCACAGTTGCAGAACCAAGACTAAGACGTATGATAGCAGCAATCAACCAGCCCAATAGCAAAGGATTCATTTTTATGGTCTGAAAATAAACAGCAATATCAGCGCTTGCCTGACTGTCAATCATGACCTGTTTTAGTCCGCCTGATGCACCAATGATTAAAATGATTAAGGCAATATCTTTCACACCAGCTTCATAGGTAGACATAATATTCTTAATCGAAGTTCCTTGTTTGATTCCCAAAGTAACACTTACAACAATCAACGACACAAGCATTAGTACAGATGGCTCTTTTACAAAATTTATGATATGCAGAACCTTTTCATTATCTCTGATTATAAATGAAAGGAGAAATATACTTAACAATAAAAATACCGGCAGCAATGCAGAAAAAATGCTATTAAAAACTCCTGGCAATCTCTTTGCAGGTTTCGCCGTATGTTCGATGAGTGGCAACTCCCCCAATGGTTTGATTTTTTTTAATGTTTGTGAAAATATGGGCCCGGCAAGAATAATAGCTGGCACAGCAACTACAAGTCCATATAAAAAGGTTTTCGCCATGCTTGCGTGAAACGTTCCTACAAGAGATGCCGGCGAAGGATGCGGCGGTAACAAGCTATGAGCTATAGAAAGTGCAGCTAACATGGGTATACCAATATATACAGCCGGCAATTTATACCGATATACAAGTGTAAAAATGATCGGGATCACCAGAACAAATCCTACATTGTAAAAAAGTGGAATACCAATGATCAATCCTGTCAATACTAACCCCCATTGCAGATATTTTTCTCCAAAAATATGTATAACCTTATCTGCAATAACCGTTGCAGCTCCGCTTTCAGCAACCAGCTTACCAATCATTGCTCCTGCTGTTAACGTTATAAGAATTGTGCCCAACATATCTCCTATGCCTTTTTGAAAGGATTGAACAATTGATTGCAGCGGCATTCCCAGCAATATACCCGCAAGTATTGTTACAATAATAAAAGCTATAAACGGAGATATTTTAAGTACCGCAGTTAATAAAATTAACGCTCCGATAATTACAAGTAAAATAAAAAGTAAAGACATGGTTTGATTTTTAAATTATCTGATCTGAAATATCGTGAACATTATTTAGAACTCAAGCCTTTCACAATAATACATATCCGATATCTGAAGTATTAATTTCATTTTGTCAGGTTCATATTTAATCCAGCATAAAGTTGTGCAAATTTCTTCTTCAAAATAGAATAACTCCGTGCTCTGTTTAAAGTGCACAGGCAGTAATAAAGTAGAAATACTGTCAATCAAATATTGAGATTGAATAGTATCTATGTCTTGATATTGAATTTGAATAAGGTGAATGTTGCTATCAATTTCTAAAGCATAATAATTTGCATTGAATCCGAATGATTTACCTTTGAATCTGGATTCTTCCTCAATATGTTTTTGCTTATCAAAAGAGTAAAAAACTGTATTTCGTTTAACGGAATCAATAGTAATATTGTAAGGAATAGGAGAGCCAAATTTTATATTCAGAAAAGATGCGGCATTTTTATTAAATTTGTTTATTAATTTATTTTCCTGTTGTCCAAAACAGATGGAAATACTCATAAAGAAAAAAAGAAGGTGTTTCATATTAAGCAGACAATCCTATTTTTTAGATATCGTCTGAGGTACAATTAAGTCAAGCTCAAACGCTTTATTCATCTTTTCTATAAAATAAGCAGAAAGCAATGGAGATTCGAGTTCTATATTCTGATGAACGAAAAAGTACAATTCATTCAAACCTTCTTTACGCCATGCTTTGATGCGTTTTATCCAATCATCCAATCGTGCGTAATCACTTTCGTGATTTGCGCCAACGTAGCGAATAAAAGCTTTATCAGAGGTTAAACGCATATGCATAATATCTCTTCTGCCGGCAGTATCAACCAAAACAAATGTTTTTTTATTCTTCACAAGAATTTCATGTAATACATCACCAATCTTCTTATCCAAATACCATTCTTCATTGCGCAACTCTATAGCCAGCGGAATTGAAGCCGGAAACTTTTTAAGATACGAATCTAACCGGTCAATATCCTTAGGTTTGAAATTATCATGCATTTGCAAAAAACACATTCCTAATTTTTCTTCAAAAAGAACAACAGCATCGCAGAACTCTTCCGTCACAGCTTCAGTTCCAATCAAGCGTTTAAAATGACTGATTGTATTCGGAACCTTTGGAAAGAATTTAAAACCAGGTGCAGATTTTTGCTTCCATGTTTCTACCTGGTCTTTTGTAGGAGATTTATAAAATGTAGCATTCAATTCTATACTATTAAATTGAGTAGAATAATATGCCAACTCGTCTTTTGTACCTTTCGGATAAAAGTTTTTCAGATCGGTTTTATTCCATTTGGCACAGCCTACATATACTGTAAAATCTTTCGTAGGCTTTGATTTAGCTAAAATTGCTTTTGTGTCAGGATGATCTTTAGGCAGAGTAAAATCTATCTCTGATGGATTTTCTGTTTTACCAAATTGCATAATATAACTGGTTACATTTTATAATTCCTAATAGAAGATACAAAGAATACTATTCGATTACAATTCTTTTTAATGCTGTCTGAGTTTGTATCATTGGAAAATACATAAGATTTACACTGCAGGGGTTTAGCTGATAATTTCCGTTGAATAATACTTTTTCCCGCACAGTAAAGGTATATGTACCTTTTTGAAGTTGATCAAAATACAATATAACTTTATCTCTATATTCTTCTTTATTCCTCAATAAAAAAGTGTTTGAAGCGCTGATTTCTTCAACCATACATCCTGCAGCTATAGGAATTTCTAACATAACATATGAACATTCATGGTTAACCGTGAGGGTTATGATCTGATCGGCCATATTCCCGGATTTTAGAACTGTTACAGGTACTCCATTTTGTTGAAAGATGTAGTGCACATCTAATCCTGAATGATGTAGTGCTGTTGAGGATATTTTTTTTGTAGTATTTACTACATACATTCCAGATGCATTTTTTATATCCAATATATGAATAGTACTATCGGAAATTGTTTTTATAAAAGGTAAAGCCTGAACTACATTTCCATCGTATTTAATAGCCCATGCGTTCTGCTGCATTTCCTTTATACCAATACATTCATGAATGTACAATGCTTTTATATAGGTTGGTGTGTAGGTCGATAAGCTTCCTCTTTCAATTAAGGTTTTTCGGATATCTTCAGCAATGTCAGGAAAATCAGCCTTTGCAATTTTATGAAGCAGGATAAGGTATAAAAGATCATGCCCGTACCAATCATATGTAAATTCAGTACCTACTTTTACCGTCTGATTTCCAAGGATTGTTGAATCAAGATGTTTTGTAATCTCTTTGCGATCTATTACTTTTCCATTAAGCTGTTGAATACGAAGATTTAAAATCTCCTGTTTAGAATTTGAAGATTCGGATTGATCAATAGTTATGTTGGTCATTGGCAATCCGGACTCTTTCATCAGCCAATATGTAAACTGGTCTACGTTTTTCTGAATAGCTAGTTCCATTAACGCCTTACCAAGATCTGTATAAAATATATCTGGAGTCGATAATGTCTTTTTATAATACAGCGTCAATGCATAATATACATACGCTGTCATGGATAAATTACTGGGGCATCCTATCCACCAGCCATACAGATGTTCGCTATTACTGTTTTTCTTTAGCTTTAAATAAAAATCAGATGCATGTTTTCCGGGATAATTTTCGCCTAATTGTTTTTCAAATAAAGAAGCAATTAATTTACTTGCAATCTGTTCATTGCAATTATATGGATATTCCATTAAGTGTTTGTATTGTGTACGTACAAGATCCTGCATGTTACCAGAGAGGTAAATGCTGGCTTCTAAATCAGAATCCGTCTTGTGAATCCTGATCAATGTATCATTGTTAAGGTATTCATACGTACCGCTATGCACTTCATTCCCTGCATTAAATAATGGAACAATTCGTTGTTCACCATCAAGCAGTTTGCCGTTTGTAAACAACGATGTACTGCAAATAAGTGTATCGGTAGATTCGGGTGCATAAAAAGAAAACAAACTATCGCCGTTTACGGATTCATTAATAATAGACCCATTTACTTTATTTATTATTGAAATTGGCAGCTCAGAATGAACTTCATACGAAGCACTCATACTATCACCTTTAATAGCAAAACGTGGCACATACAATTGTACATAGTCATTCAAATAAGCAGTAGCCTGGGAATGCCATACATTTGAGCTTCGTCCTTTGTAGGCTATAATATAATTATCCCAACGTGTGAGTGCATCAGGATATCGGGCAGTAAAAGTAGCCTTACCTGCAGCATCTGTTTTAAAAGAAGGAATCCAATACGCACGATCGTAAAAATCAGATCGAACACGTTCAACAACCGGTTTGTCAGACGAAATTTTGTAAACGGCTTCAGTATTATTATTATTATTATTATTAGTAGTAGTAGTAGTAGTAACGTAATGATCATCAGAATTAGATTTACTCACACTTCTTGGCGAACCTTTTAATAAATAACTTTGATTAGATTTAGCATAGTGTCTGATTCGACTATTTATGACAAAATGCAGACGCAAATTCACTTCAAAAACACCATTTCCATTGGAATAATCCTCACCTGAAATAGTCGAATTCCAAATTGCTTCCAGACCTAAATCCAAGCGAGGTGAATATTTATATTGTAAAGCTGCACCAACAGGAATAGTAAGTCCAAAGGTTTGGAAATCATTTGTGAAACCATATTGTCCCTGTACACCTGTCCCTATATAAGCATTCAATGTAGGACGTCTTCGGTAAAGCTTTTCAAACTTAAATAAGGATACCCATGTCATTACACCAATTTTTAGATAATTATACTGTCCAGCCTGCGCATCAGATGTTATGGTTTTTCCATATAAACCTCTAAATTCCACACGCCAATGCGAACTCATAAATTGATGTCCTATTAAGCCTCCAAACTGATATCCTATCTTTGTTGAATTAAAACCTTCTGCATTAATGCCTCCTAAAAAACCTAAGTAAGTAAGCATCGGCTCTTTTCTTTTCAGGCGTGTTGCAGTCCTGGAATAACCTAACAAATCCTTACCATATGTATCATCCAAAGAATTTTGAGAGGTTGATAACATGATTGTTGCTGGATATACACTTTTAATATAAAAACCAGGCTTATCAATAATTATTGTATGCTCTGAAAGTAATACGTCTGATTGATCACGTATTTGAAAACGATATGTTCCAGAATCTAATTGAAATTTAAATACACCATCAACTTCTGTTTTCACACAAACTGAATCGTCATCAGTAAGAAGTTGTATGTATGCATCGCGCGAAAAATTCTGGTGCCCATAGAGCGTTGCATATTTTGCAATAGCATGATTTTTTTCCAGCACAAAATATCTAGATCCAGGAACATAGGGTAAACTACGTTTAATAAAACTCGCTTTTTCTAATTTTTTGAGCTCTGCAATTGAAATAGCCGATTCGTATAATTTTAGATATTTAAAACGCTGTTTCTTTAAATGTGTATAGTGTGTTTTATTCGATATAGCATCAACCTTAGTTATAGATACACATTCGGAACAAGCTGAAATAAAAAAGGTTGAATCTGCATTCAGAACGTAATTATTTTTATAATTCGAAAAATGATATATGTTTGATTTTGTTTCAACAGTGTACGAGTTACTTTTGGTGCCTTGTATTTTGTAAAGGTATTTATTGAATGTATTGATTTCTTCTAATGTTAAATGTCGCGGTCTAGTGATGATACGACAATGTTTTGCAGGTAAATTATTTAAATGGAGTAAAATATTATTTTTAAAAGAAGCATATATATACATGCTATCTACATACAAAGTTTTGTCTGGCAGGCGAAGCTCATAGGAATGATAGCCTGGTGTTGTGTAAAAAGATGTTGTAGAAGAACCTTTTACATCCTCCCAATATACAGGCACTCCATCTTCAAATATATACATAGGTCTGACATAGCTATTCTGTTTTTCTACATATATGTAAGCTTCTGTTAATGTTGTATCATATTCAGGAATTAAAAAATAATTAATGCTATCCTTATATAGAAAACGATGATAATCCTGATATACAAATTTAAGAATTGAAGAATCTGTTAGCGATGCTATAACAGTATAGTTTTCTTTAGTACTGGAAATTTCTTTATAATTATATTTGATTGTTTCAATATGACGTGGAATATTTGTATTAGTTAATCGATTATCAATAGCGACAGCCGTGAGATTAACATTTTTTTGAGGACCTTTTTTCAGGTGATTTACTGCCACTTCTCCTGTATAACTTTGTCCTGGAGAAATTGTATCTGCAATAGTTGCATCAATTATTAAAGAATTATAATCCGGATTGATCAATAAATATTTCTGTGTATAGTGTCCGTTGTATAAATACTCACAATACAAAAGTTGTTTTTTCTTTATTGGTAGTTTAAGTAGTATTTCAGATTCTTTTTTATGGTATAATACTTTCCCCTGAGAATCTGTTATTCGTAAGGATAAATTAAATGGATTTTCTATCTGTACAAAAATTGCATTATTTAAAATTGAATACCGCATTTCTGTTGGATAAACATTATCATTTATTTCTGCAAGGGATGCTTCTGTACCATTAATACGGAATAAATCAGGAAGAACGTGCTTCTCAATATCTACCTGGTATGGGAACTTCACAGCAACAGTATCATACAATACCGGATCGCCATAAAGCGCATAACCACGCTCAATAAGACTTCCGTGACTAAATGCTTTAAATGTAAATACAGATCCTTCTATACTATGCGTAACAACTACAGGCAATACTTTATAGGATATCTTTTTTTGTACTTCTGCAATCTGTCCATTGTGTACAGCCTGAATCTTAAATTTTAAATCGTATGTTCCGTTTGGAAGTGTAGGTATTTTACCATTGAATACATAGTTTACATTACCATTTGCAGGAATACTATCCAATAAAAAATAACGAGGTATATATACATCATCCTTTTGATTTACATATGCTGAAACAGGTTCTAAACTTAAATAAATCCACCCATGATTTATGGCATCACCTTGTGGAGTTTCGTACTGAATCTCTATTTGAACAGAGTCTTGATATTGTGCTCCAAAATGTACATCTGCCTCTAACAAATAATCGGTTAAATAATAATCTTCAATTAAAAAGCTGCGGTGTGCGTAATCGGATCTTTGTTTTAATGTAATTGAATAGCTCTTATCAATAGGTAAGCTATCCGGTAGTACAAACGTATACAGATAACTGCCAATACTATCTTTGTATACATTTTTATTTTCTACAATAATTTTAGAATAATTTTTATCTGTATAATAAATTGACAACTGTGCTTTTTTTCTTAAAAAAGATTGTGGTAAATAACCTTTAATAAAAACAGTATCGCCAATATGATACATGGGTTTATCTACCAACACAAAAGCTTTCTTACTATTATCAGAATATATTTTTTTTGATTTTACATTTTTTTTAAGTTTATCTGGAATAGTTATCAATACGAATTCAGCATTACATTCGATAATGATTGTCTTTCCGTACAATTCTTTAGGTATAGTATAATAATAACTATTATTGGGTAAATTTATTACACTACCTCTACCATAAAATACAACATTGACCAAAGCTTTTCCTACGGCATCCTTAATAACAAAGCCTTGTTCAAAAGGTGTAGTAACAATATCAACATTTAACGAATTACTTTTCAAAAAATCCACCTTCAAATCTTTCCCTTTAGAAACAATAGAGATATACCCTCCTTTTTTATAGTTTGTCGGAATATTTTCAAAAGATTTTAAACTATCAGCAGCATGCGCAAGAAATTCCTTAGTAAATACATCTTTATACTTCTTTTCAGCAATTTTCCATGCCTGTTCTTTTGATATAGAATAAAGATAACGATAGCGTGGGGCTGCGGCCATTTTATTAACCTGCTGCGCCAAAACAGTATTGGCTAAAAAACTGAATGTGATAATAAGTAAAAATCTATACATAGAATGATATTGAAATTCTAAACGAATATGATCTAAATATATGTAAAATCAACAGGAACAAAAAAGGGAAGCTAATGCTTCCCTTTTCAAAATTTATCATAGAATTAATGACTCCAGTTATAATGATCTAAATTTTCAACCGCAACCTGAAGTAATTGTATACTCAATTCAACATCCTGTTTATGCACCATTTCAATTACCTGATGTATGTGTCTTGTTGGAATAGATATAGCGCCTGCAATAGATCCATTCTTACCATTACGCTGCAAAGGTGCGGTATCTGTGCCGCCAGCAACTAAAATTTCCGGCTGCCAGGTAATGTTTCTATTCTGTGCCTGCTGTTTTAAATAAGCTACCATTCTGTAATCACAAATGGTTGATGAATCTAAAATTTTGATCGCAGTTCCTTTACCCAACTCTGTACATTTTTCATGTGCACGTGCTCCCGGTACATCGTACGCAATGGTTGTATCCAAAGCAATTGCAAAGTCAGGATTTAGGCTGTGCGCAGCAACACCTGCACCACGTAAACCTACTTCTTCCTGTACTGTGAATACCGCATAGAAATCATATGGTACTTCCTGATATTGTAACCTTCTTAATGTTTCAATCAATATAAAAACAGAAATACGATTATCCAATGACTTGCAATTGATA
>Ga0247817_10000562_pt1 | contig 20239 bp, 16 predicted proteins | sample UWRJL212509R1_FD_178010 | JGI IMG/M metagenome (GOLD analysis project Ga0247817, IMG submission 178010) | Plant litter microbial communities from Arlington Agricultural Research Station in Wisconsin, United States - UWRJ-L212-509R-1 | ecosystem: Environmental > Terrestrial > Plant litter >...
TCAGGTCGCCAGCATCTACCAGACCCTCGGTAACGGGGGAGTGCGCCTGCCGATCACGCTCGTCGAGGGCTGCGAACAGGCCGACGGTACCGTCACCGAACTTCCCGCCACCGAGGGCACTCGCGTTGTCTCCGAGGCCGCGGCCAACGAGACGGTCGGAATTCTCGAGAACGTCGTCAGCCAGGGTGGTCTGTCCGAGTCGGTGCAGATCGACGGCTACCGCATCGCGGCGAAGACCGGAACGGCCCAGGTCGCCGAGGGCGGTCGCTACGGAACCGAGCGCATCGTGTCGGTTGCCGGGCTCATTCCGGCCGAAGACCCCGAGTATGCCGTCGTCGTGACAATGGGCAAGCCCGATATTATGAAGACTTCGGCTGGAGCTGCTCCCGCCTTCAAGAAGATCATGACCCAGATCATCAAAACGTTCCGGGTAACCCCCTCGACACAGAAAGCACCGGAAATTCCCCTTACCTGGTGAGACCGGTTCTTTAGAAATGAGAATTGCGTGACCGCACGGATACCCCCGGTACTACGACCGGAGCATCCCTCGGCCAGGTCTCTAGCCGGACTCGTAGAAGAGTTCGGACTGGAGTACCGCGGTTCCCTCGACGGCGTCGAAATCTCGGGGGTCAGCCTGAGCACGGCCGATATCCACCCCGGAGACCTGTACGTGGGCATCCAGGGTGCCAACAGCCACGGCGCCTCCTACGCGGCGACCGCGAAAGAGGGCGGCGCTGTAGCGATTCTCACGGATGACGCTGGCGCGACCCTCGCGAGCGAGACCGGTATGCCGATCATCGTCGTCGACTCCCCGCGAGCCGCCCTCGGCGAAATTTCGGCCTGGGTCTACCGCACGAACGAAGAACCACCGCTTCTCTTCGGCACGACGGGGACCAACGGCAAGACGTCGACGTCCTACCTTCTCGAGGGCATCCTCAAGCAGCTCGGTCTCGTGACCGGCCTCAGCTCCACGGCCGAGCGCCACATCGGCGATCTCACCGTCGTCAGCCGCCTGACGACCCCGGAGGCGAGCGAGATGCACGCACTCCTGGCCCGTATGCGCGAGAGCGAAGTGCGCGCGGTCGCCATCGAGGTCAGTGCGCAGGCTCTCAGCCGCAACCGGGTCGACGGCATCGTCTTCGACGTGGTCTCCTTCGCCAACCTCAGCCACGATCACCTCGACGACTACGCCGACATGGAGGAGTACTTCCAGGCGAAGCTCGCCCTCTTCACTCCCGATCGCGGAAAGCGCGGAGTCGTCTCACTCGATACCGCGTGGGGAAACCGCGTTGTCGAAGAGTCGCACATCCCCGTCACCACGATCTCGGCGACCCCCGGCATCGACGCCGAGTGGACCGTCACGATCGACGACGAGCAGGCAACCTACACCGAGTTCACGCTCACCGGCCCGCACGGCCGCTCGCTCACCACCCGCGTTCCGCTGATCGGCTGGCACATGGCCGCGAATGGCGCGCTCGCGATCGTCATGCTCGTCGAAGCAGGATTCGAGCTCGAGGCCATCGGCCACGCCCTCGAACCGAGCGACGACAACCCGACCGGCGGCATCCTCGCGTTCCTTCCCGGACGCACCGAGCGGGTCTCCGGCGACCGCGGCCCGACCGTCTACGTCGACTTCGGCCACAGCCCCGACGCGTTCCTCAAGGCGCTCGACGCCGTGCGCATCGTGACAACCGGCAAGGTCATCATGGTCTTTGGTGCCGACGGCGATCGTGACACGACGAAGCGCCACGACATGGCACGCGTCGCGGCCGAGGGTTCCGACATCCTCGTCATCACCGACCACCACCCGCGTTTCGAAGACCCGGCCTCGATTCGGGCGACCCTGCTCGAGGGTGCACGGCTCGCCGGCACGCCGACCGAGATCCACGAGGTCAGCCCGCCCGAGAAAGCGATCCGCCTCGCGGTGTCGCTCGCCGAGGAAGGCGACTCGATCCTGTGGGCCGGCCCAGGACACCAGGACTACCGCGACATCCAAGGTGTTCGCACGCCGTACTCGGCGCGCGACGAAGCCCGTGATGCCCTGCGTGAGGCTGGCTGGGAGTGACGGTTCGAATAGCGCCGCACCGCGGTGCGGCGACAACCCACGCGCTCGTGAGCGCCGTGGTCGGTGACGCGACGCTCGCCGCTGTTTCGGCGACGGATGTCACGATCCTGCTGTCCGGTGTAGATGCCGGTGTCGATACCGGTTCCGGTACCGACCTGCTCGACTCCGCGACGACCGACAGCGTTCTCGTTGTGGGCGCCGACGATCCGCACCTTTCCCCGATTGCCGACGGCTTTCCGGGCCGGGTGCTCCGCGTCGGCTACGCGTCCACTCACGACGTCAGCGTCGACTCGGTTGACGCGACCCTCGACGGAACAACCATCGTCGCTGTCGTGGCGGGGGAGCGGGTTACCGTCGCTCTTCCGCTGATCGGCGAGCGTCACGTGCTCGCTGCGCTAGCCGCTCTCGCCGCGGGAATCGCTCTCGGCATCGCGCCGGCGACTGCGGCCAGCGCTCTCGGAGCCGTCACCGACCGCGAGCCCGGAAATCTCGAACTCCTGCCGACTCGCGCGGGAATCACGATTCTCGACGATTCCTATGACGCGTCGGCTCTCTCGACGACCGAGGCGCTCAAGACGCTCGCGGAGATCACCCCCGTTGGGCGGCGTTCGATCGCTGTCCTCGGCGCACTATCGGGGATCGAGGGCGATCCGCGCGAAGAACACGATCGGATCGGGCGGATTGTGGTGCGCCTGAACATCGCACTGCTGATCGCAATCGGCTCCGGCGCACGTCACCTCCAGGCCGCGGCAGGTCTCGAAGGTTCATGGGACGGGGAGTCGGTGCTCGTTGCAACGGCCGATGAGGCTTACGATTTGCTTCGTGCAGAGATTCGCGAGTCAGACATCGTGCTTGTGAAAACCGACCCGACTGTTCTCCACTCAAATGGTGGCACCCACACACTTGGCCAGAGGCTCGGAAGGCTATACGCGTGAATGCTCTACTCATCGGTGCGGGCGTCTCAATGGCGTTCACGCTGTTCCTGACCCCGCTCTTCATCCGACTGTTCAACAAGCTCGGCTGGGGCCAGTTCATCCGTGATGACGGTCCGCAGTCGCACCACGCCAAGCGTGGAACGCCCACCATGGGCGGAATCGTCTTCATCATCGGCGCGCTCGTCGGCTACTTTGTCGGCCATCTCGTCACTCGGCAACCGTTCACGCTCGTGGCGTTCCTCGTCATGTTCATGATGGTCGGCCTCGGCTTCGTCGGATTCATCGACGACTTCCTGAAGACCCGCAAGCAGCGCAGCCTCGGTCTCGGCGGCTGGGCGAAGATCTGCGGCCAGGTCATCGTCGCCACGATCTTCGCGTTCATCGCCTTCAACTTCCCCGACGAGAACGACCTCACCGGTGCCGGGCGGGTGCTCCGCACGGAGAGCGGCGAATTCAGCGGCTACGAGGTCATGGTGTCGGCTGTTCGCGACATCCCGTGGCTCAACCTCTTTTTCGCGGGGTCCATCGTCGGCGTCATCCTGTTCATCCTCTGGGTCAACATCATCGCCGTGAGTGCTTCGAACGGCGTCAACGTCGCCGATGGTCTCGACGGCCTCGCAACCGGCGCCTCGATCCTCGCTCTCACCGCCTACATCGTCATCGGGTTCTGGCAGTACAACCAGTCCTGCTTCAACATCAACCTCGATGAGGCAGTGCGGTTCAAGTGCTACGAGGTTCGTGACCCGCTGGACCTCGCGATCATCGCGGCGGCCATAGCGGGAAGCCTCGTCGGCTTCCTCTGGTGGAACACCTCCCCAGCGCAGATCTTCATGGGAGACACCGGTTCTCTTGGTCTCGGTGGCGCCATCGCCGCCCTCGCGATCCTCAGCCGCACCGAGCTGCTGCTCGTCTTCATCGGCGGCCTCTTCCTCATCGTCACCGGATCGGTCATCGTCCAGCGCGTCTACTTCAAACTGACGCACGGTAAGCGGATCTTCCTGATGAGTCCGATCCACCACCACTTCGAGCTCAAGGGCTGGGCCGAGATCACGGTCGTCGTGAGGTTCTGGCTGATCGCCGGCCTCTTCGTCGCCGCGGGAATCGGACTGTTCTACCTCGAGTGGTCGAACCGCAGGGGCTAGGCACCGAACGCATGGATCTCACCACCCTCACCAGCTGGCATGCCGACTGGCGCGGTTTGCGCGTCGGCGTGCTCGGGCTCGGCGTGACCGGTTTCTCGGTTGCCGACACCCTCATGGAACTCGGCGCCGAGGTGCTCGTTGTTGCCGAGAAGGCTCCGGAAGCCCAGGCGAGACTGCTCGACGTCATCGGGGCCGGTCTTCTCGAAGTGCCGCTCGACACTGTTCCGAACGGGCTCGTCGATTTCGGCCCAGACCTCATCGTGACCTCGCCCGGCTTCCACCCCGACAACGCTGTTCTCGAGTGGGCGTCGGCCACCGGAATCGCCGTCTGGGGCGACATCGAACTGGCCTGGCGCGTGCGCGACAAGGTGCGCGCTGCCGAGTGGATCACCGTCACCGGCACCAACGGCAAGACGACGACCGTGCAGCTCGCGACCCACATGCTCGCCGAAGCCGGACACCGGGTTGTCGCCGTCGGCAACATCGGTCTTCCCGTGCTCGACGCCGTGCGCGACCCGATCGGCTTCGACGTTCTCGTCGTCGAACTCTCCAGCTACCAACTGCACTGGATCAACTCGTCGCCAGAGGGTGCGATCTCGCCACTCGCGAGCGTCTGCCTCAACATCGACGACGACCACCTCGACTGGCACGGCTCGGCCGACGCCTACCGCGCGGCGAAGGGCAAGGTCTACGACAACACGCGCATCGCCTGTGTCTACAACAAAGCCGACGAAGCCACGATGCGTCTCGTCGAGAACGCCGAGGTGGTCGACGGATGCCGTGCCATCGGCTTCGACCTCGGAATCCCCGGGCCGAGTGACTTCGGAATGGTCGACGACATCATCGTCGACCGGGCGTTCCACGAGGACCGTCGCAATTCCGCGCAGGAGCTCACGACGCACGGGGAGCTCGCTGCGGCAGGGCTGGCAGCTCCGCACTCCGTCGCGAACGTGCTTGCGGCATCCGCGCTCGTGCGGGCCTACGGAGTGTCCCCGGCGGTCATCCGCTCGGCCGTTGCGACCTTCACGGTTGATCACCACCGCACGGAAACGGTCGCGACCGTGAACAACGTGCTCTGGGTCGATGACTCGAAGGCGACCAACGCTCACGCGGCCAACGCCTCGCTCAGCGCCTACGGCTCGCTCGTCTGGATCGTCGGCGGGCTGCTCAAGGGAGTCGATGTTTCGCCCCTCGTCGAGAAGCACGCGCCCCACCTGCGGGCAGCCGTGATCATCGGCACCGACCGGGACTTACTCAGGAAAGCATTCCAGCGACACGCGCCGGGGCTGCCGGTGTTCGAGGTGGATGAGACTGACACTGAACAGGTAATGCCCGTCGCTGTCCGACTGGCGGGGGATGTCGCTGAAGCGGGTGATGTCGTTCTCCTCGCCCCGGCCGCCGCGTCGATGGACCAGTTCACCGACTACGCCGACCGAGGCCGACGATTTGCGAAAGCCGTGCACGAGAGTGCACCCGAGAACCACGAACCAGGAGGCGAATCCGGTGACAATGATGAAGCCTCCGGTACCTCCGGCTCGCGGTCCTAACCGCCGCCCGCAGCCTCCCGTTCCGCCGGCCGCGAGGCGTCCGGCATCCGAGGTTCCGACGCGCAGTGCGCCTCCCGCGCAGCCGCAGGGCTCGTCCGGGCAAGTTGGTGCGTCGGCAAGTCCGGCAGTCGTCGTCGCGGTCAAGCGCATCTTCGCGGCGGAGACCGGCAACTACTTCCTACTGCTCGGCACGACACTGTTTCTCGTCGCCTTCGGCCTCGTCATGGTGCTCTCGTCGTCGTCGATCGAGTCGTACCTGCAGAACGATTCCGACTTCTTCGCTGCATTTTCGAAGCAGGGCCTGTACGCCCTGATCGGTATACCGCTCATGCTCCTCGTCTCGCGATTCCCGGTGACCTTCTGGAAGAAGTGGGCCTGGGCCTTTCTCGTCATCGGCGTCTGCCTGCAGCTGCTCGTCTTCGTTCCCGGTATCGGTTGGGGCTACGGCGGAAACCAGAACTGGATCCAGATCGGTTCGTTCAGCGCTCAGCCGTCGGAGATGGTGAAGCTCGCGCTCATCGTGTGGATGGCGTGGGTGCTGTGGACAAAGGCCGCCCTGCTCGACGACTGGCGCCACGTTCTGCTGCCGATCGGCCCGGTCGCGGGAATCGCGATCGGCTTCGTTCTGCTCGGTGGTGACCTCGGAACCGCGATCGTCATGCTCTCGATCGTCTTCGGCGCCATGTTCTTCGCCGGGATCAAACTGCGCTTCCTCATCCCGGCCGGAATCCTGGTCGCCCTGTTCGGCTACATCTTCGCCCAGGGCGGTAGCTCCCGAACGTCGCGAATCAGCGCCTGGCTCAACGGTTGCGTCGACGTTGACGCACTCGCCGCCTGCTGGCAGCCGACCCACGGGTTCTGGGCACTGGCATCCGGCGGGGTCTTCGGTGTCGGCCTCGGCAATTCGAAGGCCAAGTGGTCGTGGCTTCCCGAAGCCGACAACGACTTCATCTTCGCGATCATCGGCGAAGAGCTCGGGCTCGTCGGAGCGATCGTCGTGCTCGCGCTCTTCATCGTTCTCGCTTTCGCGTTCATCCGGGTCATCCGCTCGACCGACGACCAGTTCTCGAAGATCGCGACGAGCGGCGTCATGGTCTGGATCATCGTGCAGGCCATCATCAACATCGCCGTCGTGCTCGGCCTTCTCCCGGTGCTCGGCGTGCCACTTCCCCTGATCTCCGCGGGAGGCTCTGCCCTCATCGCGACTCTGCTCGCGATCGGCGTAGTGCTCTCCATCTCCCGAAACCCGACCCGTAACGAGGATGTGCTGGTGCACCACCAACCAACCCCCGCCGATCTGTCCCGCAGCGCCTACTCCGGCCGCTCGGATTCCCCTCGCACGCGGACCACGCGATGACCACCTACCTGCTTGCCGGTGGCGGAACAGCCGGCCACGTCAACCCGCTGCTCGCCGTCGCTGATCGCATCCGTGATCGTGAGCCCGATGCATCCGTTCTCGTGCTCGGCACGGCCGAAGGACTCGAGGCGCGCCTTGTTCCTGCCCGCGGCTACGAACTTCTCACGGTGGCGAAGCTGCCGTTCCCGCGACGCCCGAATGCGGCGGCACTGAGATTTCCCGGTCGTCTTCGCGACGCCGTTCGCGCGACCCGCGCCATCATCCGCGAGCGTGGAGTGGATGTTGTGGTCGGCTTCGGCGGTTACGCGTCGGCTCCCGCCTACCTGGCTGCCCGCGCGGAGTCGGTACCGCTCGTGATTCACGAGGCCAATGCCAAGCCCGGCATCGCCAACAAGCTCGGTGCCGCGCTCACGCCGTTCGTCGGTGTGGCGTTCGAGGGAACACCGCTTCGTCACGCGACCTTTGTTGGCATGCCGCTCCGCCGCGAGGTCGAGCAGCTCGACAAGGCCGCCGCGCGCCTCGAGGGCCTCGAGTTCTTCGGCCTCGACCCGAAGAAGCCCGTGCTGCTCGTTACCGGGGGATCCTCCGGTGCCCGCACGATCAACGCGACCATCGCCTCGTCGGTCACCCTTCTGCTCGGGCTCGGCTGGCAGGTGCTGCACATCGCCGGCGCGCAGTCGGAGATCGCCGACCCGAAGCTCGACGGCTACCACCTCATGCTCTACTGCGACCGCATGGACCTCGCGATCGGCGTCGCCGACCTCGCGGTGTCGCGCGCGGGCTCGGCGACCGTGAGCGAACTCACCGCTGTCGGTGTCGCCGCCATCTACATCCCGTACCCGGTCGGCAACGGTGAGCAGCGCTTCAACGCGCGCGGAGTCGTCGACGCCGGGGGAGCGATCCTCATCGAGGACGCCGAATTCACACCGGACTGGGTCGCGAGCACTCTCGTGCCGCTCCTGGGCAATCGCGCGACGGTCGCGGAGCTCGCGGCTCGGTCACTCAGCGTCGGAGAACGCGGCGGAGCGGATCGCATGGTCGACCTCGTCGGCCGCGCGGCAGCGACCCGGGTAAAATCGACCAAATGATCAAGCCCGATTTCTCCCAGGAGCTTCCCGCCGAGCTCGGCTCAGTCCACTTCGTCGGTATCGGCGGTTCGGGCATGAGCGGTATCGCCCGGTTGTTCCTCTCCGCAGGCCACGCCGTGAGCGGTTCCGACCGTAGCGAGAACCACAACACCGAGGCACTTCGAGACCTCGGCGCGACGGTGTCGATCGGGCACGACGCGAAGAATCTCGGCGACGCGAGTGCACTGGTCTTCACCGGAGCGCTCTGGCCGGACAACCCGGAGTACCTTCTCGCCGTCGAGCGTGGCATCCCGGTGCTGCACCGCTCGCAGGCACTCGCCTGGCTGATCAACCGCCAGCGCCTCATCGCGGTAGCCGGCGCACACGGTAAGACGACGTCGACCGGCATGATCGTCACGGCCCTTCTCGAGCTCGGCGTTGACCCCAGCTTCGTCAACGGGGGAGTGATCCAGTCCCTCGGGCTGAGCGCCGCCACCGGTTCGGGCGACCTCTTTGTGGTCGAGGCCGACGAGTCCGACGGTTCATTCCTGCTCTACGACACCGCGGTCGCCCTCATCACCAACGTCGACGCCGACCACCTCGACCACTACGGCTCGCACGACGCCTTCGACGCGGCCTTTGTCGAATTCGCCTCGAAGGCCAGTGAACTCGTCGTCGCCTCGAGCGATGATGCAGGGGCGGTCAGGGTCACGACCAGCCTTCGCGCTGCCGAGCCATCGAAGCGCGTTCTCACTTTCGGTCAGGATGCCGCTGCCGACGTTCGCATCCATTCCATCGTTGCCGACGGCCCGGTGTCGTTCGTCATCAACTGGGAGGGCGTCGACTACCCGGCGACACTGCGGGTTCCCGGCACGCATAACGCCCTCAACGCGACGGGCGCATTCGCCGTACTCGTCGGCCTCGGGTTCGCCCCTGAGCAGTCCCTCGCGGCTATCTCCACCTTCGGCGGAACCGAACGTCGCTTCGAGCTGCACGGGGTGGTTCGCGGCGTCAGCGTCTACGACGACTACGCCCACCACCCGACCGAGGTCGCCGCCGCACTGTCTGCCGCGCGTTCCGTCGTCGGAAGCGGCAAGGTCATCGCCGTGCACCAGCCCCACCTCTACAGCCGCACGAAGCTCATGGCCGGCGAGTTTGCCGAGACCTATGAGAGCCTCGCCGACTACACCGTCGTTCTCGATGTCTACGGTGCACGGGAAGACCCGGTTCCCGGAGTCACCGGCGCCTTGGTCTCCGAGCGATTCGCGGATGCGAGCAAGGTGTCGTACCTGCCCGACTGGCAGCAGGCATCCGACTTCGCCGCGTCCATCGCCGAAGAGGGCGACATCATCATGACGTTGAGCTGTGGCGACGTGTACCGCATCGTCCCACAGCTGCTCGCTTCGCTCGACGCCCCAGCGACGAAGTAGCCGCGTCCGCCGATGAAAAGACCCGAGGGGTTCGACCCGGGGCGCAGAGCTCCCGAGCCGCCGCCGCGCGGGAACAAGCCGAGCAAGCCAGCGAAGCAGCCTGCCGCCAGCGCTCCGCGTGCGCGCAAGGGTGCCGCGTCGACGAGCGAACCGGATGCCACGACCGATCCGATCACGCTGCCAACGCTGCCAAAAAAACAGCCAACAGTGGCAGCCTCGCGGTCGACCCCGACCCCGCCCCCGCCCACCATCCGCCAGTCGGTCGACGCGAAGCCGGTGGCATCCGCGCGCACCGAGGCACGCGCGGCCGCGCACTCCGCTCGCCAGGCACGCGCTGAACTCAAGCGGGCCGGTCGCGAGCGCCGACGTTTCGAACGCGGCGAAGTTCGCCGATTCACTCGCCGCAGTCGTAACCGCAAGACGACCCTCATCGTCGCTCTCGGTCTCGTCGCCGTGCTCTGCGCAACCCTCGCCGTCGCGGTCTACTCGCCGATCCTCGCGCTGCGCACCATCGAAATCGACGGGGCATCACAGCTCGACGCCGCCGAATTGACGGATGCCGTCGACGGCCAGCTCGGAACACCGCTCGCTCTCGTCGACTTCGACCGGATCACGCGGGAACTCGGCGCTTACCCGCTCATCCGCAGTTACGTCACCGAGACGGTTCCGCCGTCCACCCTCATCATCCACGTCGTCGAACGCGAGGCCGTCGGTGTGCTCCGGTCGGACAAGACCTGGCAACTGGTGGACCCGGCAGGCGTCATCCTGTCAACGACGACAAAGCGTCCGTCGAAAATGCCGCACATTCGCGTGAGAAATAACGACACCGACAGCGCGGCCTTCGACGAAGCCGCGAAGGTTCTGCTTGCCCTGCCGAGCAAACTGCGCGCACAGGTCGACACGATTTCCGCGTCGACCGACTACAGCGTCGAGTTCACGCTCAAGGGCGACGCCGGCCAGAGCGTCGTGTGGGGCAACGCCGAGCAGTCGGAGTACAAGGCGCGGATTCTCGCGATTCTCATTCGCAAGACCGACAGCGACGCCGACGTCGTCTTCAATGTCGCCTCGCCGGACAGCGCTTTCATCAACGCGAAGTAGAGCGTTCGGCCCACTCGCTCACGTCAGCATTTCTCATGTTGACTGGTTTGTTTCCGACACGCTGGTTTTCTCACCGGGCTTGCCGCGCGCCCGACCTACTCTCAAAGCAATAAGCAATTAGTGAGAATAACTTTCATCTTCAAGTAGAGGTTGAAGGTTTAAGCGGAGGCCGAGAATCGTGACATCGAACCAGAACTACCTTGCCGTAATCAAGGTCGTCGGAATTGGCGGCGGCGGCGTCAACGCTGTCAACCGCATGATCGAGCTCGGTCTGCGCGGCGTGGAATTCATCGCCATCAACACCGACGCGCAGGCGCTGCTCATGAGCGACGCCGACGTCAAGCTCGACGTCGGTCGCGAACTGACCCGTGGCCTCGGAGCGGGAGCCGACCCCGAGGTCGGTCGTCGCGCAGCCGAAGACCATGCGGAAGAAATCGAAGAAGCACTCGCCGGCGCAGACATGGTCTTCGTCACCGCGGGTGAGGGTGGCGGAACCGGTACCGGTGGAGCCCCCGTCGTCGCACGCATCGCCAAGTCGATCGGCGCACTCACCATCGGTGTCGTCACGAAGCCGTTCGGCTTCGAGGGCAAGCGCCGTTCGTCGCAGGCCGAGATCGGTGTTGCGAGCCTCAAGAGCGAGGTCGACACGCTCATCGTCGTTCCGAACGATCGCCTGCTCGAGATCAGTGACCGCGGCATCAGCATGCTCGAGGCGTTCGCAACCGCAGACCAGGTGCTGCTCGCCGGTGTCCAGGGCATCACCGACCTCATCACGACCCCCGGCCTCATCAACCTCGACTTCGCCGACGTCAAGTCGGTCATGCAGGGCGCGGGTTCCGCGCTCATGGGCATCGGTTCTGCACGCGGAGCCGATCGTGCGATCAAGGCGGCGGAACTCGCCGTAGCGAGCCCGCTGCTCGAAGCGAGCATCGACGGCGCACACGGAGTGCTGCTCTCGGTGCAGGGTGGATCCAACCTCGGAATCTTCGAGATCAACGACGCTGCCCGCCTCGTGCAGGAAGCCGTTCACCCCGAGGCCAACATCATCTTCGGTGCCGTCATCGACGACACCCTCGGTGACGAGGTACGCGTCACGGTCATCGCCGCGGGCTTCGACGGCGGAGAACCGCACGTCGCCAAGACTGACTCGCGCCGAAGCAACTTCGTCGCAGCAGAGGCCGGCTCCGGCGTTACCGCGGTCGAGGCACCCGAAACGGATGCCGCAGCCGAGGGCACGACGGAACAGCAGTCGTCGCCGTCTACCGCGCCGTCCGCCGCTCCAGCCGCGGCGACAGCCGAGCCTGCCCGCTGGAACGCGGAGCCCCAGGTTCCCGCGACCGCTCCGATCGACCGCACGTTCGACGACGACGGCTCCGACGACGGTCTCGACATCCCCGACTTCCTCAAGTAGAGCCGTTCGTGGTGCCCGGCGCCGAAATACCTTCCGAATCTCTCGCCGACCGGCTGGAGACAGTGCAGCAGTCGGTCGCGGACGCCGTCCGTGACGCCGGTCGTGATCCGGCCGACGTCACTACGATCGTCGTCACAAAATTCCACCCGGCGCAGCTCGTACGTGATCTTCACGCCCTCGGGATTCGTGAGTTCGGCGAGAGCCGGCATCAGGAGGCCCTCGCGAAAGCGGGGCAGCTTGAGGATCTCGACGACCTCAACTGGCACTTCATTGGGCAACTGCAGAGCAAAAAAGCTCGGCAGGCTCGCTCGTACGCGCGTGTCATTCACTCCGTCGACCGGGGCTCGCTCGTCGACGCCCTTGCCGGGGGAGAGGTTGCCGAGGGAGAACCGCCCGTCGACGTCTTCGTCCAGGTCAACCTGACCGACGATGCGACGCGCGGCGGAGTCGTGGTCGCCGAGCTCGATTCGTTCGTGGAACGGGTGCTCGGGGCATCCGGGCTCCGCCTGCTCGGGCTCATGACGGTCGCGCCGCTCGGCGAAGAAGCGCGTCCGGCGTTCGAAACACTCCGCACACTCTCAGAATCGGTGCAGCGGAGCGCTCCCGACGCGCGAATGCTGTCGATGGGGATGTCTGGCGACTACCGCGAGGCCATCCTCGAGGGCGCGACACACCTGCGCATCGGCACGGCAATCACGGGAAACCGCCCCTCGCACGGTTAATCTCAGAACCACCACGCTTTACCACTCTCGGAGGAACACAATGGCTAATCCGCTGCGCAAGACCATGGTCTACCTTGGCCTCGCTGACGAAGAATACGAATACGAGGCCCAGCAGCAGCAGCCGAGTGCTCCCGCTGCACCGGTCGAGAAGCACGCTCCGGCTGCCGCAGCGCAGGCTCCGCGCCCCGCTGCCGTGACGCCGCTGCGTCGCTCGGCTCCCGCCGCGCAGGCTCCCGCGCACGAGATGAACGAGATCCTCACCGTTCACCCGCGCCAGTACAAGGACGCCCAGGTCATCGCCGAGAACTTCCGTGAGGGAATCCCGGTCATCATCAACCTCTCGCAGATGAGCGAGCCCGACGCCCGTCGCCTCGTCGACTTCGCGAGCGGACTCTCTCAGGGCCTCTACGGCAAGATCGAGCGTGTCACGAGCAAGGTCTTCCTGCTCTCGCCCGCTCACGTCGCGGTAAGCGGAGACACGGCTGAGGCGGAGTCTGACGTCGAAGCGTCGTTCTTCGCGCAGCAGTAGTCTGCACAGAACGGCGTGTTCTCCGGCTCTTCGGTTGTGGCGACAATTGCCTATTTCGCCATCAGCATTTTCATTCTCGTCATGTGGGTCAGGCTCATTCTCGACCTCGTGGTGAACTTCTCCCGTGGGTGGCGTCCGCGTGGTCCGTGGCTGGTCGTCGCAGAAGTGGCGTTCACGATCACCGACCCGCCGATCAAGGCCGTGCGGCGGGTAGTTCCCCCGCTCCGGCTCAGTGGCATCCAGCTCGACTTCTCGTGGAGCATCGTTATGCTCGTCGCGTTGCTCATCAGTTTCCTCACCACGCAATTCATGTATTAGCTGATCGGTTGTACTGTGGAGGGGTGCCCAGCTGGCAACCCGGTGCCCAGCCGCCAAAAGTATTGCTAGCGTTAGCGAAACGTTATTTAAGTCCAAGAAAGTTGTAGAGGTGACGGCGATGGCCTTGACTCCAGAAGACGTAGTCAACAAGCGGTTCCAACCGACCAAGTTCCGTGAGGGATATGACCAGGATGAGGTCGATGATTTCCTTGACGAGGTTGTCGTGGAACTGCGTCGCCTCAACCAGGAGAACGAAGAACTTCGCCAGCGTCTGATCGCCGGCGAGTCCCGCATCAACGAGCTGCAGCGCAGCGCACAGCAGGCGCCTCCGGCTCCCGCCTACGCCGCACCGGTTGCCGCTCCGGCGCCCGAGCCCGTTCAGGCTCCCGTTCAGCCGCCGGCGCCGGCCTACGCCGCTCCGGCCGCCGAGAACCCGCTCGACCCCGGCAACACGAACAACCTCCTGCAGCTGGCTCGCCGACTGCACGAGGAGCACGTTCGTGAGGGTGTCGAGAAGCGTGACGCACTGATCGCCGAGGGCCACGCCGCGGCAGCCCGCGCCGTGCAGGAAGCCGAAGCCGCATCGCGCGAGCAGATCGGATCGCTCGAGCAGCAGCGCGCACAGCTCGAAGCCAACATCGAAGAGCTCCAGACGTTCGAGCGCGAATACCGCCAGAAGCTCAAGGGCTACATCGAGAGCCAGCTTCGCGAGCTCGACGACGTGAACCTCCTCGAGACGAACGCCGCTCCGGCCGCGCCGCAGGGTTACCCCGCGCCGACGGCTCCGCCCACGAGCTACCCGGGCTTTGCCGCTAACTAGCGACGAGTCTGCACCAAGCGCCGGCACGACGAGGGCACGCGCAAAAGCCCTCGCCGTACTGGCGCTTGTTGCTGTGCTCGTCTACGGAATCGACCAGCTCACCAAGTTCTTTGTCGTCGAGAACCTGGTCGAGCGCGAACAAACACCGCTGCTCGGGGAGTTCCTCCAGCTGCAGTTCGTGAAAAACCCGGGCGCCGCGTTCTCGATCGGAAGCGGCTCGACCTGGATCTTCGCGATCATCGCTGCCGCGGTCGTCGTTGCCATCATTCTCTTCGCGCGCCGGATCGGCTCGGTCGGCTGGGCTCTGGTCTTCGGACTGCTGCTCGGCGGAACCGTCGGAAACCTCACCGACCGGCTCACCCGCGAACCCGGGTTCGGTATCGGACACGTCATCGACTTCATTCAGCTCTGGGTGTTCCCGGCGATCTTCAACATCGCCGATGTCGCCATCGTCTTCAGCATGGTCATTTTTGTGATCCTCACCATTCGTGGCGTCCGGATTGACGGGACGAGAATCCCGAAAGAGCCGAAGAAGAATGACGCAGCATCACACATCGCAGCGGATGACGTGGCCGGGTCCTCAACACCGAAAGACAGTGCCTGATCGTGGAATCACGCAGCCTTCCCGTTCCTGACGGCCTCGCCGGCGAACGTGTCGACTCAGCCATCGCTAAGCTCCTCGGATTCTCCCGGAGCTTTGCGGCCGAAGTCGCCGAAGCCGGGGGAGTAACCGCCGACGGTGTTGTGCTCGGAAAATCCGATCGACTCGTCGGTGATTCCTGGCTCGAGGTCAACTGGCAGCCGAAGCAGGCGCCGAGCATCGTCCCGATCGCGGTGAATGACCTTCGCATCGTCCACGACGATGACGACGTCGTTGTCATCGACAAGCCCGTCGGCGTGGCGGCACACCCGTCGGTCGGCTGGGACGGCCCGACCGTTCTCGGAGCATTGGCCGCCGCCGGTTTCCGCATCTCCACCTCCGGCGCCTCGGAGCGCGCTGGGATCGTCCACCGGCTCGATGCGGGCACGAGTGGCCTGATGGTCGTTGCGAAGTCTGAGCGGGCGTACACGGAGCTCAAGAGGCAGTTCCACGACCGTGAGGTCAACAAGATCTACCACGCGGTGGTCCAGGGCTACCCCGACCCCCTCGCCGGCACGATCGACGCCCCCATCGGACGCCACCCGGGCGCGAGCTGGAAGTTCGCGGTAACGGCCGATGGCAAGCCATCGATCACGCACTACGAGACCCTCGAGGCCTTTCGTTCGGCCGCTCTGCTCGAGATCCATCTGGAGACCGGTCGCACGCACCAGATCCGCGTGCACATGGCGGCGCAGAAGCACCCGTGTGTCGGTGACTCGATGTACGGCGCCGACCCGAGCCTGAGCGCGAGACTCGGTCTTTCCAGGCAGTGGCTGCACGCGATGCGGCTCGGTTTCACCCACCCGGGCAGCGGCGAATACGTCGAGTTCGAAAGCCGATACCCCGACGATCTTCAGCACGCTCTCGACGTGCTTCAGAACAACTAGCGGGTCGCCCGGCGCGTCGTTCGCGCAAAAGACCTAGGCTGGAATTCCACCTGAGCTAGTCGGAGATGTCTTGCCCGAAAGCAACGATTCGTTTGTGCACCTGCACGTCCACAGTGAGTACTCGATGCTCGATGGAGCAGCGCGCGTAGGGCCGCTCATGCAGGCCGCGGCGGAGCAGAAAATGCCCGCCATCGCCGTGACTGACCACGGCAACATGTTCGGCGCGTACGACTTCTGGAAGCAGGCGACCGCCAACGGCGTCAAGCCGATCATCGGCACCGAGGCGTACATCACGCCGGGCACCGCACGCGGCGATCGCACTCGGGTGCGTTGGGGTGGCAACCACCAGAACCAGGACGACGTCGGTGGTTCCGGTTCGTACACGCACATGACGCTGTTGTCCGAGAACAACGAGGGAATGCACAACCTGTTCCGGTTGTCGTCGCTCGCCTCGATCGAGGGTTTCTACTTCAAGCCGCGCATGGACCGCGAGTTGCTGAGCCAGTACGGCAAGGGCATCATCGCGACCACCGGTTGCGTCGGTGGCGAGGTGCAGACGCGCCTTCGACTCGGCCAGTACGCCGAGGCACGGCAGGCCGCGGCCGACTACCAGGACATCTTCGGCAAGGGCAACTTCTTCGCCGAGATCATGGATCACGGCATCGACATCGAGCGACGCACCATGAACGACCTGCTTCGCCTTGCGAAGGAACTCGATCTTCCGCTCGTCGCCACGAACGACCTGCACTACACGCACGCCCACGATTCGACGGCGCACGCCGCACTGCTCTGCGTGCAGTCGGCATCGACGCTCGATGACCCGAACCGCTTCAAATTCGACTCCGACGAGTTCTATCTCAAGTCGGCCGCGCAGATGCGCCAGTTGTTCCGTGACTACCCGGAGGCCTGCGACAACACGCTGCTCATCGCCGAGCGCTGTGAAGTGAACTTCGAGCACCGCGACCTCATGCCCCGCTTCCCGGTTCCGGAGGGCGAGACCGAGGCGACCTGGTTCGAAAAAGAGGTCGCGACGGGCATGAACCGCCGCTTCAACAACGCGCCGTCCGAAGCGCACCTCGCGCAGGCGCAGTACGAGGTCGACGTCATCAAGCAGATGGGGTTCCCCGGCTACTTCCTCGTGGTCGCCGACTTCATCTCCTGGGCGAAGCAGCAGGGCATCCGCGTCGGTCCAGGTCGTGGATCGGCAGCCGGATCCATGGCGTCCTACGCCATGGGGATCACCGAGCTCGACCCCCTTGCTCACGGCCTGATCTTTGAGCGCTTCCTCAACCCCGAGCGCGTCTCGATGCCCGACGTCGACGTCGACTTCGACGACCGCCGCCGCCCCGAGGTTATCCGTTACGTGACCGAGAAGTACGGCGACGACCGCGTCGCCCAGATCGTCACCTACGGAACCATCAAGGCGAAGCAGGCACTCAAAGACTCGTCGCGCGTACTCGGCATGCCCTACTCGGTCGGCGAAAAGCTCACCAAGGCGATGCCGCCAGCCATCATGGGCAAGGACATCTCGCTCGGCGACATCATGAACAAGGATGCGCCGCGCTACAAGGAAGCGGCCGACTTCCGCGCGGTACTCGAGTACGACCAGGAAGCCCAGAAGGTCTTTGAGACCGCTCTCGGCATCGAGAATCTCAAGCGCCAGTGGGGTGTGCACGCTGCCGGTGTCATCCTGTCGGCCGAACCGCTGCTCGACGTGCTGCCGATCATGAAGCGCGAAGACGACGGCGCCATCATCACGCAGTTCGACCAGCCGCCGCTCGAATCGCTCGGCCTGATCAAGATGGACTTCCTCGGGCTCCGCAACCTCACGATCATCGAAGATGCGTTGCGGATGATCGAGAAGAACACCGGCTCGAAACTCATCATCGAAGACCTCGATCTCGACGCCGACCAGAACACCTACGACCTGCTCGCGCGGGGAGACACGCTCGGTGTGTTCCAGCTCGATGGCGGGCCGATGCGCGCGCTGCTCAAGCAGCTCAAACCGACGAGCTTCGAAGACATCTCGGCCGTCATCGCCCTGTATCGCCCTGGGCCGATGGGAATGAACTCGCACACGAACTATGCGCTGCGTAAAAACGGGCTGCAGGAGATCGTCCCGATCCACCCCGAGCTCGAAGAACCGCTTCGCGAAAGCCTTGGAATCACCCACGGCCTCATCGTGTACCAGGAGCAGGTCATGTTCGTCGCCCAGAAAGTGGCCGGGTTCTCGCTCGGTCAGGCCGACGTGCTCCGCCGCGCCATGGGTAAGAAGAAGAAGAGCGAGCTGGATAAACAGTTCGCCGACTTCGAGAGCGGCATGCTCGCGAATGGCTACAGCGCTGCGGCCGTCAAGGTGCTGTGGGACACCCTCATGCCCTTCGCCGACTACGCCTTCAACAAGGCGCACTCCGCGGGCTATGGCGTACTCAGCTACTGGACCGCCTACCTCAAGGCGAACTTCCCGGCCGAGTACATGGCCGCACTGCTCACGAGTGTCGGCGACTCCAAAGACAAGCTCGGTATGTACCTCAGCGAGTGCCGGCGCATGGGCATCAAGGTGCTCGCTCCCGACGTGAACGAGTCGTTCGTCGACTTCACCGCCGTACCGTCGACGTCCCGAGGCGGAATCGGCGACATCCGCTTCGGTCTTGGCGCGGTTCGTAACGTCGGCGCGAACGTCGTCGAGGGCATCCGGGTCGCGCGTGAAGAGAAGGGCCGCTTCGAGTCGTTCCACGACTTCCTGCAGAAGGTGCCGCTCCAGGTCACCAACAAGCGCACGGTCGAATCTCTGATCAAGGCCGGTGCGTTCGACTCGTCCGGTTCAACTCGCCGCGGCCTTCTGGAGATCCACGAGGATGCCGTAGATGGCGCGGTCAGTCGCAAACGCAACGAGGCCAACGGCCAGGTCGGTTTTGACTTCGATTCGCTCTGGGACGAACCGCAGCCAGAGCACAACGTTCCCGATCGTCCGGAGTGGGCCAAGCGCGACAAGCTCGCTTTCGAGCGCGAAATGCTCGGCCTCTATGTCTCCGATCACCCGCTCGCCGGGCTCGAGGTGCCTCTCGCAAAGCTGGCCGACGCGTCGATCACGGATGTGCTCGGAGGCGACGTCGCCGGTGATGGTGAGCACGTCACGGTCGCTGGGCTCATCACGAGCGTTCAGCACCGCGTCGCCCGCAACTCTGGCAACCAGTACGGCATCATCTCGATCGAAGACTTCGGTGCGTCGATCGACGTGATGTTCCTCGGTAAGGCGTACCAGGAGTTCGCTCCCGCGCTCGAGAACGATGCGATCGTGGTGGTGCGTGGGCGCGTGAGTATGCGCGACGACGGCATGAACCTGCACGCTTCGAGCCTCTCGACGCCCGATCTCGGGCAGGGACTCGGAACCGGGCCGCTGGTGTTGTCGCTGCAGGAGTTCCGGGCGACGACAGACGTGGTGTCATCGCTCAGTGATGTCCTCATCCGGCACTCGGGCGACAACGAGGTGCGGCTGAAGCTCGTCAAGGGCGATGTGGCGCGAGTGTTCGAGTTGCCGTTCCGCGTGAACGTGACGGCGGACCTCTACGGAGAGCTGAAGACCCTGCTCGGCCCCAACTGCCTCGTCTAGCCCGTCCCAGGCTCGCGGAACCTCCACCACCCCTCAACGGCCGGTGTCATTCACCCGTTTCAAGGAGATCCGCCCCGTTTTCGGGTTGCCATAGCGGCAGGATCAGGATCGTGGCCAAAAAGTCCTTGAGACGGGTTAAGAAACGACGGGGGAGAGAGGGCTACTCGCCGAGGATCGTCGCGATCTCTGCCGGAGTCATGTAACGACGCTCGTGGTAGACGAGAGCCTCATCGGCATCGCCGAGCGTGCCGGACTCGATCTGAACGACGACGACGGCATTGTTGTGCACCGGATGCACCTCGATGATGCGTCCGACCATCCACGCGGTCGCACCGCGAAGAATCGGCACCCCGTGCGGCCCGGCTTCCCAGTGGTCGCCGACAAAACGAACGCTGTTGTCCGCCGCCATCTTCTCGGCCAGGTGCTTGCTACGCGGGCCGAGCATGTGAATAGCGACGCGATTGCCCACCGTTATCGCCGGGAACGAACTCGCCGACCGCGCGATGTTGAAGGTCGTGAGCGGCGGAACAGCGGCGAGCGACGCGAGCGACGTCGCCGTGAATCCGACCGGGGACCCGTTGGGGCCGAGCGCGGTAATAACCGCGACTCCCGCAGCGTGGCGGCGGAAGGCCTGCTTGAAAGCCTCGAGGTCTGGGGG
>Ga0247817_10000563_pt1 | contig 20237 bp, 20 predicted proteins | sample UWRJL212509R1_FD_178010 | JGI IMG/M metagenome (GOLD analysis project Ga0247817, IMG submission 178010) | Plant litter microbial communities from Arlington Agricultural Research Station in Wisconsin, United States - UWRJ-L212-509R-1 | ecosystem: Environmental > Terrestrial > Plant litter >...
CGTAAATATTATGTAATGGAAAGCAGTATGACGGTTTGTCACTTCGCTTTTTAATGAAGTTGCAAAGATAGTTTTTTATGTTAACTTTGGAATTAATGTCATACTAATGATGTTTTATTAATAGTCTGGTACAAAATTTTATGTATTTTAGAGACAACATTATAAACAGCTAGAGCCATGGGGAGTATTAATAACTTAAAATATCTTCCGTTGATGTTATTATTAGGCGTTGGTGCTTGCACCAACAACCAATATGCATCTCAGGGAGGTTATGATGACCTTTACGGGGGAAATCCTAATTCAGGAAACGTTCAAAGAAATTCAAGAGATAGACGTAACGCCGAGGAGTTATCCCGATCTAATAATCCTGATTATCAGGAGTCTGCCGATGAGCAGCTGGCGGGTAACGGAGACTATTATGATGATAATTATTTGAGCGCAAGAAGCGCACAGCGTAACTTATCAAGCAGTGCTGGTTATAACGCAGGCTTTACCGATGGTTTTAACCAGGCAACGCGCTTTTCAAGTCCTTATGCTAATCCCTATGCTTTCAACCCATATTTCGGAGGAAGTGGATTTAGCCTTGGACTAGGTTTTGGAATGGGCAGCATGTTCAGAATGCGTCCTTCATTGAGCCTGGGATATGGATTTGGCGGTGGGTTTTCGCCGTACTCTATGTATGGTGGATACAGCCCGTTTGGATATGATCCTTTCTACAACGGATATGGATACGGTTCAGGGCTTTATGGTTATGACAGCTATTACGGCTATGGAGGTTACGGTCTGGGCGGATACGGTGGTTACGGATTTGGCTACAACCCCTGGGCATACAGCAGTCCGGTTATTATCGTCAATAACAACGGCGACAGAAGAGGATATGCGAGAACGTATGGCAACAGAGTATCTAACAGCAACCCAAGAACATCGGAACGTTACAATTCGAGTTTCGTAAATTCACCACGTTCTTCCAACACAACAGGTGAACGTAACGCCAGAAGTTCTTCCCGAGGTGATACCTATTACACTTCTCCAAGATCAGGAGAGCGTACTTATTCAAACAGCAACGGACGTGTAGCAGCTGATGCTTCAGGTAATACCAATACCAGAAGTTATTCAAGAGGCGGAAATTCAACAGATGGTGGTAATACGTATTACGCTCGTCCCCGTTCAAATTCTGAGAGCAATTATTCATCCGGTAATTCTAACAGCTATACGCCAACCCGTTCGACAAGAACGTATAGCAATGATTCTTACAGTGCTCCTTCAAGAAGTACTCAATCGAATTATTCTCCTCCTTCGAGAAATGTGCAGCAATATCAGGCGCCTACAAGAAGTTATGATAATAATTACAGTGCTCCTTCAAGAAGCAACAATACGTACAGTGCTCCGACAAGGTCGTATAGTGCGCCTAGCTACAGTGCGCCAAGCGGCGGTGGAGGCGGTGGCGGACGTTCTTCAAGAGGTCCACGTTGATATTAGCGTTAGAGAATGATTTTATACAGTAAAAAATAAATTGACCCTGCAGAATGTCATAATTTTGCAGGGTCTTCGTTTAATAACCAACAGTTATAAATTAAAAATTCTACACCAGCCATGACAAAACCGGGAATCTGGATTGGACTATTTTGCGGTTTAACGCTGTCCATTCCTACGTTTGCGCAATATGCGTCCGATGCATTCAGATATTCAGAAATTAACCAGACAGGAAGTGCCCGTTTTCAGGGGCTTGGAGGTAATCACGCTGCTTTGGGCGGTGATGCAAGTTCGATTAGTGGAAACCCGGCGGGATTGGGTTTTTATACAAGATCAGAAGTGAGTCTCAGTCCTTCCATTACAAATTTTGGTACGAAGTCAACCTATATTGACCGTACAACATCGGATAACAAATCAAATTTTAACATTGCACAAGCTTCTCTGGTTATTACCAGCCAGCCAAGTTTTCAGAGGAAGTGGAAACGATCATCTCTTGGAATATCTTATTCTCGCCAGCAATCATTCCAAAACAGATTTAGCTACTCAGGTTTGAATCAACGCAGTGCTTACGTAGATAAGGTTGTTGATAATGCCAATAATGCAAAGTTAAAAGATTCTGATCTTAATCAGGATTATCTTCCCAGCACACCAAACGAGCAGGCGCTGGCCTATTCGGAGGCAGCAGCTTATTTTGGTACGAAATACATGTATCCAACTTCGGCGACTACATATGCAAGAGATGACAGAAACAGTGCTTCGCTTCAAACGGGTACTTTTGAGTCCAGCGGCGCGCAGAGCCAATGGACTGTTTCGTATGCTGGAAATTATGATGATAAACTTTATATCGGCGGTTCGCTGGGGCTTACCAGAATCAAGTACGATTATTCGAATACCTTCACGGACAGCTTTACAGATCCTACGATTTTTAGAGGCGCAACACAATTTGAGGATTTGTCAGTATCCGGAAATGGTATAAACGCCACTTTCGGAATCATTTATAAAGTTTCACCTATTGTACAGTTTGGAGGCTCTCTTACTACGCCAACCTGGACTGCGATTAAGGAAACTTTTAGTCAAAGCCTTGATACTGATTACATTTCCGGATCACTGGTTGATGATAACGGAAACCCAGCCGGACCCACAGATACCTTTATTCCAGTTGCTCCAAACGATTTTGAATATTCAATAACAAGCCCATTCAGGGGCTCTGTGGGTGCAACTGTATTTTTATCCAATAAAGGTTTTATCACAGGATCGCTTGAATATGTAGGTTATGGAGCCATGGGTGTAAGGACGAAATTCTATTCTTCAAGTGCTGACAATAATGCCTTTAAAGACGACTACAAAGCAGAAATTAAAGACACCTACAAGGGTGCAGTCAATGCACGTTTGGGTGGGGAATATCGTGCTGGGATATGGAGAGGCAGACTGGGACTTGCGTATCTTTCGGATCCTTATAAATTTGATTCAGATGGAATTAAGAGAGATAAGCTTTTATTTTCTGCTGGTGCCGGTGTCCGAAACAGTCGCTTCTTTGCAGATATCTCAGGAACTTACAATACATTCAAATCGGTCTATACGCCTTATGTTCTGAATAACCCACAGGATTATGCTTCTGCAAAAATTACCAATAACACCGTTAATGTAGTCGTATCTGTTGGGACTTTTTTCTAGCCGATAGATCATTGAATTAGGAATCACAAAAAAGCAGAGATCTTCATGACCTCTGCTTTTTTTATATCAATGGCTGTACAACTTCGGCGAGTTTTGATACGTCAGTGTCGCCTGAAATAGTAAAATCAGCCTGAGAATAATAGGGGAGACGCTGGATATATTTTTGCTCTAATTCGTTTTCCAAAGAAGTGGCTCCGGATAAAAGTGGCCTGTCATCCTTACCATGATTCTGAATCCGCTTGGCAAGTTCAACGTGGTGTACATCAAGAAATATACTGATCCCTGACTTTTTGATGAAATCCATATTGTCAAAAAAACACGGTGCACCACCGCCCGTTGCGATAACAACTCCACGATTTTCGATAGTCGATTTCAGAATTCTGCTTTCAACCTCTCTGAAAAAAGGTTCACCTTTTTGCGTGAAAATCTCATGGACCGTCATTTGCTGATCTTTTTCAATCAGTTTGTCCATATCAACAAATCGATAATCGAGAATACGAGCCAGTTTTTTTCCCAAAGTAGACTTGCCGGAAGAAGGAAGTCCGATCAGAAATATATTTCTCATGAATGAAAGCGCAGTAAATAAAGATCTTAAAGAATTATTTTGCCAGGTCTTCCAAAACTTCTTCGGAAGAAGGCGTGTCGTTGTAGTGCCATTTCCCTTTCACTGTTCCATCTTTCAGCAGCCAAAGGCCTGGATTAGATCTGGAAATTGTTTTTAAGACCGTTGCGTCAACGAAGTAATAAGGCAAAGCCAACTGATGCTGTGTCAGGAACTTTGTGATTTCCTCGCTGCTGGCAGAAGTCAGCACGATCGGCTCAACACCACTCTTTTTTACTTCTGAAACCAGTTTTTGAATGTCGGGAAAGGCAGCGGTATTAATATCTCCAAGATTTTTAATAATCAGAAATAACTTTTTGCCTTTGAAAGTTTCCTCTGTGAAGTCACCTGCATCATTCCAGACTCTGTAATCCGTTATCGTAGGTTTTGCATCTTCATTTAAAACAATCATATCCTTAAAAACCAGCGTAGTGTCCGTTGGATATTGTTCGAATTCCTGCTCTTTGCCTCCTTTGGTAAAAATATATTTATATCGCAAGGGCTCCGACGGTTTCATTTGCGCCGGAATATTGGCGCCCACCCGATAGGCCAAAAGATCAAAAATAGGTAAATGCCTTAAAGAATAAACCGCGATACCCAACGATGCCAGCGTAGAAAGGGCAACAATAAAACCGGTCGGCTGTGACTTGAAGATTTTACGGTTATAGAGAATAATAAGGATCAGGATCAATAAAAATATGTCTTTACCAAAAGAAGTCCATGGCGTAAGTTTTATTGCAGCGCCGAAACATCCGCAATCTGTAACCTTATTAAAATAGGCTGAATAAAAAGTCAGGAAGGTAAAAAAGACAATAATCAACAACAGTAGCCACGATATTGTTTTGGGTTTGTAACCTACCAGCAACGCTATACCCAGAACCACCTCGGCAGCACAGAGGAATACTGAAAAATAAAGTGCAAAAGGAATCAGTGCCTCGAAAAAGTGTTGAAAGTATGAAAAATCAGTTGCGAAAACTTCGAAATATTCTTCAAGTTTATACTGAGTACCGACGGGATCGTTCAATTTAATTAACCCGGAAAAAATAAACAATAGCCCTACGACAATACGGGAAACTTTGGCAAGAATTTTCATTTTAAGCAATTTTGTTAGGCAACCGTTGTTTTCGTTTTTAATTCGTTTTCAAACCGTTTGACTTGATCAGACAGAAAATGGAATAATTAATCATATCCTGATAACCTGCCTTCACTCCCTCAGACACCAATGTAACACCTTGATTATCTTCAATTTGTTTGATCCTTAGTAATTTCATGAGAATAATATCGGTCATTGAGCTTACTCTCATATCGCGCCAGGCTTCGCCATAATCATGATTTTTATTGAAAAGTAATTCCTTGACGGCTGTTACCTGATGGTTATAAAGCGATGTAAGTTCGTCCGGACCAAGTTCAGTTTTGTCAGCTCCTAATTCAATCTGGATCAGAGCCATTACGCAATAGTTGATAATACCAATAAACTCTTCATAGATATTATCGTCTACTTTCTGAATACCTTTTTCCTGAATCGTCCGGATGCGTTGCGCCTTGATAAAAATTTGATCCGTTATAGAAGGAATGCGCAAAATGCGCCATGAAGTTCCGTAATCTTTATTTTTTTTTGTAAAAAGATTTTGGCAATGCTGAATGATTTCCTGATATTCCGCTTCGGTCGATTTCACGCGTACTAAATGTGTTTGGCTTAATTAATTCTGAAAAATGTACAGTAATAATAGTTGATTAACCGATCAAAATGTCTGTGAGGTTTCAAGCAGGCAGGATCGGGAATAATAATTTGCCCGTCCGTCATAAATAACGAAGAACACCAATTTTATTCTAATATCATTGCTATTATATGGCGCAAGTTAGTAAAAAAACGATCAAAATTAAGGGCACACTTCTGGATCTTTCGATCCCGAGGGTTATGGGGATTTTGAATGTCACGCCGGATTCTTTCTATTCGGAAAGTCGTATGGTGTCAATGGATGCAGTGATGGAAAAGGCGGGGCAGATGCAGGAAGATGGTGCCTTGTTTATTGATATAGGCGGATATTCGACCAGGCCTGGGGCAAAAGAGGTGAGTATTACCGAAGAAACAGACCGTGTTGTGCCGGTTGTTGAGCAGTTGAATAAGAATTTCCCTGAACTTATAATTTCTGTTGATACCTTTCGTTCAGAAGTGGCCAGGCAGTCTATTTTGAGTGGCGCGCATGTAATCAATGATGTATCGGGTGGGACGCTGGATGAAAAAATGTTTGATACCGTTGCTGTATTGGGAGTACCTTATATACTGATGCACATGCGAGGAACTCCGAAAACCATGAGCAAACTGACAGATTATGAATTTCTGGTACCTGACATTTTGAAGGAATTACAGGAGAAGCTGATTTTGTTACGCCAAAAGGGCGTGTCTGATGTGATTGTTGATCCTGGCTTTGGTTTTGCGAAGACATCTTCACAAAATTTTACGCTAATGAATAATCTTTCTGAATTCTATCTGTTAGGGTGCCCATTACTGGTAGGTATTTCGAGAAAAGGAATGATTTACAATACATTAAATGGTACCGCAGAAGAAGCTTTGAACGGAACGACTGTTTTGAACACAATTTCTTTGCTGCAAGGTGCATCTATTTTGCGTGTACACGATGTAAAGCCAGCCACGGAAGCCATAAAACTATGTATGACTACTAGCGGGGTGACCGAAAAAATAGTAATTTAGTCGCGAAATAATATTGATTTTCTTATGCGTGTTGGTTTTTTGAATATTAACTGGACTGATATTCTGGATGTTTTTTTGGTATCGATTCTTCTTTATCAAATTTATTTTCTCGTTCGGGGCAGTATAGCAAGCAGAGTGTTTTTAGGTTATTTGTTTGTTTATGTCTTTTATTTAGTTGTAAAAGGACTCGGGCTAGGCTTGTTAACAGCAATTCTCCAATATTTCATGGGTGTCGGAGCGGTGGCACTTATTGTTATTTTCCAGCAGGAAATCAGGAGGTTTTTACTAATAATCGGTAAGTCTACAATATATACAAACAATGAATTTTTGAAAAAAATATTAGGGACAACCGTTCTGGATCTTAAAAACAAAAATTTAAAAGAAATAATAGACGCCAGTAAAACCATTGCATCTAATTTTAACGGTGCTTTAATTGTTTTGAATAAACGTGATGATCTAGGGAAATTCGTTGAAACCGGCGAACTGCTGGATGCACGTGTATCAAAACCGTTAATTGTGTCACTTTTTAATCAATATAGTGAGCTGCATGACGGTGCAGTAGTTATTATTGACGGAAGGCTTAAAGCAGCACGTTGTGTTTTACCCGTAGCGGATGGAGTTGACGTTCCATCTTCACTTGGCTTTCGCCATAGGGCGGCTATGGGAATGAGTGAAGCAACTGATGCTGTGGTGATTGTAATCTCAGAGCAAACCGGAAAGATTTCACTTGCAGTAGAAGGAGAGCTTCTAAGCAACATTCCGATTTCTGAACTGGAAGCAAGAGTCGCTGAATACTTGTCTTCGGATGTTCAGGGGCTTGTAAAATAGAAATGCAGCTTTCTTTAAATATATTTCTAACTAAAGTTGCGTTTTTAATATCGTATGCCTATTTTTGCAGACCGATTCTAAGAATTGAAAAATATCATTATTATAAAATGGCAAATCATAAATCAGCATTAAAAAGAATTCGTGCCAACGAAACGAAACGTTTGCGTAATCGCTACCAGCACAAAACTACACGTTCTTACATCAAGAAATTGCGTGAGACTGCAGACAAAACTGTTGCGGTAGAGGTTTACAAAACAGTAGCTTCTATGTTGGATCGTTTGGCAAAGAAAAACATTATCCACAAGAAAAAAGCGTCTAACCAAAAATCGAAATTGGCTAAATTAGTTAATTCTCTTGCGGTAGCAGCATAAGCGCTCTTTACTAAGATATTTACCCCGGTGGTTTTACTATCGGGGTTTTCTGTTGTTATATGAGTTTCTTTTGCAATGTTATTTATTCAGAAATAGGTTGCTCACTGAACAAATTTCTGCACAATATTTCCATTTGGTAAAAAATGAGGTTTGAAATGAGAGTATATCTTGTTGTTTAAACGTTTTATATTCTATATTGCGAATCGTTAAAAGAAACCTTGCAACACCTGAGACAGGGTCTGCAAGGTTTCTTTTAATAATAAGTACTTTATTTTTTATTAAAACTCAATTATCTAAAACTTTCTTTTTCTATGAAAAAAGTCGCATTATTTGCCGGTTTAGTGGCGTTGGGAGCAGTTCCTGCGGTTGCTCAATCGCCTGTTAATTTTAACGCACGAGGCCTTGTGGTTGTTTCTGATGCTGATTTGTCAGCCTCTGCGCTAATTGACGGAAAGCTACTAAGAGACAACACAGCAAAAGATCTTTTAACATCAATCAAATTTCCAGTAGAAAGAAGCAAGTCGGTAGGGACGGCACTTGTATCAAATTCGGTATTGGGTTCTGCTAAAACGGTCGCTGTTCCTGCAGCGGGTGGACTGGCGTTTGTGCTGGAAAGCAGGTTGCGTCCGGACGACGGCGTGGCAGAATACAAAGATGCCGCCCTGGAATTTCCGGCGGGTGAGAAATTATTTGTGGTGGACATTGTAAATCCTGCTGCTCCAAAAGCAAAATTTGGTTTTCCGGTAGGGAAATATCCGACTGCGATTGATATTAATAAAAATGAACTGATCATTTCAACACGCCAGGCCGGAAAAGACCTGGTATTCATTGAGTCTGCACCAGACGGTAAGCCTGCGCGATTCCTGAATTTGCCGTCGGGGATTGATTCAACAAATAAAATAATTGACGTGACCTGGCATCCATCCGGAGACTTTATCGCTTTTACGTTATCAAAAACGCATGAAGTAGGCTTGTATAAAGTGCTCCGCGAAGCTGGAAAATTAAAAAATGTAGAGTTGGTGGGTAAGCCTGTTCAGGTAGGTGCCGAGCCTTCTCTTGGTAAATTTTCAACAGATGGGAAGCATTATTTTGTATTGGATTCAAAAGGAGCAGCCGGAAAAGCAACAGGAGAAGGAGAGCTTTTCGTAGTTGATTTTTCTATGGACGGAGCCGTTGAACACAAAGTTGTAAGCAAAACACCGATTGGTTTAAACACCGGTTCTTTCGCTATAAGCCCTGATGGTAGTTCTGTCGTAACTGTTAACGCTGCAAAAAGTGGTCATCCATGGTCAGAAGCAGGTTCTGCGACAGGAAGTTCTTTAACTTTGCTTAAACTTGCAGCGGATGGTGCGTTGACAAAAGTGGCCGACTATCCCTTTGAAGGAATCTATCCTCAGAGTGTAGTGTTTGATAAGGATGGCTCGAATCTTGCTGTTTCCGTTTACGAGTATCTGGAATATGGTAATGGAACGGGTGGTGTCGAATTTTGGACTGTCACCAAAGGAGATTCTCCTTCACTGAAAAAACAGGGGGCGAAAATCAGCGTTGGTAAAGGTGCTCATACATTAAGGGTGATTCCTTGATCAGCTATATAATTTTAGATATTAGAGGCCGATGTGTTATCGGCCTCTTTTGTTTTGTAGATTGGGACAAAAGGCAGGATATCCTTTATCTGAAAAGATAAAAAATCCCTCTATTTTTCGTAATTTTGCACTTTCATTCATAAAAAATCAGTTTTAAGATGATTACGGTTCAGAACGTATCCTTGCGGTACGGCAAAAGGGTGTTATTTGATGAAGTAAATATAAAGTTTGTACCAGGCAACTGTTATGGTATTATCGGTGCGAACGGAGCAGGTAAATCAACATTTCTGAAAATTCTTTCAGGCGAAATTGAACCTCAGACGGGTTTGGTGAGCATGAATCCTGGCGAAAGGATGACTTTCCTTAAACAGGACCAGTTTGAATTTGATGCATATACTGCCATGGATACTGTGATTTTGGGGCATGAGCGCCTTTACAAAATCATGAAGGAGCGTGAGGCGATTTATGAAAAGGAAGATTTCACGGATGCAGATGGTGAAAAAGCAGCAGATCTTGAAGCAGAATTTGCTGATTTGAATGGTTGGGAAGCAGAAACAGAAGCGGCTCAATTATTAAGCGGATTAGGAATAGGAGAGGACATGCACAGCACGTTGATGGGCGACCTGAACGTGAATGTGAAAGTGCGTGTGCTTCTTGCTCAGGCTCTTTTTGGAAATCCTGATGTTCTCTTATTGGATGAACCTACCAATAACCTGGATGTTGAAATGGTATTGTGGCTGGAAAATTTCCTTGCCGACTTCAAAAATACGGTAATTGTAGTATCTCACGACAGGCATTTTCTTGACGAAGTTTGTACGCATATTGTTGATATTGATTTCAGTAAGGTGCAAATGTTCTCAGGGAATTATTCATTCTGGTATGAATCAAGCCAGCTGGCTATGAAACAACGTCAGGATCAGAATAAGAAATCAGAGGATAAGCGGAAGGAACTGGAAGAATTTATTCGTCGGTTCAGTGCGAATGCTTCCAAGTCGAAGCAGGCAACTTCTCGTCAGAAATTACTTGAAAAACTTACAATTGATGATATCAAGCCTTCTTCACGTAAGTATCCATACATTGCTTTTAAATCAGAACGGGAAGTAGGTGACCAGATTTTGACCGTTGACGGGTTATCTAAAAAGACTGACGACGGACTTGTACTGTTCAATAATATGAGTTTTAGCGTTAACAAAGGTGATAAAATTGCTTTTGTTAGCCGAAATACGCTGTCAATAAGCGCTTTCTTCGATATTTTAAACAACGAGCAAAAAGCAGATAGAGGCACTTTTAACTGGGGTGTGACAATAACCAAATCATACTTTACAAAAGATCCGACGTCGTTTTTTGATGTGGATTTGAACCTTGTGGACTGGCTTCGTCAGTATTCGGAAGAAAAGGACGAAAGTTTTATCCGCGGATTTTTGGGACGTATGCTTTTCTCGGGAGAAGAATCTCTGAAGAAAGCGAAAGTGTTATCAGGAGGTGAAAAGGTGAGATGTATGCTGTCCCGGACTATGCTTTCAGGCTCAAATGCCTTGATCATGGATGACCCAACCAACCACTTGGATCTGGAATCGATCACCGCACTTAACAACGGTTTGATTGACTTCTCGGGTTGTTTGTTATTCTATTCTCATGATCACCAGTTCGTTCATACAATCGCGAATCGTATCATAGAAATTGGGCCAAAAGGAATACTTGATAAGTTGATGCCATATGACGATTTCCTAAAAGACGAAACCGTTAAAGCGCAGCGTAACGCTTTGTATTAAAAAAAATAGTTGCAGGAATATAAAAAAAGCGGTCATCAAATTATTTGATGACCGCTTTTTTTATATTTAATAATTTACTCTTTGGTAAATCCGTATTGTTTTAGCACTTCTTCGGGTGGACCCGCCCACATATTTGGCGTGTTACCAACGTAGCCAATGTCATCAATACCAATTCTTGTAGTGTAAAAACCTGAGGCGGTTAAATTTCGCATGAGGTTAAAGAAAGCAACACCCTGGCTGTAAACAGGCTTGGCATTTTCCGGGTACGCGATATCATCTACGATTTGAATCCGTTGTGCAGGAGTCAGTAAGGTGAATATTTTTTGAAAACGTTTGCTCGATTCTCTGTCAAGCCATTGAAGGCCACCACGCATTGGAATTTGATGCTGCGGCATATCTTTCACTATGAACTCGATAAAGGCTGGAACACCTGCATCAGATGCGCTGCCTGATTTATCATCTTTTGGAATAATAATATCCGCAAGAATTTTAATCGTCGCCAACTCCGGCGCAGTGAAGAATTTTTCCTTCATTAGCTGCGCATCACGAATGGCTTCTTCCTTTTGACGACCACCTGGAATTTTTAATGGTGTTTCAGGTGGCAACTGACTTTGGATTTCCCTGGCTTCTGCCAGCGCTTCCTGTGGGTTTAGTGCTGCAAATCCCAGGGAGCTGATTGTTAATGCTTTTAATGAATCTCTGCGTTTCATTTTTATATAATTTGAGTCAACCGAAGTTGGCAGGTATTATAAATTCTTTTGTTTGATCTGCTCAATAATATGATCTGATGCCCTCCATGAAAGCGCAAGAATTGTCCAGGTCGGATTTTTGTCAGCCTGCGAAACAAACGATCCACCATCCACAACGTAGACGTTTTTAGCATCATGGGCTTGTGAGAATTTGTTCAAAGCCGACGTCTTTTTATCATCACCCATACGAACAGTTCCTACTTCGTGGATAATTCTTCCGGGAGCAGCAATACCATAATTGGTATCCGCGCCAGGTTTTGTTCCCAAAGCTACGCCTCCCAGCGCATGAATCATTTCTTCAAATGTTTCATGCATGTGTTTGGCCTGCTTGATTTCATAATCCGTCCAGTTATAATTAAATCTTAAAACCGGAATTCCATATTTATCTACAACGTTTGGATCAATTTCACAGTAATTATTAATGTTTGGCACCGCTTCTCCACGTCCGGCCATTCCAACATAAGCACCATAGAAACGTCGGTAATCTTCTTTGAGTGAAGCACCATAACCTCCCGCTTGTTTGGTAGTTCCGTTGGCAGTCGGGTATTTTCCGTTTAATCCTTCAATACCTGATCCGAAGCCGTAGCTTGGCATTCCCATACCTCCGCCGTATTCAATGTGGTAACCTCTTGGGAAATCAAGTTTTTTGTTATCCAGCCACCAAGGGGTGTATACATGCATACCACCTACGCCATCTTCATTATAACGCTTGCGATCCATAAGATGGGGAAGAAATGCACTACGGGAAGCTCCGGTGGAATCGTGAAGATATTTACCAACAACACCACTGGAGTTGGCAAGTCCGCCCTCGTGTCTGCCTGATTTGGAATTTAGCAGCAAACGGGCAGATTCCCCTGCACTGGCTGCCAAAACCACAACCTTTGCTTTAATGGTATGCTCCGTTAGCTTCTCGCGATCTACATAAGATACGCCGGTAGCCAATCCGGTATTGGCGTCCGTCAAAATTTCACGTGCCATTGCATTGTTAATAAGCGTAACGTTTCCGGTCTTTACGGCTGGAATTACCAATACCGAGGAAGAAGAAAAATCTGCATAAGCCTGGCAAGAACGTCCGCATTGGCTGCAATAAAAACAGACACCACGCTGATCATTAATCGGCTTGGTCAGAATGGAAAGACGGGAAGGGATTACAGGGATATTCGCTGCCTTTCCGGCTTTCTTTAAAAAATGCTCATGCAAACGCGGCGGCGGAGGTGGGAGGAAAATTCCGTCCGGTTCGTTATGTATATTTTCAACAGTGCCGAAAACACCAATCAATTTGTCAACCTGGTCATAGTATGGCTTCACATCATCGTAGCCAATCGGCCAGTCATCACCCAGCCCGTCAATACTATGTCTTTTAAAATCATTAGGCCCAAAACGTAAGGAAATCCTGCCCCAGTGATTGGTACGTCCGCCAAGCATCCGTGAGCGGAACCAGTCAAATTTTGTTCCGTTTTTATGTGTATATGGCTCTCCGTCCAGTTCCCAGCCACCCCATGCTGCATCAAAATCACCGAAAGGGCGCGTTGTACTTGCTCCGCGGCGAGGTGATTCCCAAGGCCATTTCAGTTGAGTTATATATTTAGGATCAGCCGGATCAAAGTATCCGCCAGCTTCAAGAAGGGCCACTTTGGCACCTGCTTTGGCGAGCTGATAAGCAGCCATTCCGCCTCCCGCTCCTGAGCCGATTATGCAGACATCAAAAACAGCAGGTTGTTCTTTTATATGGAACATAATAAAGGTTGATTTAGAAAATACTATTTATTCAATAAATATAAACATGTAAAAGATAACAGTTATCCATCGTCAACATTTTAAAACTAATTTAAAAAGAATCTAAATGGAATAACGTTTTTATAGGCGTACAGGGTATTCAAAGCTTGAAAAAACGTTTTAGCATAAGAAAAACAATTTCAGGGAATTAAATAACTGTAATACTTAAATTCGTGTAAAAAGTACGTCTCAAATGTGTAATAAAAACGTTTTCCATACCTTTGTATTCTAAAAAACAAGAATTTCATTTTGGCTATCATTGGTAAGGATATTAAGCGCGCTCAGGAGTTTCTGAATAATGGACAGTTAGTAGCAATTCCCACGGAAACCGTGTATGGCCTCGCTGGGAATGCGCTGGACGAATCAGCAGTATTATCTATTTTTGAAACCAAAAAGCGCCCTTCTTTTGATCCGCTCATTGTACATACCGATTCTCTTGAAAAGCTGGAACAATATGTTCTGGAAATTCCCGACAAAGCGTTTTTATTAGCTAAGGCATTCTGGCCGGGGCCGCTGACGCTTCTTTTACCTAAGAAAATTATCATTCCGGATCTTGTAACTTCCGGGCTTGATACCGTTGCCGTAAGAATTCCCAATCACGCGCTGACGCTGGAATTATTAACCGGACTGGATTTTCCACTGGCAGCTCCAAGTGCGAATCCTTTTGGTTACATAAGCCCAACATCTGCTCAGCATGTCAGTCAGCAGCTGGGGGATGAAATTCCATATATTTTGGATGGAGGAGCTTGCGGAATCGGTATAGAGTCCACTATTGTCGGCTTTATTGATGGCATCACGACTATTTATCGCCTGGGTGGCCTGGCCGTTGAGACGATCGAGAATGTGGTTGGGGAGGTATCACTGATGCCACATTCGTCCTCGAATCCGCAGGCACCGGGCATGTTGAAAAGCCATTATGCACCGCGAAAGCCTTTTTATCTGAAAGACAGAAGCTCCATTCTTTCCCTGGGAAATGAGAACTCGGGATATCTTCTCTATGATCACTATCTGGACGGAATTGACCGTAAATACCAGCGTTTGTTAAGTCCGAAAGGGGATTTGAAAGAAGCGGCACATAATTTGTTTGCGTACCTCAGAGCTTTGGATGCAGAACCTTTGGATCAAATTTATGGAGAATTTGTCCCCGATATTAATTTGGGCAGAGCGATAAACGACAGGTTAAAACGAGCCGCCGCCATAGATTGAACCAGGCCTAATTTTTGAAGAAATGGGGATGGAAATTCATTAAAAAAACTTCGTCCGTAGCCCGTGTTATAGCTGTATACAACCAGCGAATGAACTCATTGTTGACCTGTTCTTCTGGCAAATATCCCTGATCAATAAATACGGCACTCCACTGGCCGCCCTGCGCTTTATGGCAAGTCAGGGCATAGGCAAACTTGACTTGCAGGGCATTCAGATAAGGATCTTTTCGTAACGCTTCGGAACGCTCTTTTTTTGATTTTATATGTAAATGATCTTCCAGAACACTTTCATACAATTTGCGGTTGTCCTCCGACGATAGGGAAGGTGCTGCGGAATGCAGCGTGTCCAGCATGATTTTCGCTTCAAATTCAGGCTGCTTATCATAATCTGTAAGTCTAAGTACTACATCAGCAAAACGGAATCCATGAATTTCCTGTGTCCTCTTTATTTTAAGTAACTCTACAAAATCTCCGTTAGCGATAAAGCCAGCCGGAGAATCTTCATCCAGAACGGAATAATTATTTCTGACCACCATAAGCCGGTCACCTGCATCAAGTTCTTCTTCGGAGAAATTTATGGAACGGCGTATGTATTCATTATATTGAACGGCCGTTTTGTTGGAACGCGTTATAATAATTGTATTTTCCTGACCATACTTATCAAAAGCGTAGCGTATACCTTCTTCTAGTTTTTCTCCGGTCATTTTAAAAGTATCGCGGTAAGAGCGGGTTCTGATATGGATATCCGGTTTTTCCGCCTTTAACTGGTCACGTAATTCCGTCGCGTTGAACAAAATCCCGGACTGTTCGTCTTGCCTCATTACCTCGGTGAGTTCTTCTTCAAAAACAGACATGTAGAAGTTTTTTTCAAGGTAATTTTTATCCAGTGCCGGACTTAATTCTTTTCCAACCGGAGGCAACTGCGCCATATCGCCGATCAGCATTAATTTATTTCCTGGATTTTCAAAAACAAATTCAATCAGATCAGCCAGCAGGCTGCGACTTCCATAGTCACCCTCGTCACTGATCATGGAAGCTTCATCAATGATGAACAGCGTGTTATCATGATAATTTTTTTGCCTTTCAAAAGTCAGGTTTCCTGAAAATGAATCGGCCGTCTGCTTGTAAATTTTTTTGTGGATAGTCAGCGCGATTTTCTCAGAATAATTGGACATAACCTTGGCGGCTCGCCCGGTGGGCGCCAGCAAAACTGACTTATATCCATAGTTTTTCAATACGGCGATCAGTGTGCTGATAATCGTTGTTTTCCCTGTTCCGGCATATCCTTTCAGTAAAAAGCAATCGCGATATCTTTCCAGACCACTTTCCTCAATCAAAAAGTCGTTCGTTTGAGCAAAGAAACGGAGCTGTCCCTGGGTAGGTCTGAAAGGAAATTTCTTAACTAATCTTTGAGATGGTAATAATTGGTCTGCTTCCATGGATACGAAACTACGCGATGCGGACCGGATATCAAAGTCGACGAAAAGTAACTAAAATATACTTTGATTTTATTGTACTTTTTCATAATAATTTCTTAAATTAGTTTTCGAGTTCATCTATCAATCATAACCGGAACATCTATGCAAGTATATCAAGTGCTCGCCAACAAGTCCATTGATGCTATTTTCTCTATCACAAAAGAGACGACCGTTTTTCGTGCATTGGAACTCATGGCTGAAAAAAATATCGGTGCAGTCCTGGTTCTTGAAGACGGAGAACTTATCGGTATATTTTCTGAGCGTGATTATGCGCGCAAAGTCATACTGCTTGGTCGTGCCTCACGGGACACACTTATCAAGGAAGTAATGACTGATAAAGTGATCACCGTTGAAACTGATCAGAAAATTGAAGACTGTATGCAGATTATGTCTGACAAACATATCAGGCATTTGCCAGTCAACAGAAAAGGTGAATTGGTTGGTATTATATCAATTAACGATATTGTTTCAGCCATTATCCGCGAGCAAAAGGCTCATATCAAATCCCTCGAAGGCTACATTTCAGGCACACCTTATGCCTGAGACTGTTAGTATGCCGGAAATTATAACTTCTCTGATTGTATAAATCGGAGAAGTGTATTTTTGTATCTAATGGTATTAATAACTTGTCATTTTTGGCAGGTTGGTTATCTTTGCTCCATCAGAAATTATAATATTGGAACCGGCAAAGAAGGAATTACTTGAATTATACGGAAACAGATTGCGTACACGTGTCTGTGGAATTTGTATTTCTGACAACCGGCTCTTGATGGTCCGGCATAGATTTGTCGGCAGGGAAAATATTTTCTGGAGCCCGCCGGGTGGAGGTATGCAATTTGGCGAAAGCGCACCACTGGCGGTAATCCGGGAGTTGAAAGAGGAAACAGGACTGGATGTAGAGGTTGCGGAAATGCTGTTTGTAAGTGAATTTATACAACATCCATTGCACGCCGTTGAAGTATTTTTCCGGATTAAAAGTTTTTCCGGAATGCTAGCTACCGGCACAGATCCCGAATTTTCCGAGAAGAATCAGATTATTCTCGACGTACGTTTTATGCGTATGGACGAGATAAAAGCATTGCCGAAGGAACAGGTTCACCGTATTTTCCACCGTTGTGAAACCTTGCACGACTTGCTTGAAATTAAAGGATATATCGGCACGTGAATTCAATAATAATTACTATTTTAGTTTAGCAAATATCATTTAAAATCAGATTGTGGCACAAATTGAAAACCAGGCAATAGAAGTAATACCTACACTTTTGGTAGGGGATAATTCTTTTGATGCAGATGCAATACCGTTTTGTACTTTGTGTATTGAAGTGGATGAAAGGCGTATACGGTTTTGTATCGTCAGGGATGAAAAGATGGAATGTATATGGCTGGAAGATTATAATTTTGACGTTGTATTAAGTCAGGAAGAAGTTTTTGAAAGATTAAAGAAAATTTTTACAGGACATTTGTTGTGGTCATCCAATCATTGGAAAAATGTTCGCGTGGCAATTAACTCACACGCTTTCAGTTTAATACCAACCTTAATTTTTGAAAAAGATTCTGCGCCAAGTTATCTGGAATTTGCGTTGGGTCATCCGGTAAGTGATAGTGAACGTGTTCTTTATCATGAGGTGCCGCTGGTTCATGCCAATAACGTTTTCAGTATTCCAAAGGTTTGGTATGACTGGATGATTACACATTTTGAATCTTCTAATATTGAATTTTATCATTTGACAAGTCCTCTGATCATAGGTGCGCTTGTGAGCCATGCAGAACATCAGGAGCTGAAAATGGTATCGATATATCTTGAAAAGGGATATTTCACTTTGATCGTAACCGAGAGTCAGCGGCTTATTCTGTGTAATCGTTTTAAATATGCCCAACCTCAGGAACTGGCTTATATTGTACTTTTTGCTCTGAATGAATTGAATTATTTGCCGGAAGAAATGAAGGTGCTGTGTTATGGAGAAGTGGCTCCAACATCTGATTCCTATACAGAACTTAGCAGGTTCTTTCCCAATATACAAATCGGTAATGGGCCGACAACACTACGTTACAGCACACATTGCGGCGATATTCCGGGGCATCGATATTTTGGGCTCTTCAATACTTATTTGGTATCTTCCTGAAAAATACCATGTCTGCACAGCAACTAAGAAAATAATCGGGATTTGTTTCTTAACAGGCCTGATTTTGTTTACTTGGTCGTATTTGTACAGGTTCATCTATTCCTCCTGTTTACCAAGAATTTTATGAAGCGGATAGCATTATTTCCCGGCTCTTTTGATCCATTTACAAAAGGGCATGAAGACATCATTTTAAGGGGTTTACGACTTTTTGATGAGGTCGTTGTTGGCATCGGGAACAATTCGAGCAAACAGCGTTATTTCCCCTTGGATGTTATGAAGGAGCTTATTGAAAAGACTTTTGAAAAAGAGCAGAACGTCCGCGTTATTACCTATAACGACCTTACCGCAAGAATAGCCCGGGAAATTGGTGCTAAATTTCTTCTGAGAGGACTGAGAAATACAACGGATTTTGAATACGAAAACGGAATAGCGCAGGTTAACCGTTTTGTTTATGAAGAAATAGAAACGGTTTTTTTAATCACTTCACCTAATCTTGCTCCGATAAGTTCGAGTATTATCCGGGATTTGCACAGATACGGACAGGGTGTGGATGATTTTCTGCCTTACTCCCTTTCTGAATTGAATAAATTGAGAGAATTAAAAAGTTCCGGACTTTGAGATTATCTGGAACCTTCTGACTCTTCCTGTTTAATTTTCTTTGCTGTTATCGCCTTTTCAGGGTCATATTTTACGAAAATATTGATCCAGATCAGTCGAGCGGTACGGAACATCACGGGTATTAAAATGATGTAGGATATAACGAGTCCGGCCAGAACGTAATTCATGTCCCAATCCAGGATTAAGACAAATGCTACGAAGAAAACAACCATCAGTGCTACTGATAGCGCATAACTGACATACATTGAGCCAATATAAAATCCCGGTTCGCGTGTAAAAGACTCATCGCAATAAGCACAGCGCTCATTCAGCTTATCAAACTTTTTAAGATTGTAAGGATTGTTGGTTTTAAAAAATGCACCAGTCTGGCATTTAGGACATTTGTTGGTGAAAATGCTGAATAGTTTTGTACCCTTTAACATGGGAATAGGGGAAAGGTGACTGAAATTAAAACCGGAATGCGCCGGTATTTATGCGCACTCCGGCTTGTGTTATTGCTCTTTAAGATTTTGGATTTTCTTTAAGCTATCAACCACGTAGCGGATAGAACTAAACGAGTTGATCAGAATGGATTTTGCCTCGGTAGGTGTGTACCATTCCAGTTTTTCTATCTGCTCCTCCGCCTGCGGGCTCATTCCTGAATCATCGAGGCAATCAAAAAGATACCATCTTGTGCGTTTTAAAATCCGGCTGTTGTTCATTGTATAGGTATGCCAGGTAGTGCATATCTTGTCACGAACCAATGCCTTAACACCCGTTTCTTCTTCAATTTCACGAATAGCAGCAGTTTTGGAATCTTCTCCTTTATCGAGTTTGCCTTTGGGCAAATCCCATTTCTTGCGGCGGTACATAAAAAGCCATCTATCGCCTTTCACCACGACACCGCCTGCAGCTTTGATAACTTTGTACAGACCTTTTACTTTATCTTCCACATCAGCCTTTTCACGCGTCGCCATCGTGATGGAAAGCAGTTGTTTAGGAATTTCTTTTTCCAGCAGAGAAATTGCCTGGAGCGCTGTGGTAGAAGTGGCGTTCAGGAAAAGAACATGGCCTGTCAGCATCGTCTTCTGAAGCTTCTCCAATCTTAAATCAACAATGTGATCAAAATCAGATGTTTCTGCCGCAGTTAATTGATTTGTCCGTACTATTCGGAAGGGACGGTCGTCGAAAAAAATAATCATTTGTTGTTGGTACGGATGTCGATGAGCAAAATTAAGTAAAGAGTTTAGTTTAGACAGTGATTATTATTGATAAATTTGCAGTAATAATAAAT
>Ga0247817_10000564_pt1 | contig 20228 bp, 23 predicted proteins | sample UWRJL212509R1_FD_178010 | JGI IMG/M metagenome (GOLD analysis project Ga0247817, IMG submission 178010) | Plant litter microbial communities from Arlington Agricultural Research Station in Wisconsin, United States - UWRJ-L212-509R-1 | ecosystem: Environmental > Terrestrial > Plant litter >...
GAGGCGAGTCGAAGACTCTGGTGACTTTCACCGAGAACGGGGAAGTCGGCGGCTACGACGGCTGCAACTGGTTCGGGGCCGACAAATGGTCGTATGACCGCCGGGGCAACTTCATCACGACGGGGATAGAGATGACGGGCAGGGCATGTGCAGATGTTGACGAATTCGAGGTTTACCAAATGACCACAGCAGGAATTATCGACGACGAGCTCGTACTCTACGACTTCGAGGGCAATGAGATCGCGCAAGCTGAGCGGGTCGCGTCGTGATGCGCCGACTCGCGGCAGTGCTCGCGATTGCCGCTCTGGCTCTCACCGGCTGCACGTCCGCACCGCCCGCGCCATCTCCGACACCGTTGGCCATCACTGATGCTGCGAACCTCGTCGGCTTCTGGACCGTTGACGATTCCTTTAGCGACGAAGAGTCGATCCTACGCATCGACAACGACGAGATCGCAGAGTGGAGCGACTGCGGCGTGCGCACCGGCTTGTGGAACGCGCGCGGCGACCTCATCGCGTTGCTGTTCACCGAAGCGGTAGTCGGTTGCGCAGACGCTCTCGGGGCTACCTATTCGACAGTTCTTTCGGTTGTTGCGCCCACGTGGCGCACCGGATCCAACACTTTCAACGCGATCGATCGCGACACCTACGAGCTCGTGAGCGTGCACGGCGAAGTGCTCGCCACGCTGACGCGCGGCGCCGAGCCGCCGAAGGTCAAAGACGTCGATGCAGACCTCTACGCGCGGCCTATTGCTGATTCGGATGCGACGGAGCGATATGCGAAGCTGCCACCAGTTGCGGCCGATGGTGCGGATTTCAAGATCCGTGCGGGTACGTATACGCCCGAGGGCGGTGATGCCATCACCGAGATCACACAGATCGCATCAGAGCCGCACATTAGTTTCTTTGAGAACTCGTTCTCCGGCCGCGACGAGTGCGGAAACGAAGTTACCGGCGCGTGGTCTTCCGAGGCAGCATCCATCCTCATCCTGCTGAGTGACGAGAGCCGTTCGAGCTGCGAGTCGATGCCGCTCTACGAGTGGCTCTCGAACGCGGCGCGCGTCGGCGAGCCGGATCCGGGGCTCACCCTGCTGAACGGAAAAGGCAAGCTGGTCGTGAAGCTCGATCTGGACCTCGAGCCTGAATATCTGACCGGCTACAGGAGCTGATCAGGAACGGCGCACGCGCGGGGCCATAGGCTTGTGGAATGACCTCAGTGAGCAAACGTCCCGTCCGCATCGGCGTGCAGATTGCACCGCAGCACGCCCTGTACCCGAAGATTCGCGAGACCGCCGCGGCCCTCGAGGAGATGGGTGTCGACATCCTCTTCAACTGGGATCACTTCTACCCGCTGAGCGGCGAGCCCGACGGCTTGCACTTTGAGTCGTGGACGATGCTTGCCGCGCTCGCCGAGCAGACCAGCCGCGTCGAGCTCGGTGCGCTCGTAAACTGCAACAGCTACCGCAACGCGAACCTGCAGGCCGACATGGCCCGCACGATCGACCACATCTCAGACGGCCGCTTCATCTTCGGCACCGGCTCTGGTTGGTTCGAGCGCGACTACGACGAGTACGGCTACGACTTCGGCACCGTCGGCACGCGACTCGATGCTCTCGCGAGGGATCTGCCGATCATCGAAGAGCGATGGGGCAAGCTCAACCCGGCGCCGACGCGCAAGATCCCGGTGCTCATCGGCGGTGGCGGAGAGAAGAAGACCCTGCGCATCGTGGCTAAGCACGCCGACATCTGGCACTCGTTCAGTGACGCGGCAACACTCGAGCGCAAGCTCGGCATCCTCGCAGAGCACGGCGCCGCTGTTGGTCGCGACGTGAGCGAGATCGAGATCTCGACCGAGATCGGCAAGCGCTCGATCGACGAGGTCGAGGCGCAGTATGCACTCGGTGCGACGCTCTTCACCGTCGGTATCAGCGGCCCCGACTATGACATCTCCGCGATCCCTGACTGGCTGGCCTGGCGCGACGCGAAGAACGCGTAGGGGCCCGGCGCACATCCAAGAGCGGATTTCGGACGAAAGCGCGGGATTAAACCCGTTCGATTGTCCGAAATCCGCTCATTGGCGTGAAGGGCGAGGTTTCGGTACGGCCGCGGGCGCACCAGGGTTTCGATACGGCGCTGACGCGCCTACTCAACCAGCGAGGGCGGCGAGAGTTAGCGCAGCTCGTCGACGAGCGACGCCACAACCGCCCGCAGGTCGCCATCGTTGTGCGCCCCGACAGCAAGCTGCCTCTCGTAGGGAGCTCCGTCAATCAAAGTTGTCTCGATGCCCATCAGCTCGTCGCGACATCCAAGCCGCTCTGCAACAGGCTCGAGACGGGTCAGGAGCGCCCGCAAATCGTCTTTCACGAGTGACTCGTTGCCGTGCGAGTCTTCGATGATTATCGCTTCCATGCCGTAGCGGGCCGCGCGCCATTTGTTCTCGCGCACAAACCACGGCTGCATCTGGTCGATCTCTTCGCCGTTGTCGAGCTTTGTCGAGATGTCTTCGACGAGGCACTGGGCCAGGGCGGTGAGCGACGCGACCTCGCGCACCGTCGGGAGGCCGTCGCAGAAGCGCAGCTCGACGGTTCCCCACTTGGGGGAGGGGCGCACGTCCCACCGCAGCTCTGAGTGGTCGTCGATGACTCCGACGTGGGTGAGGTCGGAGACGATCTCTTCGTAGTTGGCCCATGCTCCGAGCTGGGGCGGCAGGCCCGCGGTCGGCAGTTGCTGAAAGAGCAGCGCGCGGTTCGAGGCGTATCCGGTTGCGACGCCGGCCCAGTAGGGGCTCGACGCCGAGAGCGCCTGAAAGTGGGGGTAGTAGGTGAGCAGCGAGTTGAGGATGGGCAGGGCCTTATCGCGTTCTTCGATGCCGACGTGCATGTGCACGCCCCAGATGAGCATCTGGCGTCCCCACCAGCGCGTGCGGTCGATGAGTGTCGCGTAGCGCTCGTGATCGGGCGTCACCGCTTGTTCGTGCCACTGGCTGTAGGGGTGCGTTCCGGCACACATGAGGTCGATGCCGATCGGGTCTGTCGCTTCGCGCACCCGGTCGATCATTGCCTCGAGGTCGGTGACGGCGTCGGCGACGCGCGCGTGCGGTCCGCTGACGAGTTCGACCGTGTTGGTAAGCAGCTCAGCGGTGACCTGCGGAAAACCGTCGTCTTCAGAGGCGCCGATGGCGGCGAGAATTTCGGGGGCGGCGGGCGAGAGTTCGCCGGTGTCGCGGTCGACGAGCGCGAGCTCCCATTCGATGCCGACGTTCGAGCGGGCTGACTTGCCGAATTCGATCTCCATGGGGCGATTCTGGCAACTTTTTCTGGTCAGCGCGCGCGACCCGACGAAGGCTCGCGAAAGAAAGCAGAAGCACGCGGGGCCACGATTCGGGTCAGGGCGTTCCGCGTGCTTCTGAGGCGACTCCCCAGTCGCGGCACTAGATGATCTATCGGGTTCGGGTAAACAGTATTGTCAGCAGAGAGACTCCGATTAGGGGGAATCACCTAGCACCCGAAAGAAGCACTTTTGTGACTACCCCCGTACGTGTCGCAGTTGTCGAAGACCAACCCCTGTACCGCGACATGCTGGTCGGCCTGCTCAAGGCCGAGCCCGGTGTTGAGGTTGTGGCCGTCGCGTCGGGAGCGCGTGAGGCGCGCGAGCTGATAATTCCAGGCGGGGTGGATGTCGCGCTGCTCGATGTCGAGCTGGGCGACGGCAATGGCGTGGGGCTGGGGGTCTCGCTTCGAGCCCGCGACCCGAAGCTGGGCATCGTTCTGTTGTCGAGCCACGACGTGATGACCCTGCTGCTCGACCTACCGGTCGGAATGTCTGCGGGCTGGAGCTACCTGTCGAAGACGAGCTCGACGACCATGGCAACGCTGATGCACGCGCTGCGTGAATCAGCCGCGGGCGGAACCGTGCTCGACCCCGGTCTCGTCGACCGCGCACGTCCTCGTGCCGGGTCTGCCATCGCGGGGCTGAGTGCGCGCCAGTACCAGGTCGTTCAGCTTGTGGCCAAGGGTCTCACCAACGCCGCGATTGCCGAGCGGCTCGAGATCTCTCCACGTTCGGTCGAGAACCACCTCAACAGTGTCTACGGGGCGCTCGACCTCGAGCCCAACGGTGAGCGCAACCCCCGTGTCGCAACTGTTTTGCAGTTCATCGAAGAGAGCTCGCGTGTTTGACGCCCACGTCGCAGCGCAGGATCGCCGCAGCGACCGAAAGGTCATGCTCACGACGATGCTCGTTGTGTTCTCGGTCTACGGTGTCGGCGTGGTTCCGCAGGTCGCGGCGCAGACAGCGCACGCCGATGGCCGCGATGGCGACCTGCCGGCTCTGTTCGCCGACATCGGCATGCGCGTGCTCGTCAACCTCGTACTTCTCGGCGTTGCGCTGGCGATTGTTTTCGCGACGAGTTCGCTCGAACACCGCGGCAGGCGGCTCATCTTCGACCTCGCGATCGTGTGCGTTGGCACAGCGGCGGTGCGGGCTCCGCTGCAGGTATTGCTCGGGCATTACACGTTCGACGACACAACGAAGGTGCTCGTCGAGACGTACACGGTGATTCTGTCGGTGCTCGCGATGATTGGCGCAGGGTTCTTGCACGTTTCGGTGCGCCGCCGCGTGCGCGAGCACGAGAGGGCCTCGGCCCAGCAGGCACTTCGCGCGGCGGCGGCGCTTGACGCTCTCGCCACCGAAGAACTGCGCGTGCGCCGCGATGTCGCCGAGGGCCTGCACGGCACCGTTCAGCAGAGCCTCATGCTGCTCGGAATGCGTATCGACTTTCGCGCCGCCGACGTTCTGGCGCGCAACAAGGCGCACATCACAGAAGTTGACCTGCAAGACCTCGTCGAAATACGCGCCGACCTCGACCGCATTCGCGAGATCGACGTGCGAACGATGAGCCAGATGCTGTACCCGGTGGGCCTCGAGCTGGGAGCGGTAGCCGCCCTTCGCATGCTGATGCAACGCCTGCCCGCGACAATCGCGAGCTCGGCGACCTTTGACGACGCGGTCATCGCGCTCGAGGGCAACGGCAGCACAACGCTCACCCTCGACCGACGGCTGCTCATTGTTCGCATCGTCGAAGAAGCGCTCACCAACGCACTGCGGCACGGTCGGGCGAGCTCGGTTGCACTCGCGCTCACGATTGACCGCGGCATCCTGACTGTCGTTTTTGACGACGATGGATTCGGCATCGGCGCCGTCATCACAACAAGCGGAATCGCCCGCCTCGACGAGCGCCTCCGCGAGTTTGGCGGCTCGATCGCCCTGAGCGCCGAGAGCGCGCTCGGGGGCACGCGCGTGCTCGCCAGCATTCCCGTCGGCGATGTTGCGCCATAGCTTCGACGTGAAGCTGCCACACCTCTCATGGCGTCGGTGGATGTCGCTAGCCTGACGTCATGTCCACCGAAGCTTTGCCTCCCACCGTCGCGCCCGTTCGCGCGCTCAGCCCGCTCGTTCTCGCGGCGATCATCGTGACGGTGCTCGCCTGGGCAAGCGCGTTCATTGTGATCCGCGGAGTTGGCCAGCACTTCGGCGGTGGCTCGCTCGCCCTCGGTCGCCTGCTCGTCGGCACCGTCTTGCTCTCTCTTGTGCTCATCGGTCACACCTGGGTGCGGCCCAACCGTCGCGAGTGGGTGCAGATCATCAGCTACGGAATCGTCTGGTTCGGCTTCTACAACGTCGCGCTCAACATCGCCGAGCAGACCCTCGATGCGGGAACGACGGCGATGATCGTCAACATCGGCCCCATTCTTATTGCGCTCGGCGCGGGCGTCTTCTTGCGCGAGGGCATTCCGAAGTGGCTCGCGATTGGCGCCGCTGTCGCCTTCGGGGGAGTGGTGCTCATCGGAATCGGCACGGGCGGCGCGAGCATCGACGGCGCCGGAATCGCGTGGGCACTCGCCGCGGCGGTCGGCTACGCCGCGGGCGTGCTGCTCCAGAAGCCCACGCTGCGACGGCTGCCCAACCGGCAGGTCACGTTTCTCGGGTGTGCCATCGGCATGCTCGCGTGTCTTCCCTTCGCCGGATCATTGCTCAGCGACATCCAATCGGCTCCGCTGCAGAGCCTCCTCGGCGTTGTCTATCTCGGGGCGATCCCGACCGCGCTCGCCTTCAGCACCTGGGCCTACGCGCTCTCGCGGATGCCCGCGGGCCAACTCGGAGTCTCGACCTACCTTGTGCCGCCGCTCGCGATCGTTTTCGGCGTCATCGTGTTCGCCGAGGTGCCCGTGCCGCTCGCGATTGTCGGCGGCGTTCTGTGCCTCGTGGGTGTCGCGCTGTCGCGTCGAAAGCCGCGCGTTATCGTTCCGGCCAAAAGTCTGGCAGAATAGCCAGTTGAGTCTGCCGCAGCCCGACCCTCTAATCAGGCGCGAGCGGATTCCATCAGAGCTTTTGTTTGCCGAGTGTGCCCCCACGCTCACGGCTAGCGGTTCGCCACCAAAACATGTCTGTCAAAAGACACATACCAATTCAGGAGAATTGTGGCTGTAAAGATTCGTCTCAAGCGTTTCGGCAAGATCCGTGCGCCCTACTACCGCATCGTCGTGGCTGACTCGCGCACCAAGCGCGACGGCCGCTCGATCGAAGAGATCGGCAAGTACCACCCGACAGAGGAGCCCTCGTTCATCGAGGTCGACTCCGAGCGTGCACAGTACTGGCTGAGCGTCGGCGCACAGCCGTCCCCGCAGGTTGAAGCCATCCTCAAGCTCACGGGCGACTGGGGCAAGTTCAAGGGTGACGCTAGCGCTGTCAGCACCGTCAAGGTCAAGGAAGCCAAGGTTGCTTTCGAGGCTGACGAGAAGAAGAAGCCTGTTCTCAAGCCCAAGGCAGAGAAGCCCGTTGCAGCTCCCGTTGAGGAAGCACCCGCAGCTGAGGCTCCCGCCGAAGACGCAGCAGTCGAGACCGAGGCTCCCGCAGCCGAGGCCGCTGAAGCGGACAAGGCCTAACACATGCTCGCTCCCGCTCTCGAGCACCTCGTGAAGGGGATCGTTGATCACCCGGAAGACGTGCAAGTAGCAGCAAAGAGTTCGCCGCGTGGCGAGGTTCTCGAGGTGCGTGTGCACCCCGAGGACCTCGGTCGCGTCATCGGTCGCGCTGGACGCACCGCGAAGGCTCTCCGCACCCTGGTCTCGGCTCTTGCCGATGGCCGCAAGGTGCGCGTCGACGTGGTCGACACCGACTACTAAAAGTGGCGCAGTCAGAACAGCCCCCTCGCACGCAGTTGCGAGTTGGGCGCCTCACGAAGGCGCATGGCCTCAAGGGTGCCCTCAAGGTTGAGCTTTACACAGACGATCCCGCCGGGCGTTTTACGCCCGGCGCGATCTTCTCGCTGCAGGTGCCGGCGGAATCTCCGTGGCACGGCAAGACTCTCGAGCTCACAGAGCTCAAGTTCTACAACCTGCAGCCCGTCGCGTTCTTCAAGGACGTTCCCGACCGCACGGCGGCCGAGAGCCTCGTCAAGGCGATCCTCTGGGTCGATCAAGACATGGATGCCTCGCCCGACGAAGACGACGCCTGGTTCGATCACCAGCTCATCGGTCTTCGCGTTTTGCGCGATGGTGTCGAGGTCGGCAAGATCTCGGCGATCGATCACTTCCCGGCTCAGGATCTGCTGACGGTCGACACTCCGAACGGTGACGTGCTTGTGCCGTTCGTGAAGGCCATCGTCGAGTCCGTCGACGTCTCGGCCGGCACCATGACGGTGACGCCTCCGATCGGACTCTTCGAAGAGATCCCCGAAGACGACGATGAAACTCCTGCCCCGACCGATTCCTAAGGACTGATCGTGCGCATCGACATCGTCACGATCTTTCCCGACTTCTTCGGGGTTCTCGATATTTCCCTGCTCGGCAAGGCCCGCGAGCGCGGCATCATCGACCTCGGCGTTCACGACCTGCGCGACTTCACGCACGATCGTCACCGCACTGTCGACGACACTCCCTACGGCGGTGGCGCCGGCATGGTGATGAAGCCGGAGCCCTGGGGAGAAGCCCTCGACTCCGTCGTTACCGACGAGTCTGTCGTTATCTTTCCGTCGCCCGCCGGTGAACGTTTTACACAGGCCACCGCGCGCGAGCTGGCCCTCGAACCGCACCTCGTCTTCGGATGCGGACGGTACGAAGGCATCGACCAGCGTGTGATCGACCACACCCGAACCCGCGCCCGCGTGCGCGAGGTCAGCCTCGGCGACTACGTGCTCAACGGGGGAGAGGTCGCGGTAATGGCGATGATCGAGGCCGTCGGACGGCTCGTTCCCGGAGTTGTGGGCAACCCCGCGAGCCTCACAGAAGAAAGCCACGAAGATGGCCTTCTCGAGTACCCCAGCTACACAAAGCCCGCGACCTGGCGCGACCTCGAGGTTCCGCCGGTGCTTCTGAGCGGCAACCACGGAGCCATCGCGGCCTGGCGCCACGAGCAGCAGCTTGAGCGCACGCGGCGGGTGCGCCCCGACCTGCTGCCGCCTGCCTGACCTCGCTGGTTGAGTAGCGCGAGCGCGCAGCGGTCGCGAATGAGGCTGACCGCAGGTTCGGCCAGTATCACGGCCGTATCGAAACCCACGCACCTCGCTGGTTGAGTAGGCCGTCCGCGGCCGTATCGAAACCCGGTTGCGCGCTACGACATGTCACGCGCGCTACGGCGAGTTGGCGCGCGTGCGACACAGTGGCGCGCACGCGAGATCTCGGCTTCGCTCGATCTGGTCTCGACGAGCTCGACCACCGAGGCGCCTGGTCTCGACGAGCTCGACCACCGAGGCGCCTGGTCTCGACGAGCTCGACCACCGAGGCGGGCTAGCTGCGCGCCGTCAGCACCCTCGGGCCATCGGCCGTGATCGCGACCGTGTGCTCCGCGTGCGCGGCGCGGCTGCCGTCGGCGCTGCGAAGCGTCCAGCCGTCTTTGTCGGTGTAGATGCGGTCGGTGCCGAGCATAAGCCAGGGTTCGATCGCGAAGACGAGTCCCTCCCGCAGTGGGAAGCCGCGATTGCGTCGCCCATCATTGGGAACGTGCAGGTCGCCGTGCATGGTGTGACCGACGCTGTGCCCGCCGAAGTCGAGGTTGACGCCGAAGCCTGCCTCGCGGCACACGTCACCGATCGCTGCCGAGACGTCGCCCATGCGTCCGCCGGGCTGCGCGGCCGAGATGCCCGCGTCGAGCGCGGCATTGACGGTCTCGATCAGGCGCAGGTCTTCGTCGCGCGGGGTTCCGACGACGAACGAGAGTGCGGAGTCGGCGACCCATCCGCCGACGGATGCCGCGAAGTCGAGCGACAAGAGGTCACCATCGCGCAGAACGTAATCAAACGGCAGCCCGTGCAGTGCCGCATCGTTGACCGAGGTGCACATGACCTTGCCGAACGGCGATGCTCCGAACGACGGGTGGTAGTCGATGTAGCAGCTCTCCGCGCCAGCAGAGCGAATGAGGTCGTGGGCGATCTTGTCGATCGTGAGCAGGTTTGTTCCAACGGTGGATGCCGCGGCCGTCTGCTCGAGCACGCTCGCCACAAAGGCTCCGGCGAGAGCCATCTCGTCGATCTCTGCGGGGGTGCGTAGCTCGATCACTTTGCGCGCGCCTCGGCCGCGTAGGTGCTCAACAGGTCGTGCAGGATTGCGCGTGCCTTGCCGATGAAGCGTTCGTCGCCATTCTTGTCGTACTGGAACGCGCGCTGCAGCAGTGCCTCGCTCACCTCTACGCTGACCTCGACGTCGAGCTCGAGCGCCGAAGTAACCGGAAGCCCGTAGCGGTCGCGCATAAAGGTTGTGAAGGCGAGGGCCAGTTGGGCGTTCGTCGGATTGCGGCCGTCGATGAATCGCTGGTCGATGATCGTTCCAAAACGCAGGGCGCGGAAACCGGGCTCGTTGCGCGCCATGTCGACCGCGAGGTCGATGATGGGGTCGAGGCCGGAGAGGAAGTCTTCGGATGTCGCGGAGAGCAGCTCGGTCGTGCGCGCCATGAATCGTTCCAGATTGCGCGCCGCGAGAGCAAGCAATAGCGACTGAATGTTGGGGTAGTAGCGGTAGACAACGCCCACAGATGACTCGGAACGTGCGGCGACGTCGCTTGTCGTGAGTCCGTCGATGCCGTTCTCGTCAATCAGTGTTGCCGCGGCATCCAATAGAAGCGTTACGCGTGTTGTGCTGCGTTGCTGCATCGGGGTGTTTCGCAGGGCATCGGACTGCTCAGCGGGAATCGGGATCGAGCTCATCAAAATCTCTCTGCATAGTCGGCGGGGGTACAGCCACGAAAGATAGCCTTGGGTCATGCTTCTTCGTCGCGCGCTGTTCTACTGGCAGTTTACTGCAGCGTTACTGCTCCCCATCTGGGTGATCGTTATGCGTGGGCTGAATGTGTCGTCGACGGGTTGGGATCTCGTCGTCTACATCGTGCTCGGCGGAATCCTGAGTGTGGCGATGTTTGCGGTCGCCGCGATCACAACCGCGCGCAAGGCCGTGCGTACCTCGCGCGCGGTGTCGAACCGCGACGCGATCGTCTTCGGCGCCTGGCACGTGGCGATCATCGCCTACGGGGTCATCGACTCCGGCTGGCTCGCAACCCTCATCATTCTTCTCGCGGTCGTCGCCTTCTGGAACGCCGTGATCCAGCTCTTCACCGAGACGCGCGACCGCGTCAAGAGTGCGTTCGCGCTGCCCGAGTTTCCGGTTGACGCCGGGCACTACGACGCGTCAACGCTGTCGAACGCGCAGGGCCCTGACGCCGGCAAGGTCATCATCATCGAGCCGGGCGAGTCAGCAAAAAAGCGCGACTAGCTCAGCTAAGAAGCGCGAGTAGCTTCGACCCCTGAGTTTGTGCGATAATTGCTCCTTGTGCTCGCGCACGGATCTGCCACAGGGGACCGTGATCACGCAATGCACACACTCAATCTTCGGTAAATCTAAAATCGTGGTCGACCTGTGGCGGTTGCAGAGAGCGAAAATCATGCACATTCTTGATGAACTCGACAAGGCGTCGCTGCGCGACAACGTCCCGGCCTTCCGCGCCGGCGACACTGTCAAGGTCCACGTAAACATCATCGAAGGTACGCGCTCGCGTATCCAGGTCTTCCAGGGCGTCGTTATCGGCCGCTCGGGTGAAGGCGTTCGCGAGACGTTCTGCGTGCGCAAGGTCAGCTTCCAGGTCGGCGTAGAGCGTACCTTCCCGGTTCACTCCCCGGTCATTGACCACATCGAGGTCGTCACCCGCGGTGACGTCCGTCGCGCAAAGCTCTACTACCTGCGCAACCTTCGCGGCAAGAAGGCGAAGATCAAGGAAAAGCGCGACGCGTAAGTCGCCCTTTCAGCTTTACCTGAGCTCCCTGCCACCTAAACTGGCAGGGAGCTCAGGGGTTTAATGACACGCGATACACCGACGGACGACGTCGAGACGAATACCGAAACAGCCGCCGTCCGCAGGACGCGTGGCGTAAAACTGTTTATCCGCGACATCCTGATTATTTTTGTCGCTGCGTTGTTGATCTCCTTCCTGATCAAGACGTTTCTCATTCGTTCGTTCTACATTCCGTCGGCATCGATGATGGACACCCTGCACGAGCAAGACCGCATCATCGTCAGCCTTCTCACGCCTGAGCCGATCGGCATCAACCACGGCGACGTCGTCGTCTTCCAGGATCCGGGCGGATGGCTCGACCCCGTTCCAGAGCCCGATCGCAGCCCGATCGAAGAGGGCATTGAGGGGTTCCTCTCGTTCGTTGGTCTCGCGGCCCCCGACAGCGAAGATCACCTCATCAAGCGCGTCATCGGTATGCCGGGTGACACTGTCGTCTGCTGCGACGACTTCGGGCAGTTGAGCGTCAACGGCGTTCCGCTCGAAGAGCCCTACATCCGTCTGCCCGATGGTGTGACGAAAGCCACCGAGAACGACTTCAGCGTCACGGTTCCCGACGACAGCCTCTGGGTGATGGGCGACAACCGCTACAACTCGGCCGACTCGTCATACCACCACGCGAACGACCCCGGCACCGAGTATGTGCCCCTTGACAAGGTCGTCGGTCGCGCGATTCTCATCACCTGGCCTTTCGACCGCTGGACCTGGCTCGACAATTACCCGCTGGTCTTCCACGGGGTCGAGTCCGGCGAAAAGTAATCGTGCCTCCCGTCAGCGACCCGACGCTGCTCGTCGAGAACGAAATGCACGCGGGCGGTGCAAAGTACGTGATTGGATGCGACGAGGTCGGTCGTGGGGCGATCGCCGGCCCTGTGGCGGTCGGCCTGTGCGTCGTCGAGGCAGGCCTGCCCGCGCACCCCGAGGGATTGCGCGACTCGAAGCTTCTCAGTGAGAAGCGCCGCGAGCTTCTCGCCCCACTCGCTGCCGGCTGGGCCCTGTACTCCGCAGTGGGCCTCGCCTCGAGCGAAGAGGTCGATCAGTTCGGCATCGTCGCGGCGCTCGGCATGGCCGGCCGCCGGGCTCTCGTCGAGCTGCACGAGTTGGGCGCCGCCGTTCGCGAGAGCGTTGTGCTTCTCGATGGATCGCACGACTGGTTGTCGCCAGCACTCGCGCGCCCGCTGCAGGTGCAGACCCGCGTCAAGGCTGACCGCGACTGTGTGTCGGTGGCCGCGGCATCCGTCGTCGCAAAGGTGCATCGCGACCGCCTGATGATCGACGCTGACGCAAGGCATCCGGGCTACGGCTGGAGTGGCAATAAGGGCTACGGGTCAGCAGCGCACTTTGCCGCGATCGCATCGCTGGGCGCGACGGACTTTCACCGCAAAACCTGGCTGCACGCCACCGCCTGAGCCGGGGTCTGCGGCGCCGCGTCGTTCGGCCTAGGATTGACGAACGATGGACGAAGACGAGTTCGAAGACTACGACCGCGAGGTCGAGCTGGCCCTGTACAAGGAATACCGCGATGTCGTGGGGCAGTTCCGCTACGTGGTCGAGACAGAGCGACGCTTCTACCTTGCCAACGAGGTTGAACTCGTTCGCCAAGACACCGAGCACGACTTCTATTTCGAGCTCACAATGAACGATGTCTGGGTATGGGACGTCTACCGTTCCGACCGTTTCGTCAAGAGCGTGCGCGTTCTGACTTTCAAAGATGTCAACGTCGAAGAGCTGTCGTCGAAGGAGCTCGAGCTTCCCAAGGAACTCGCGCTCGACGAATAATTTTTGATGGATGTCGCGGAGCTGCTTGCGCGGCGTGATCAACTCGAGGCAGCTCAGGCGCCCCAGCAGAGCTGGATTCCGTACATCTCCGACTCGCAGTCGGCCGGTGAGGGCTACTCGATCTACCCCAAGAGCTTCGGACGATGGGGAGTCGGCTACACCGAGCGCGCGACGTTCGGCGAGCGCGAGTCATTTCGCTCGCAGGATGCCGCGTGCCAGTACCTGTGGGCAAAAATTTTTCGTCAGGCCGTCGAGAGCGGCCTCAGCCTCGATCCGTACACAATTCGGCCCGAGAACCAGGCGTTTGCCGTGCGCACTGCACAGGGGGCCGACCTCGACCGGTTTGTCACGAGCGGCGACTACATAACGCGGGTGGTCATTGCCGCCCGCGAAGATGTGCCCGCTTCCGTTCTTGAGACGCTCGCGCGCGACAAACGACCCGAGGTGGTCTGGCGGGTGGCGGCCAACCCGGCGACGCCGGTCGCCGTACTCGAGCGGCTCGCGCGCGATCGCAAACTGCGCCCACTTCTCGCACTCAACCCTTCGCTGCCGTCGCCGCTCGTCGAGAAACTTCTTCGCGACAAACACATCAACGTGCGCTGGCGCATTGCGCGCAATCCGGCCGTGCCGGCCTCCCGGTTGGTCGAGCTCGCGACCGACAGCGACTTCGGCGTGCGTTGGGGTGTTGCCGCGAACTCGTCGACCCCCGCGCACGTTCTCGCCTCGCTCGTTGCCGATACAGAGCCAGGCGTGCGGCTCGCGCTCGCGCTCAACCCGTCGGTGGCGCCCGAGGTGCTCGCGGCACTCGCGGCCGACACGTTCGACGACGTGCGCCGCGAAATCGCTCGCAACCCGCGCACGCCACAGCCGGCACTTCAGGTGCTGGCCACCGACGCCGAAACAAGCGTTGCGCTGTGGGTGGGGCGCAATGCCGCGAGCAGTGGGGCGACGCTTGCCGTGCTGGCGCGACATCCAGATGCCTGGGTTCGTGAGCACGCGGCCGACAACTGGAACACGCCCGTCGAGGTGCTGCGCACGCTGGCGAATGACAAGGCCGCGGGTGTGCGCAAATCGGCGAAGGTTCGCCTTGACGAGCAATAACGGTATGGATGTCGCGCCCAATCTCTCGGGAGGTTGGGCGTTTTTCTTTGCGTTCTTGACAAGCGATAGTTAGCGATATATCTTTAACGCATCGCGTAAGACACGCGAGATAACTTATGCATTACGCAAGAAAGGATGGACACGCATGTTCAGCGAATCCACCAACCATGAGAACCACAACCACGAGGGCCGTCGCGGCCCTCGACCCTTCGGCACCGGTCACCCCTTCGGCCCCGGTGGTGCACGCGGCTTCGGCGGCTTCGGACCTCGCGGTTTTATGCCGCCCGGCCCGCAGCGCAAGCGCCGCGGAGACGTTCGCCTCGCGATCCTCTCCCTCCTCGCCGAGGCGCCGTCCAACGGCTACTCCGTCATCAAGCAGATCGGTGAGCGCTCCGGCGGCACCTGGACGCCGAGCCCCGGCTCCGTCTACCCGACGCTGCAGCAGCTCGTTGATGAAGAACTCATCGAGGCTGTCGGCGAGGGCAAGCGCACCGAATTCACACTGACCGCAGAGGGAACCGCCTACGTCACTGACCACGCGGCAGAACTCGAGCGCGTCTGGGCTTCGGTCACCGAGCACTCCTCGGCCGATGCCGGCCTTCACGAGTCGGTCGCGAAGCTGATGGGAGTCGTTCATCAGTTCCGCTTCGCGGCGACCGATGAGCAGCGCGCGAAGGCTGTCGCCCAGCTCGACGAGACCCGTCGTGCGCTCTACGGAATCCTTGCTGACTAGTCACTAGTCACTAGTCGGTTTCGATACGGCGCTGGCGCGCCTACTCAACCAGCATGTCGTTGGTTGAGTAGCGAGCGCCAGCGAGCGTATCGAAACCCCCGGCCCCGCCCCCTTCACAGGAGGCGGGGCCTTCGTCGTCTATAGGCTGAACACATGACTTCTTCCCGAGAGCCCGTCGACGAAAACCACGATTCTGTCGATGAGAATATTTGGCTTGAAGAGATCTACGGCACCGAAGCGCTCGACTGGGTCGCCGGCGAGAATGGCCTCACAACGGCGGCGCTTGACTCTGACGACAGCCAGGCGTTGGCGGCACGCATCCTCGAGGTCATTGATTCTGATGACCGCATCCCGCTGGTTTCTCGCCGCGGAGACTTCTATTACAACTTCTGGCGCGACACCGATCACCCTCGTGGACTCTGGCGCCGCACGACCTTCGAGAGCTACCTGACCGATTCGCCCGAGTGGCAGATCCTGCTCGACATCGACGCGCTCGGTGTGGCCGAGAACACTGAGTGGGTCTACTCGGGAGCCCGCGTTCTCGCGCATTCGTACGACCGCGCACTCATCCAGCTCTCGCCCGATGGTGGTGACGCGGTTGTGGTGCGCGAGTTCGACATCCCGACTCTGTCGTTCGTTTCCTCTTCAAACGGCGGCTTCGAGGTGCCGCTCGCGAAGAGCCGCGTCTCGTGGATCGACCGCGACACCCTTTTCGTTGCGACCGACTCCGGCCCCGGCACGATGACGAATTCGAGCTACCCGCGCACCCTGCGTCGCTGGACGCGCGGTACCCCGCTCGCCGACGCCCCGCTTGTGCACGAGGTCGGGGTTGACGACCTCTCGATCGGCGCATCGCATGACGCGACGATTGGCTTCGAGCGCGACTTCGTCTACGAGGCGCTCGACTTCTACCGCGAGCGTGTTCACCTCGTCACTGCCGACGGGCTCACCCTCATCGAGGTGCCCGAAGATTCTGACATCGACGTACACCGCGAGTGGCTGCTTGTGCAGCCGCGCTCCGACTGGGGCTCGTACGTCACCGGCTCGCTGCTCGCTATCCCGTTCGAGCAATTCTTGGCTGGGTCCCGCGACTTCACCGTGATCTTCACTCCGACCGCCGCGCGCTCGCTGCAGTCCTGGTCGTGGACGGCCTCGCGGCTCATTCTCACGGTGCTCGATGACGTTACGACCCAGTTGCTCGTGCTCGACCCTCTTTCCGGATGGTCATCGACGGCGCTCCCCGTGCCTCATCTCTCGGCGACCCACGTCGTCGACACGTCGCCCGACGACTCCGACGAATACTGGTTGCACACCGCCGGTTTCACAACGCCGCCGTCGGTGCTGCGTGGTGTTATCGGGGTGGTGGATGCCGCGATCGTGAAGTCTGCGCCCTCATTCTTCGACGACTCACGCTTTGAGGTCTCGCAGCACTTCACCGTTTCGGATGACGGCACCCGCGTGCCCTACTTCCAGGTCGCGCCCCGAGGTCTTGAGCTTGATGGCTCGCACCGCACGCTGCTCTCCGGCTACGGCGGATTCCAGCACGCGATGCTGCCCTCGTACAGCGGGGTCATCGGTCGCGCGTGGCTCGAGCGCGGCGGAGTGTTCGTGCTCGCGAACATCCGTGGTGGGGGAGAGTATGGGCCGGCCTGGCACACCTCCGCGTTGCGCTCCAACCGCCCGCGTGCGTACGAAGATTTCGCTGCAATCGCACGCGATCTCGTTACCCGCGGCGTCACGGTGCCATCGCGACTCGCGTGCGAGGGTCGATCGAACGGTGGACTGCTCGTCGGCAACATGCTTGTCAGCTACCCGTCTCTGTTTGGCGCTGTGATCTGCGGGGTTCCCCTCCTCGACATGCAGCGATACACAAAGTTGTCTGCAGGCGCATCGTGGATCGCCGAGTACGGCGACCCGGATGTCGCGTCGGACTGGGAGTTTATGAAGGATTGGTCGCCGTACCAGCTGCTCTCTGCTGACGTCTCGTACCCGCCGACGTTCCTGTACGCCGCGACCTCCGACGACCGAGTCGGCCCGGTGCAGGCGCGCAAAATGGCGGCGCGGATGAAGTCGCTCGGCGTCACATCTGAGGTGCTCTACTACGAGCCGACCGAGGGCGGGCACGGCGGTGCTGTCGACAACTCGGCTAGCGCGCAGTTGTTCGCGTACATGTACGGGTTCGCTTGGGAGCGGTTGGGTTAGGCGCTCAGCAGCGGTCGGATCTGGTCGAGTGCTTCGCGATTGTCGATAATCGCGACATCCAAGTCGTATCGATTCTGAAGGTTGAGCCAGAATCGGTCAGACGTGCCCAGAGCGCGCGATAGGCGCAGCGCTGTGTCTGGGGAGATGCCGCGCTTGCCATGAACGATCTCGTTTATGCGCCGGGCGGGCACCCCAATGCTCTGCGCAAGTCGGTACTGCGTGATCCCCATGGGGTTCAGGAACTCTTCGAGAAGAATCTCGCCCGGGTGGATTGGTGCGTGTGCTGTCGCCATGGTCAGTCTCCTTCTCTAGTGGTAGTCGGTAATTTCGACGTCTTCTGGCCCATTGGATGTCCATCTGAAGCAGATCCGCCATTGATCGTTAACGCGGATGCTGTGCTGGCCTGATCTATTGCCGTGCAATTGTTCGAGTCGATTTCCTGGTGGTACTCGCAAATCGTTTATGTTCTCGGCTGCGTCAATGATGAGAAGCTTCCGGTTTGCGATTCGCTGCAGATCGGCGCCAAATTTTGGCACGTGAACGCGTTGCCACACACGCTCGGTGTCTTTATCGGCAAATGACCGGATCACCCTCTAATAGTAACGCGTAGCGTTACTATTTGCGAGGGTATGCCGTGGCCGAGTGATACGACTCTTGAATCCACTTTCGCGCCCTCCATGGATCCTTCTCCACAGGGGCCTCTTGGGATCCACTGTCCACAGTTTCGACAAGGAGCCGAACACGCCCCTGTCCCACCGCGCATCCTCGATGCATGGCAGCGAAAGACGCACTCGGCAAACGAGGTGAGCAACTCGCGGCATCCTTCCTAGAAGGTGCCGGGCTGACGATTGTCGAGCGCAACTGGCGCTGCTCGCTGGGCGAGATCGACCTCGTCGCGCGCGAGGGCGACGAGCTCGTTTTCGTCGAGGTCAAGACGCGGTCGAGCACGGCGTTCGGGCATCCACTCGAGGCGATAACGGCGCTCAAGCTTGCGAGGCTGCGCAGGCTTGCGGCCGCGTGGTGCGAAGCGAATCCCGGCAATCACGATCACATTCGCATTGATGCGCTCGCGATTGTTGCTCCGCACGGCGGGCCGATCGACATCGAACACCTTCGGCGGGTGTTCTGATGCCGATCGGCCGCACCCACGCCGTCTCGCTCCTCGGACTGCAGGGCGCGATCGTCGAGATCGAGGCTGACATCTCGTCGAACCTTCCGTCGTTTGTACTCATCGGGCTACCGGATGCCGCGCTCGGCGAAGCCCGAAATCGCGTGCGTGCTGCGGCAACCAACTCTGGATGCGGCCTGCCGAACCGCAAGCTCACGGTCAACCTGTCGCCGGCAGCTCTGCCCAAACACGGCTCGGGCTTCGACCTGGGTATCGCGCTCGCGGCGCTCGCCGCCGCGGGTGATGTGAGCGCCGAGTCGGTCGATCGTGTGGTGCATCTTGGCGAGCTGGGCCTCGACGGTCGGCTCAGGCCAGTGACGGGTGTGCTGCCCGCAGTCGTCGGTGCCGCACGGGCCGGGTTTACGACGGTGATGGTGCCGAGTGGCAATGCCGATGAGGCCGCGCTTGTTCCCGACGTGAAAGTAGTGGGCGTCGCATCCTTGCGTGATGCCGTTATTTGGCACGGCGGAAAGCTCGAGCCGTGGCCCGTCGAACCAATCCTGCGGCCGACTTCGAATTCTCACGATGCTGATGACCTCGATCTCGCCGAGGTCATCGGCAACGATGACGCCGTCGAGGCCATGCTTGTCGCGGCGGCGGGTGGGCACCATGTGTTTTTGCTCGGCCCTCCCGGAGCGGGCAAGACAATGCTCGCCGCCCGGCTCCCGGGGCTTCTGCCCGAGCTCGATGCCGAGGCGGCGCTTGAAGTCTCGTCCCTGAGGTCGCTCGCCGGGTTCCCGGTCGGCGCAACTCTTGCCACGCGTCCACCGTTCGAGAACCCGCATCACTCGGCTACCGCGGCGGCGCTCATCGGAGGCGGCAGCGGAGTCATTCGTCCCGGGTCCGCAGCCCGCGCCTCGCACGGAGTGCTCTTTCTCGACGAGGCTCCCGAGTTCGCATCGAGCGTTCTCGACGCCCTGCGGCAGCCGCTCGAGTCAGGAGTCATCAGCATCCATCGTGCAAACTCTGTCGCGCACTTTCCCGGCTCCTTCCAACTCGTGATGGCCGCGAATCCGTGCCCGTGCGGCCAGTACGGCGCACGCGACGCCGAGTGTGAGTGCACGCCGCACTCCCGACGTCGATATCTCGCTCGGATGTCGGGACCGCTGCTCGACCGCATCGACATCCAGCTCAGGGTGAACCGCATCACGTCGGCGCAACTGCGGCTCTCGACTGAGGTTCCGCGACTCACGACGAACCGCGCCCGTGAGCGGGTCACGGCGGCGCGGGCGGTCGCGACCGAGCGTCTCGCCGCGACACCGTGGAGCCTCAACTCGCACGTGCCGGGCGCCTGGCTCCGCGGTCCCGCAGCGCGCCTCGAGGCATCGGTGACGGCATCCATCGACCGCGCTCTCGAACGCGGCGGAATCACCATGCGTGGCTACGACCGCGTGCTGCGCGTCGGCTGGACGCTCAGCGACCTCGACGGCTCCCCGCGCCCGAACGCCGAACACATTGGCCGCGCGCTCTACCTGAGAAAGGCGATCTCCTCGTGACATTTCCCCTCGACAGGGGGCTGCTCGCCCACGTGACCCAGCGCGACGCCGCAGACCCCGACGCTCGCGACCTCGCAGCCCGCTCGGTCTGGTCGGGCATCGTCGAACCCGGTGACCGCGTCGCGTGGATGGTCGTCGACGCCCTCGGTGCAGCTCCCGCGCTCGACGCGCTCATCGACAAGTGGGATGCCCCGCACTGGTCGGCAACTCTCGACGGAGCGGCAACGCCTCAGGACATGCAACTAGCAATAGAGCGATGGATGCCGCGGCTCGATCTTGCGGCATCGACGCGAGCTCTGCGGCAGGCCGTTCGCTGCGGCGCGCGACTTCTTGTGCCCGGCGACCCGCTCTGGCCGGTCGGGGTCGACGACCTGGGTGAGCACGCACCGCTCGCGCTCTGGGTGCGCGGTACTGAT
>Ga0247817_10000565_pt1 | contig 20224 bp, 17 predicted proteins | sample UWRJL212509R1_FD_178010 | JGI IMG/M metagenome (GOLD analysis project Ga0247817, IMG submission 178010) | Plant litter microbial communities from Arlington Agricultural Research Station in Wisconsin, United States - UWRJ-L212-509R-1 | ecosystem: Environmental > Terrestrial > Plant litter >...
CGAATGCCGCGGCAATGGCGAGGCACACGAAGAGCACACCGATCCAGCGCGGCCTGCGCGCGACTTCCCACATGTTCTCTAGTACTCCGGGTCGCGTTTGCGTTCGACAGTCTCGTCGGACTGCTGCATCGCCTGCTCGATGATCGGGTCGAGCTGCTGCTCGGGCTCCGGTTCATCGAAGAGGTCGTCGTCGGTCGCCTCGGGTGACCGTCCGGCGAGCGCCGCCTCGACGAGGGCGATGTTCTCGTCGGACTCGCGGTTGGCCCGCGGCGCGACCTTCTTCTTCGCGAAGACGAGGCCGGCGATCTTGTCGGAGTTGACGGCGATGATCGGTCCGATGATGGCCATGGTCAAAACGTAGAGGCCGGCAAACGGTGTGAGTCTCGCATCGAGTCCCGCCCCGACCGCGAGGGTCGCCAGGATCAGGGCGAACTCACCACGGTTCTGCAGCATCGCGCTCACGTTGAAGCCCTCTGCGCGGGTGAGCTTGTTCTGCCAGGCGATGAGCTGCCCGCCCGCCGTGTTGATCACGAGGGTCATGACAACGGCAACGCTCACCGGAACGAGAACGCTCCCGAAAGTCGAAACGTCGAGCGCGAGACCGAAGTTGAGAAAGAAGAAGGCGCCGAAGACGTCACGCAGCGGCAGCGCGAACTGCTCGATGCGCGCACGGAAGCGGGTGGCCCCCAGTACGAGGCCGATGAGGAACGCCCCGATCGCGTCGGAAACCCCGAGCAGCTCGCCGATGCCGCCGAACGCCACCGCGAGACCGAAGAACAGGATCGTGAAGAGCTCGTCGTCTTTCGTCTGCACGAGCTTGGAGACGAATTTTCCGCCCCACCGCGCCACCACGAACATCGTGATGAGGAACGTGAACGAGATCGCCAGTTGCACGACGATCGCCCAGACATCCGTCGAGCCGCTCAGAATGACGCTCACGATGGCGAGGTAGATCGCGATGAAGACGTCTTCGAGCACCATGATGCCCAGGATCGTCGGCGTCTCACGGTTGGTCAGCCGCCGCAGTTCGATAATGAGCTTCGTGATGATGGCACTGGATGACGCCGCCGTCATGCCCGCGATGATGAGCGCTTCACGCGTGCCCCAGCCGATCCACATGCCGAGCACAAAACCCGCCACCATGTTGATCGCGAGTCGCGTTCCGCCCGATACGAGGAGGGAGCCCGCGTTGCCGTAGAACTCGTCCTGGTCGAACTCGAGGCCGAGGCTGAACAGCAGCAGGATCAGCCCGAAGATCGCGATGAGCTCGACGTCGGCGGACTCGAAGCTCAGCGGAAAGAAGTGCGTGTTCGGGCTCGCGATGAGACCCACGAGCATGTAGATCGGGATAGCGGGCAGGCCGATGACCTTGCCCACGCGACCGAGGACATAGGCGATGACGAACAGGACGCCCAGGGTAAGGAGTTCTTCGCCGATGTGCACGCTAGCCTCCGGGCGGGGCGTCGACGGACGTCTTGGCCTTCAGCTCACCCGTGCGGTAGAAGGCGAATGCCTTGGCCACCTTCTCGGGAGAGCCGGCGACGACAAGAGTGTCGCCAGGGAAGACCTTGAAGTCATCGGCGGGAGCCGGGTTGGCCGACTCCCCGCGCACGACGGCGACGACGGTGAGACCGACGACTCCGCGGCTGGCGAGGTTGCCGAGCTGCTGACCGGCGATGTGGTCTTCGTAGTCCACGGTGAACCAGTCGATGCTGAGCCCGGGGATCGCGTCGAGCTTGCTCAGAGACTCGGTGATGCGCGTGCCGCCGAGGAGCTCGGCGAGAGTGTGCGCTTCATCCTCGTCGAGGCGCAGGCTGACCTTGCTCGAGTCGGAGCCGTCTTCAGAGTCGGCGAAGGAGATGAGGTCGCTGTGGCCGGAGCGGTGCGTGATGACGCCGACCTTGCCGCCGTCATCGGTGACGAAGGTGTGCAGCACACCGACGCCGGGAAGCTTCACTCTTCGTACGTCAACCATGATTCGAGTCTACCGAGGGGTGCGGGGCCCCGCTGTCGGGTTCGCCCGAGGCGGAGCGGGGCGGCGCTCGCCCCAGCCCGCCGGCAGCGGCAGCGGCAGCGGCAGCGGCAGCGGCAGCGGCACCCGCACCGATCCCGCCCCGTGAACGCTTTTCGGACACATGACGCGAAAATATTCGCCTCATTCGTCCGTTTTCCGGTCGCGGGGGCGAGCGCCTCGTCCTCCCCCATCGCCAACTTTCAGAACTCTCCACAGATTGGATGTCGCGACTGCGACAGCTACGGAACATCACGCACGATCGCACGATGTCGCCCACCACGTTTTACACGTCCCGAGAAGCCCAACTTCTGAGTTCCGATCGCACCCTTCGCCGCAGTAGGGCCGCCGGGTCAGTTGTTCGCGTTGGGACAGGCGTATTCGTCCCGACCGGTGAGTGGAACGCGATGAATCCTGATGAGCGATATCGAACCAGGGTTCGCGCCATATCGTTGCGCCGCTCGCCCACTGCCCAGTTCTCTCACGACAGCGCTGCCGCGTTGTGGCGACTGCCCAGCCTTGGACCGTGGCCCACTGTTGCACATGAACTGACGACACCCAGCCTCGGTGGAACATCTCGAGTCGCACTTCGCCGACACGGACTGGGCCTCGACCCGAGCCCGGTCGTGATCGACGGCGTCACAGTTACGTCCCTCGCCCGCACGCTGGTTGACATGAGCTGCAGCACGAGTTTCGCGCGAGCAGTCGTCATGCTCGACGACGCACTTCGAACCCTGCGTGCGGGTGACCCCCGGTTCGACATGCCGGAATCGTTCGTCACTGTCGACGAAATCGTCGCTCTCCTTGAGCAGTTGCTGCCCTATCGCGGCGCCGTTCGAGCCAGGCAGGCGATCGAGTTTGCCAACGGCCGTTCCGGGTCAGCTGGCGAGTCATTCAGCCGCGTTCAGTTCTTCGCGCTCCGCCTTCCTGCTCCAGAATTGCAGGTCGACTTCTACGACGAAGACGGATTCATTGGAACCGTCGATTTCTATTGGCCCGATTTGGGTCTTATCGGCGAATTCGACGGCCTGTCGAAGTACGGCGAGTTGCGCCTCTACCAGCGCGACATGACGCTTAACCAGATCCTGATGGACGAAAAGCGGCGCGAAGATCGACTGCGACGTGTCAGCCGCGACTTCGTTCGCCTCGACTGGCGGAAGGTCGAAAACCGGCGGGTGCTTGCGGACTTCTTGCGCCCGCACGGGTTGATAGCGCCCGCACGACCTAGCGCGGCGCTTTCCTAGGCTCGACGACCGCTTTTCGGACAGATGAGCGCAAAAGTTCTCGCTCATTCGTCCGAAAAGCGATCATTCGGTGGATGTCGCGGCGCGACGCCGGGCGGAGCGCCTACGGCGCGTTCACGATGTCGGGGGCCTCGAGACGTACGCGGTCCGCGGACTCGTCGTCGGGCTGCTCCTGGCTCTCGAGTTCAGCGGCGACCCGCTTGAGGTAGTGGTTGACCTCACGCTCGGTGCGCTCGGCATCCCATCCCAGCTCTGAAGCCATGAGCGCTGCGGCGACCGGTGCCGCGGAGACGCCGCGGTCCCAGGCCTCGATCGAGATGCGGGTGCGGCGCGCGAGCACGTCTTCGAGGTGCAGGGCTCCCTCGTGGGTTGCCGCGTAGACGACCTCCGCGCCGATGTAGTCGTCGGCGCCGGGCAGCGGCTCAAGAAGCTCGGGGCGCTCGCGGATCAGGTCGAGCAGTTCGTCGGTCATGACGCCGTAGCGGTTGAGCAGGTGCTCGATGCGGGCCTTGTGCACGCCGAACGCGCGCGCGATCTTCGAGCGCTTGTTCCACGCGGCCTGGTAGCCCTCGGCTCCCAGCAGCGCGATGTCCTCGGTCGCGGATGCCGGCACCTTGCCGTCGAGCGCGGCTGCGGCCTCATCGATCGCGTCCTTGGCCATGATGCGGTAGGTGGTCCACTTGCCGCCCGCGACCACGACGAGGCCAGGAACGGAATGCGCCACGATGTGCTCGCGGCTGAGCTTCGAGGTCTGGTCCGACTCACCCGCGAGGAGCGGACGGAGCCCGGCGTAGACGCCCTCGACGTCATCGCGCGTGAGCTTGACGGCGAGCACCTTGTTGACGTGCTCGAGGATGTAGTCGATGTCGGCGGCGGTTGCAGCCGGGTGCGCCTTGTCGAGATTCCAGTCGGTGTCGGTCGTGCCGATGAGCCAATGGCGGCCCCACGGAATCACGAAGAGCACGCTCTTCTCGGTGCGCAGCAGGAGCCCCAGCTTCGACTGGAAGCGGTCGCGCGGCACGACGAGGTGCACACCCTTCGACGCGCGCACCTTGAACTGTCCACGTTCGCCGACCATCGACTGTGTGTCATCCGTCCAGACGCCTGTCGCATTGACGACCTGGCGGGCGCGGATCTCGAACCGCTCACCGGTCTCGAGGTCGTGCGCCTTGACGCCGACGACGCGCTGGCCGACCTTGATGAAGCCTTCGACGCGCACGCGCGAGGCGACGTGTGCACCGTAGAACGACGAGGTGCGGGCGAGGGATGACACGTAGCGCGCGTCATCGACCTGCGCGTCGTAGTAGGTGAGCCCGCCGATGAACGCGTCGTTGGCGAGGCTGGGTGCCGCGCGCAGCATCTGGCGCTTGGAGAGGTGACGGTGGTGGGGAACCCCGGGCGGCCGACCGCCGGTGTAGGAGAAGAGGTCGTAGAGCAGCATCCCGGCGCCGATGTAGACGCGCTCGAACACCGGCTTCGTCAGCGGGTAGAGAAACTTGACCGGCTTGACGAGGTGCGGAGCGATGCGCTGCAGCAGGAGCCCGCGCTCGATGAGGGCTTCGCGCACGAGGCGAAAGTCGAGCTGCTCGAGGTAGCGGATGCCGCCGTGCACGAGCTTCGACGAGCGGCTCGAGGTTCCCGACGCCCAGTCCCGCGCCTCGACCATGCCGACCGAGAGGCCGCGGGTCACAGCGTCGAGCGCCGAACCGGTGCCGACGATGCCGCCACCGACCACGAGGATGTCGAGCTCTTTGGTCTTGAGGGCCGTGATCGCAGCAGCGCGTTCCTCCGGCCCGAGCTTGGTCGACCTGGTTACTGACTTGAGCTTTGCCACGGTGACTCCGATTCTCAGCTGCGGTTGTACGGTGCGACGACGACCTCGACGCGCTGGAACTCCTTGAGATCGGAGTATCCGGTGGTCGCCATCGAGCGGCGCAGTGCACCGATCAGGTTGACGCGGCCGTCAGCCACAGTGGATGGCCCGAACAGAATCTCCTCGAGCGGTGCAAGCGTGCCGACCTCGACGCGGTTGCCGCGGGGAAGCTCGGAGTGGTGCGCCTCCGCACCCCAGTGGTACCCGCCGCCGGGTGCATCGGTCGCACGCGCAAGGGTCGAGCCGAGCATGACGGCGTCGGCACCCATCGAGATGGCCTTGACGATGTCACCGCTGGTGCCGAGTCCGCCGTCGGCGATGACGTGCACATAGCGCCCGCCCGACTCGTCGAGGTAGTCACGGCGAGCGCCGGCGACATCCGCGACCGCGGTGGCCATGGGTGCGTGGATTCCGAGCGAGGCGCGGGTGGTGGATGCCGCACCGCCTCCGAAACCGACGAGCACGCCCGCGGCTCCCGTGCGCATGAGGTGAAGGGCGGCCGTGTAGGTCGCTGCGCCACCGACGATGACCGGGACATCCAGCTCATAGATGAACTCTTTGAGGTTGAGCGGTGTCGTGTCTTTGGAGACGTGCTCTGCGCTCACTGTCGTGCCGCGGATGACGAAGAGGTCGACACCGGCGTCGACGACGGTCTTGTAGAGCTCCTGGGTGCGCTGCGGGCTGAGGGCGCCGGCGACCGGAACCCCGGCCGCGCGGATCTCGGCGAGGCGCTCCGTCACGAGCGACGGCTTGATCGGCTCGGAGTAGATCTGCTGCATGCGCTTGGTCGCCTGGTCGGCGGGGAGCGCCGCGATCTCGGCGAGCAGCGGGGTGGGGTCGTCGTAGCGCGTCCACAGGCCCTCGAGGTCGAGCACGCCGAGCCCGCCGAGCTTGCCGATCGTGATCGCTGTCGCCGGGCTCACGACGGAGTCCATCGGGGCTGCGAGCACCGGGATGTCGAAGGTGTAGGCGTCGATCGTCCAGCTCACCGAGACGTCTTTCGGGTCACGCGTGCGCCTGCTCGGCACAATCGCGATGTCGTCAAAAGCGTAGGCGCGGCGTGCGCGCTTGGCGCGGCCGATCTCGATATCACTCACGGACCAAGCCTACCGGGGTACAGAGCTTCTCCCTTGGATGCTGCGCGCTGGCTGTGGGCGGCCGGCCCTAACCCGGGCGGCCGCGGCGTTCCTGTGACGGACAGGCGACGGGGCTTAACGACCGAACCGGGCGAGCACAGGCGCCCGAGGGCGCCGCACTCGCCCGGTTCAGGGCGAAGCGACTAGCGCGAGTAGTTCGGCGCCGCCACAGTCATCTGGATGTCGTGCGGGTGGCTCTCCTTGAGGCCCGCCGCGGTGATGCGCACGAACTTGCCCTTGTTCTTGAGCTCGGTGATCGTGCGAGCACCCGTGTAGAACATCGACTGGCGCAGGCCGCCGAGCAGCTGGTAGGCGACGGCACTGAGGGGTCCACGGTAGGGAACCTGGCCCTCGATGCCCTCGGCGATGAGCTGCTCGTCCGACGGCACGTCGGCCTGGAAGTAGCGGTCACGCGAGTACGAGGTCTTCTTGCCGCGGGTCTGCAAAGCTCCGAGGGATCCCATGCCGCGGTAGTTCTTGAACTGCTTGCCGTTCACGAAGACGAGGTCTCCGGGGCTCTCGTCGCAACCGGCGAGGAGCGAGCCGAGCATGACGGTGTCGGCTCCGGCGACGAGCGCCTTGGCGATGTCACCCGAGTACTGCAGGCCACCGTCGGCGATCACGGGCACGCCCGATTCACGCGCGGCGAGGGATGCCTCGTAAACAGCGGTCACCTGGGGCACTCCGACCCCGGCCACAACCCGGGTTGTGCAGATGGAACCCGGGCCCACGCCGACCTTGATGGCGTCAGCCCCGGCATCCACGAGCGCCTGTGCGCCGGTGCGCGTCGCGACGTTGCCGCCGATGACGTCGATGTGGGCGAACGACGAGTCGCTCTTGAGGCGGCTGATGATGTCGAGCACGCCGGCGGAGTCGCCGTTGGCCGTGTCGACAACGATCACGTCGACGCCGGCCTCGTTGAGGGCTACGGCGCGGTCCCAGGCGTCGCCGAAGAATCCGATGGCTGCTGCGACCCGCAGGCGGCCCTCGTCGTCCTTCGTGGCGTTGGGGTACTTCTCGCTCTTGTCGAAGTCCTTGACGGTGATGAGTCCGCGGAGAATGCCCTCGGCGTCGACGAGCGGCAGCTTCTCGATCTTGTGCTGCGCGAAGAGGGAGATGGCGACATCCGAACCGACACCGACAGGGGCGGTGATGAGGCCGCGGGTGGTCATGACGTCGCGCACGAGGGTCGTGTGCTTCTCGAAGTCGGAGACGAAGCGCATGTCACGGTTGGTGATGATGCCGACGAGGCGGCCGTCGCCCTCGACGACCGGGAGGCCGGAGACACGGAACTGGCCGCACAGCGCGTCGACCTCTGCGACAGTCGCGTCGGGAGTCGTGGTGACCGGGTTGGTGATCATGCCTGACTCTGAACGCTTGACCTTGTCGACGTGAGCGGCCTGGTCGTCGATCGAGAGGTTGCGGTGCAGCACGCCGATGCCGCCGTTGCGCGCCATGGCGATGGCCATGCGCGACTCGGTCACGGTGTCCATCGCGGCAGACAGCAGGGGCGAGGCCACCGAAATCCGCTTGGTGAGGCGCGTCGCAGTGTCGGCCTCGCTCGGGATCACGTCGGTGTGGCCCGGAAGCAACATGACGTCGTCGTAGGTGAGTCCGATGAATCCGAACGGGTCGGGCTGGTCCATGAGTCCCCTTGGGTGTTAAGCGAAGTGTGACCCGGATGCGACTGTGGATTCCGGTACCCAATATTAACGTGTTTCGCGCCTGTGTATTCCGCGCGCATAATAAGCGGAACCCGATTTGGTGCGCCGTCGAAACACGGAGGCAACAAATCACTTGTATCGTCAACGACGACGTTGCGCCAGAACCCGCGAGATAGCAGATCTCGGCTGGTCTCGTCTTGGAGGTTTCGTGGAAGTCGCTCGAAGGACTAGCCAGCGCAGGTCAACCCTGCTCGTGTCCCTATTCACCGCAATATTTGCCCTGACAACGTTCGGGGCCATGAGTTCGGCGACCGCGGACGAGATCAACGTCGAGGGCAACGACTACTACTTCGCGGGCAACGTGAAGTACAACAGCGAGCCGCTCGAGGGCGTTCTCATCAAGATCTCGGGCAACGGCTACAACGCCGAAGTCAAGACCGGTGAAGACGGCAAGTGGAAGATCGGGGTTCCGGAGAAGGAGACCTACGACGTCACGCTCGACGAGACGACACTGCCCAAGGGCGTCATCGTCGTCGAGGGTGAAGCCACCCGCGAAGCCGAGTTCGGTCTCACCAACAACGCCTCCGTCAACTTCTTCCTCGGTGAAGGCGTTCGCGTCACGGTGAGTGTGTGGGACCAGCTGGTCGAGCGCCTGTTCAACGGCCTCAACTTCGGTCTCATGCTCGCGCTCGCCGCGATCGGTGCCTCACTCGTCTTCGGTACAACCGGCCTGTCGAACTTCGCCCACGCGGAGATGGTGACCTTCGGCGCCATCATGGCGCTCGTGTTCAGCGTCTTCCTGTCGTGGCCGTTGTTCCTGGCGATCCCGGTAGCCGTCATCCTGAGCGCAGGGTTCGGTTATCTACTGGATGCCGGGTTGTGGCGACCTCTCCGCAGGCGTGGCACCGGTATCGTCCAGCTGATGATCGTGAGCATCGGTCTCTCGCTCGCGCTCCGCTACGTCTTCCAGTACTTCATCGGTGGTGGCACCTACCAGCTGCCCGGATCCAGCTCTGACTCGCTGACTCTGTTCGGATCGGTCAAGCTGACCGCGACCGACATCGTGAGCATGGTCGTCAGCATCGTCGTGCTTCTCGCCGTCGCATGGTGGCTGCTCCGCACCCGCATCGGTAAGGCAACCCGCGCCATCTCGGACAACTCGTCGCTCGCCTCGGCCAGCGGTATCGACGTCGACCGGGTCGTGCGTATCGTCTGGATCCTCGGAGCCGCCCTCGCCGGCCTCTCCGGAATCCTGTGGGCCTACTTCCGTCCGGGAATCAAGTGGGACATGGGTGCCAGCATCCTCCTGCTGATCTTCGCCGCCATCACACTCGGCGGACTCGGAACAGCTTTCGGAGCCCTCGTCGGCTCGCTCATTGTCGGGCTCCTGGTCGAGGTTTCGACCCTGTGGATCCCGTCGGACCTCAAGTACGTCGGAGCGCTCGTCGTTCTCGTGCTCGTGTTGCTGGTGCGTCCTCAGGGCATCCTGGGCCGCCGCGAGAGAATAGGTTAGGCAAGAACATGGACTGGGGATCAATCCTCTCGAACACCGCCGCGTATCTGATCTCTCCCGAGACCATCGCATACGCCCTCGCGGCCCTCGGCCTCGCAGTGCACTTCGGATACACCGGACTGCTCAACTTCGGCCAGGCCGGCTTCATGGCCATCGGCGCCTACGGTTACGCAATCTCGATCCTGAGCTTCGACCTCCCCTGGTGGGTCGGAATCATCATCGGTATGGCAGCCTCGGTTGTCTTCGCCTTCATCCTCGGAATCCCGACGCTGCGACTGCGCGCCGACTACCTCGCCATCGTGACCATCGCGTCGGCGGAGATCGTGCGCCTGCTGTTCACAACGCAGGCATTCGACGAGTACACCAACTCGGCTGACGGCCTCGGCAACTACCACGCGGGATTCCGCGCGGCCAACCCGTTCACGTTCGAAGGCAACGTGGGCTTCGGCCCGTGGGTCTACAACGCCAACGGCTGGTGGGTGCGTGTCTTCGGTATCGCACTCGTGATCGTCGCAGCCCTCATCGTCTGGCTCCTCATGCGCAGCCCCTGGGGCCGCGTCATCAAGGGTGTCCGTGAGGATGAGGATGCCGTTCGCGCCCTCGGAAAGAACGTCTTCGCCTACAAGATGCAGGCACTCGTGATCGGTGGAATCTTCGGAGCGCTCGGAGGTGTCGTGCTCGCGCTGCCCTCCGCGGTGGTGCCGAGCGTCTACGTCACAAGCCTCACGTTCTACCTCTACACGATCCTCCTGTTGGGTGGTGCTGCGACGGTCTTCGGTCCGCTCATCGGTGCCGTCATCTACTGGGTGATCATGGCCTTCCTCTCCAACGTGCTCCCCGCCCTCGTGCAGATCGGCGCACTCCCCTTCATGACGACCACGCAGTCGCAGGTGCTGAGGTTCATCCTCGTCGGCGTCGCGCTCATGCTGATCGTGATATTCAGGCCTCAGGGCATCTTCGGAAACAAGAAGGAGCTGACCTTTGTCAAGTAACACGCTCCCCACGGCCGGCAAGCCGGTCAAGTCCACTGGGCTGCACAAGGGCGACATCGAACCGGGTGTCGCCAAGGTCGACCCGATCATCATCGTCGACAACGTGTCGCGCACCTTCGGCGGCCTCAAGGCCGTCGACGTTGAGCACCTCGAGATTCCGCGCAACGCCATCACGGCGCTCATCGGACCGAACGGTGCGGGCAAGACCACGCTGTTCAACCTGCTGACCGGTTTCGACAAGCCCAACACCGGCACGTGGACCTTCGACGGCAAGTCGCTCTCGGGCGTTCCCGCCTTCAAGGTCGCGCGCATGGGACAGGTTCGCACCTTCCAGCTGACGAAGGCCCTCGGCCTTCTCACCGTGCTCGACAACATGAAGCTCGGCGCCAAGAACCAGATCGGTGAGGGTCTCTTCCGCAGCCTCTTCCCGTTCCTGTGGCGCAAGCAGGACGACGAGCTCGAGATCCGCGCTCACGACCTGCTCACGCGCTTCAAGCTCGACGCCAAGAGCGAGGACTACGCGGCATCCCTCTCGGGTGGACAGCGCAAGCTGCTCGAGATGGCTCGCGCCCTCATGAGCGAGCCTGCGCTCGTCATGCTCGACGAGCCGATGGCAGGCGTCAACCCGGCGCTCACCCAGTCGCTCCTCGACCACATCCTCGACCTCAAGACCCAGGGCATGACCGTGCTCTTCGTCGAGCACGACATGGCCATGGTCAGCCACATCGCTGACTGGGTCGTCGTCATGGCTGAGGGCCGCGTCGTCGCAGAGGGACCGCCGGACATCGTCATGAAGGACCCGGCCGTGATCGACGCCTACCTCGGCGCCCACATCGACACCGACCTCGGTGTCGTCACGGGCCGCTACGCCGACCCTTCGGCTCCCGCGGGCGGTATCACCGCCGGCGAGATCATCGAGGCGGGCGAGGCAGAGGCCGACGAGGTCGAGCCAGCACCCAAGAAGGTTTCCAAGCGCGCAGCCAAGAAGGAGGCCGACAAGTGAGCGAGACAACAGCTCCTCTCGTCGTCGAGGTCAAGAACATCACCGCGGGCTACCTCCCCGGTATCAACATCCTCAACGGTGCATCCCTCACCGCTGCAAAGGGTGAGCTGATCGGAATCATCGGCCCGAACGGTGCCGGAAAGTCGACGCTTCTCAAGTCGATCTTCGGCCAGGTGAAGGTGCGCGAGGGCGCGATCCTGCTCAACGGCGAGGACATCACGGGTCTTGCGGCCAACAAGCTCGTCGCCAAGGGCGTCGGGTTCGTGCCGCAGAACAACAACGTGTTCCCGTCGCTGACGATCGAAGAGAACCTGCAGATGGGGCTCTACCAGAACCCCAAGATCTACACGGAGCGCCTCGAGTTCGTCACCGGCATCTTCGCGGAGCTCGGCAAGCGCCTCAAGCAGCGCGCCGGCTCGCTCTCCGGTGGTGAGCGCCAGATGGTCGCGATGAGCCGCGCGCTCATGATGGACCCGCAGGTGCTCCTGCTCGACGAGCCGTCCGCCGGCCTGTCGCCGGTTCGTCAGGATGAAGCGTTCATCCGCGTCTCCGACATCAACAAAGCCGGCGTCACCACGATCATGGTCGAGCAGAACGCACGTCGCTGCCTCCAGATCTGTGACCGCGGTTACGTGCTCGACCAGGGCAAGGACGCATACACGGGCGCTGGACGCGACCTGATGAGCGACCCCAACGTGATCTCGCTCTACCTCGGAACACTCGGCGAGGACGCCGCCTAGGCGCTTCTCAGCACACGAACGGCCCCGAGCACTCGCTCGGGGCCGTTCGTGCGTTGTGGGGGCGTCTGACGGCGGTGTGCGCTGCGCAGGCGCTGGGTAAGCGCGCTGGGCTGGGTTGTGGGGCACTGGTGACGTGTGCGGCCGGCTCAGCGCACGATTGTGAGTTGCACACGCTCAGCGGCGCCCTCGCGGTGCGCAAACAACAAGTTCGCTGGGTGTTGGCCGCCCCGAACGTCGATGGGCCATGACACAAGCAGGCGAGTGGATGCCGGCAGTCGGCCGCACCGTGGGCGCTACACGTGCGGCAGCGGGCGTGGCATCCGCGATTCGCATCTGTGGTGTGTGCCGCTCGCCAGAACCCGCCACGGGGCGCGAGTCGCCCGGATCGCCCCGCGCGGCTCTCCTCGCCCGCCCCGGCCCGCCCCGCCCCCGCCCGTCGCAGGTCGTTTCGCCCTGTTCTGCTGCCGAATCGTGCGCCGGGGCCGCAGAACAGGGCAAATCGAGGGTCGCGTCGGCGCCGGCCCCGGCGTTAAACGAGAAAACCCCCGACCTTGCGGCCGGGGGCTTCTCTGCTTCAGTTAGTTACTGGAGGGCCAGTGACTAGTTGATGCGTGCGTACTTGTTGGTTGCGTCGTACTGGTAGATACCGATGGTTGCCTCGGTCGGGTCGCCGTTCTCGTTGAACGTGATCGGACCGGAGTTGCCGTCGAAGTCAACCGTGCCACCGTCGAGGATGATCTGAGCAGCCGACGCGAAGTCGGTTGCCTTCTCACCGTCACCGGAGCCGCCCGAAACTTCCTGGAGCTTCGCTGCGATGTCCGCACCGTCGACCGAGTTGGCCTCGAGCGCTGCGAGAGCGAGGAGGATCACCGCGTCGTAGGACTCAGCTGCGTAGCTGAAGTCCTTGAGCTCGGGGTCGCCCTCGCCAGCAACGTATGCCTGGAGACGGTCGGTGAAGTCACCGAGCTTGGCGGTGTCGAGGCCAGGCAGGGTTCCCTTGGCGCCGGTGAGGGTGCCTTCCGGGAAGTCTGCGCTGTAGTCGGCAAGGTTGCCGTCAACGAAGTAGAGCTTGTCCGACGGGAAGCCCGACAGGCCGGGAACGATCGTCTTGGTCTCTTCGAACGCGATGAGCGCGATGGCGTCGGGGTTAGCCGCCGTCACCTGGCTGATCTGAGCGTCGAACGACGTGTCACCCGTGTTGTAGGAAGCCTCTGCGACAACCTCGCCACCAGCGGCGGTGAACGCCTTGGAGGTGAACTCCTTGAGGCCGGTGCCGTAGGAGTCGTTGAGGTAGATGATTCCGAGGGTCTCGTTGCCGTCTTCTGCGATGAGGTTACCGAGAACTTCACCCTGCAGAACGTCCGACGGAGCGGTACGCCAGTAGAGGCCGTTGTCGTCCCACGTCGTGAAGTCAGCCGAGGTGTTGGCCGGGGAGAACTGGATTACGCCAGCGCCGGTCACGTCGTCGATGAACAGCTTGGAGGTACCCGACGATGCTGCACCGATGATGGCGGAGACGCCATCAGCGAGAAGGCGGGGAACCTCGGTTGCGTATGCCTTGTTGTCGGTGTCACCCGAGTCACCGTAGGTGACGTCGATGGTGATGCCGAGGTCAGCCTCGTTGATCTCCTGTGCTGCGAGTCCAACGCCAGCGATCTCGGGCGGGCCGAGGAACGCGAGGTTACCGGTGACGGGAAGTGCCGTACCGATCTTCAGCGTGAGGTCACGGGGACCTTCAGGGGTCTCTTCGGGAGTCGAAGCGCAGCCACTCAGGACGAGTGCGCTGACGCCCAGAACGGCAATGCCGCCGAGGACAGACTTCAGGGTGCGTGAGCGTGAGGCCGGGGCCTTCGCGAATGCGCTCATGTTGCTCCTAGGGTTCTATGAATGTGTTGGGACGCAGCCATGCTTGGCGCACAACTGTTCTGCACAAGCTACGGCGCAAAGCGCTCGTACACAATACGTACGTGTTACAGCCCTGTAACACCATCCAATCGTTACAGTTCGTGACATGAAATATCCCCCCGAACGTGGGGCAGCGTTAGTCCGCTGCGACTACCTCGGGAGCGTTCTTGGCAGTGAAGCGGTAGAGGGTGAACGAGCGCGCGGCGCTGTTTCCACCCTCGTCCAGGTCGGCGCTGCCCGACTGTCCCACGTAGTCGACGTCATCCTTGGCGCCTGCAGAAACGTTGCTCAGCACGTCGAGGCACTCCGCGAACGAGGCACACGGGATTCCACCGCTCGAGGCCGCACGCAGGTGGTGGGCGATCGACGGTCCTCCGTCGTCGTCTGCGAGGGTCGCGGCTATCGCTGCCAGCACCACGGCGTCGTAGGCCTCGGCGCCGAAGCGGGAGGTGGTGAGTCCGGGGTCCGACTGCCGTAGCTGGTTTCCGAACGCGGGGAGGGTCACCGCGCCCGCGGCGACTCCCGCAGCGCCCTCGAGGCTGCCAGCGGGCACGCTCGAACCCCAGCTGCGCATTGCCGTGCCGAGGAGCACGAGCGAGCTGCCCTCGTGGCCCGCCGCGAGCAGCGCGTTGAGCAGCGACGTGGTCTCTGCCTTGGCCGCGTTCGGTGCGGAGATGACGATGGATGCCACGTCCGCCTCGGCGAGCCCTGCAACCAGCTGCGTGAAGTCGGTCTGGCCGGGCGCGAAGGTGGTGGCGACGGTGGGTGTGAGCCCCGCGGCATCCAGTTCACCCTGAAGGTCGGCGGCGTCACCCTCGAACGTGATGAGGGCGGCGTTGTCGAGCGTGGCCTTCGGTACGGCGTCGACGATGCCCGCGGCGAGCGCGGCTGGGGTCTGCGCTGTGCTGAAGTCGAGGGCTGACGGGTCGGTGAAGGTCGCCGTCGGCGAGATAAGGGCCACGCCGGCCTCCGCGGCGAGCGGGGACACGACGTCGGCGACCGCGGTGCTCGACGGACCGATGACGACGTCGACTCCCTTCTCGACGAGGGCTGCGAACGATTTCGTGGCGGCGGCTGCGTCGGAGCCATCGCGGTGGAACAGCTCGACCGGCACGCCGCCGTACCCGCCGGCGCGGTTGAGGTCGCGCACGGCGATCTCGATGCCGGCGATCTGGGCGGGCGATTGGGCACGCGAGCCGCCGCGCAGGTCGAGGAGGGTGCCGATGCGCAGTACGCCGTCACCCGAGGGCGCGACGGTCACGGTGGGCGTCGGGGTGGGGGTCGGCTCGAGCGCCGTGCACCCCGTGAGCGCGACAGTGGCAGCGATCAGGAGGAGGGTGCCGACGCGTCTCACACCCGCACCCTACCTCCGGGTCAGACCCGTTCGAGTGAGGCGCGACGCGGACCGCGACCCGCGACGAACATGTCGACGGTGAGCACGATGAGAGCGACCCAGACGAGGGAGAAGCCGATCCAGCGCGCGACCGGCATGTCCTCGTGCAGCACGACGACCCCGATCACGAACTGGAGGATGGGTGCGAGGTATTGCGTGAGTCCCATCGTGGTGAGCGGGAGCCGGCGGGCTGCAGCCGCGAAGAACAGGAGCGGGATGGCCGTGACGGCCCCTGCGCTCAAGAGGAGGATCGTGTGTGTCACCGAGACCGTGCCGATCGTGAGGCCGGTGGTGACTCCCGTCGCCACGAGTGCGGCGATGGCCGCGGGGGCGAGCCACGCGGTCTCGAGGGTGAGTCCGCTCACGGCGTCCACCCGGCCGCCGACCTGCTTCTTGATGAGGCCGTAGAAGCCGAACGAGAAGGCGAGGGCGATCGCGATCCACGGGAACTTGCCGTAGTTGACGGCGAGCACGAGAACGGCCGTCGCGCTGATGCCGATCGACACCCACTGCAGCACTCGCAGACGCTCGCGCAGCACGAACACTCCGAGGAGCACAGTGACGATCGGGTTGGTGAAGTAGCCGAGCGACGCCTCCACGACATGCCCGGTGAGGGTGGCGAAGACGTATACGACCCAGTTGACGAGGATGAAGGCGCCGGCGAGGCCCATGATGAGCGTCGTGCGGCGGTCACGCAGGATCGCGATAAGCCGGGGCCATCCACGCGTCACTGTCAACAGGAGAGCGCAGAACACGAGCGACAGCACGATGCGCCAGGCGACGATCTCGATGGCGCCGGAGGGGGCGAGCAGAAGGAAGAAGATCGGGAGAAAGCCCCACAGCCCGTAGGCGGCGATGGCGAATATCAGGCCGGTGCCCGACGAGGTTTGCTTGCGGGTTTCTGGCACGCTGTTCAGCCTATGTCTCGCCGGAACAGCAGAACGCCCGGTGACCGAGGTCACCGGGCGTTCTGGCGGTAAGTTGCTTGTCGTTGGCGCTTAGCGAACGACGACTGCGAGCACGTCGCGAGCCGAGAGCACGAGGAGGTCTTCTCCGCCGTACTTCACCTCGGTTCCGCCGTACTTGGAGTAGATGACCTTGTCGCCGACGGCGATGTCGAGGGGAATGCGGTTGCCGTTGTCGTCGATGCGGCCGGGGCCGACTGCGACAACTTCACCCTCCTGGGGCTTTTCCTTCGCGGTGTCAGGAATGACAAGTCCGGAAGCAGTGGTCGTTTCTGCCTCGACCTGCTTGATGACGATGCGATCCTCGAGCGGCTTGATGGAGACCGACACGGTTGACCTCTTCTTTCTAGAACTTCAGGTACGTGGTTGGCACTTTCGGTACGAGAGTGCCAGAGATCAACTGTAGTGCGCTGTTAGCACTCGTGCAATCCGAGTGCCAGAGCGCGGGCGGTTGTACGGTGGGGTCATGGACGTCTCCGAGCTGCGCGAACTTCTCTCGGTCGAGGGCCTGCGACTGCTCGACGAGATTCCCGCGTGGGAGTCGAAAGACGACGTTCTCCGCGTCGTCTCCGAGCTGCGCAAAGCCGGGCACTCCCCCGCGCTCGTCGCCGCCGTCGTGAGCCAGGCCAAACTCCGCGCGCGTGGCACCGCCAAGTTCGGCGCATTCGCGAGCCGCATGCTGTTCACCGAGGCGGGCCTCGAGCAGGCCACCCGCCTTCGGGTCGCCGCCCTGCACGCGGGCCGGTTCCGCGACGCGGGGCTCAACCACATGGTCGACCTCGGGTGCGGAATCGGGGCGGATGCACTGGCTCTCGCCTCCCTCGACCTCACCGTCACGGCAGTCGAGCTCGATGAGGCGACGGCGGCCGTCGCCGCGTACAACCTGGCTCCGTGGCCGAGCGCGAGCGTGCTCAACGCGGACGCCCTCGACGTCGACCTCGCCCCGTTCGACGGCGTCTGGCTGGATCCGGCGCGGCGCAGTGCATCCACTCGCCGCCTGTCCGACCCTGCCGACTGGACGCCCTCCCTCGACTTCGCCTTCGGCGTGGGCGCAACGAAGCCGACCGGGGTGAAGCTCGGCCCCGGAATCGACAGGGACCTCATCCCCGACGGGGCAGAAGCCCAGTGGATCTCGGTCGACCGCGATGTGGTCGAGCTCGGACTCTGGTTTGGTGCGGTGGCGCGGCCCGGGGTCGCGCGCGCCGCGCTCGTGATCGGCGAGCACGGTTCAGCCGAATTGACGGCCGCGGCCGATAGCGAGGACGCCGGCGTCGGCGAGCTCGGCGAGTTCCTCTACGAACCGGATGGCACTGTCATCCGCGCCCGGTTGATCGGCGATCTGGCGCGCGACCTGGGTGGCAGCATGCTCGACCCGCAGATCGCCTGGATCACCGCGGACGCCGCCGCAGCCACACCCTTCGCGCAAGGGTTTCGAGTGAGCGAGACGTTCAGCTACGACGAGCGCAAGCTCAAGCAGGCGCTCGCGGCACGCGGGATCGGCACCCTCGAGATCAAGAAGCGCGGGATCGATGTCGACCCCGCGCAACTGCGCAAGAAACTCGCGCTCAAGGGCGACCGCTCGGCGACCCTCATTCTCACGAGGGTCGCCGGCAAGCGGATCGCGATTCTGGCCGACCGGTTGTAGAGGTCGAGCTAGCTGAGGCCGCCGGTGCTTCCCGCGATGAAGAGCGGGATGAAGACCGCGGCGAGGATCGCGATACCGACGAGGAGGCCGAGAGCGACACCGATGTAGCCGGTGATGAGACCGGTGATCCAGAGTCCGCGCGCGTACGGCTGGCGCTTCTGGGCGATGTGTCCGAGGATCACGCCGGCGAGTGCGGGCAAAAACCCGAGGCCGGAGAAGAAGAACACAATGCCGGAGATGCCGCAGACGAGCGCTGCGATAGCGAGTCCCTGCGGCGGGCCGGGCGTGTACGACGACGCGCCGAACGCGGGCTGCGGGTTGGCGACGTAGGGCGTCTGCGGCGCGTAGCCGTTGCCCGTCGCGTAGGGGTCGGGGCGCACGTAGGCGGCCTCCGCTGCAGCCGGCGGCACCGGCGGGCCATCGGTGACGTAGGGCGAAGGAGCGGCGCGGCGCGTCTCCTCATCGATCTCGGACACCACCTCGGCGGGCGCTTCGACCGGAGCCTGCGCGTCGGGCGCGGGCGTGACCACAGCCGCGCTCTCGGGCGGCAGCGGGATCGGGGGGACGTCGGGGGTCTTCTTCGTTGCCATGGGTAACTCCTCGTTAAAAGACTGTGGACCCACGCTATCGCGTGGGCCCACAGGTCGAAATGTTTAGTACGTGGTGTACGCGCCGCTCGCTGCGACAGCGAGAGCCCAGCCAATGAACGCGATGACGGCGATGAGCAGTCCGACAGCACCGAGGATGATTCCGGTGAGCCAGAGGCCCTTCGACGCGAACGGCTCCTTCGACTTGCCGAGGAATCCGAGGATCACGGCGGCGAGGGGGATCGGGATGCCCAGGATCGATCCGACGAACGGGATGAAGACGATGGCGAATCCGAGGATGCCGACGATGCCCGCGACGAGCGAGATGATGCTGAGGATCGGCGACTTGCCCGCGGGAGCACCAACGGGAGCCGTGTACGGCGTGGGCTCAGCGTAGGGCGTGGGCTCCGGGGTGGGAGGCGTGGTGTCAGTCATGAAAATGCTCCTTGGGTGCAAAACGAATGGGCGAAACCCAGAGTGGCACTCAAACGGGGGCAAGTCAACGACACGTGACCCCGTGTTGCGAGTAAACGTCAGGCTTGTATGACAGTGACGGGAAGCGTCGAGTCCGCGCCGAAGCCCGCTTGCGACGGTGGATGTCCCGCAGCGATCAGCTGGGCACCGAGGGCGGCGATCATCGCGCCGTTGTCGGTGCAGAGCGCAAGAGGCGGGATCCGCAGCTCGACCCCCGCGGCCGCGCAGCGTTCGGCGGCAACCTCCCGCACGCGAGCGTTGGCGACGACGCCCCCTCCGAGCAGAAGTCGCGGAACACCGTAGGCCGCACACGCCGCAAGTGCTTTCGTCAGCAGGATGTCGGTGACCGCCTCGCGGAAGCTCGCCGCGACGTCTGCGATCGGAAGCTCCTCGCCGGAGTCGCGCTTCTGCTCGACCCAGCGCGCCACAGCGGTCTTGAGCCCGGAGAACGAGAAGTCGTAGCGGTGCTTCTCCATGTCTTTCTGGTGACTGAGCCCTCGGGGAAAACGGATCGCCCTGGGGTCGCCGCCGACGGCAGCTCTGTCGATCTCCGGGCCTCCGGGGTAGGGGAGGCCGAGAAGGCGGGCGACCTTGTCGAAGGCCTCCCCCGCCGCGTCGTCGATGGTCTCCCCGAGCAGTTCGACGTCGGAGACCAGGTCGCGCACGAGCAGCAGTGAGGTGTGTCCGCCGGAGACGAGGAGCGCGATGGTGGGGTATTCGAGCGGGGAGGCATCCAGCGCGTCCGCCCCCACGTGCCCGACGAGGTGGTTGACGGCGTAGAGCGGCTTGTCGAGCGAGAGCGCGAGGGCCTTGGCGGCACCCACACCGACCATGAGCGCGCCACTCAGGCCGGGGCCGCTCGTGACGGCGATCGCGTCGATGTCGGCGAGCGTGACATCTGCATCGGCGAGTGCCTGCTGGAGCGCGGGAACAAGCGCTTCGAGGTGCGCACGGGCGGCGACCTCGGGAACGACGCCGCCGTAGCGGGCGTGCTCCTCCATCGACGAAGAGATGACGTTAGCGAGCAGCTCCGTGCCGCGCACGATGCCGATACCGGTCTCGTCGCAGCTCGTCTCGAT
>Ga0247817_10000566_pt1 | contig 20205 bp, 9 predicted proteins | sample UWRJL212509R1_FD_178010 | JGI IMG/M metagenome (GOLD analysis project Ga0247817, IMG submission 178010) | Plant litter microbial communities from Arlington Agricultural Research Station in Wisconsin, United States - UWRJ-L212-509R-1 | ecosystem: Environmental > Terrestrial > Plant litter >...
GATAACTTCATCAAATAATGAATCCAACCGGTATGTTTTTAATGTATTGTGTATGTCGCCATTGTGCTTCGTAATCAGGTGAATTTTTTTTCCATGGTTAATAAAATTATAAATACAGCCTGTTAGCTGTGCGTTAACCATTCCTCTTAAAAGAATCGTATCATCAAAGTCAATGTAAACATGCTCAAAGTCTAGTTTTACCTTGTACTGGGTATCTAGTGCCCTGTCCATCTCTATCTCTTGATCTATGTTTATCAGTATTTCTACATCAATGCCAAAAGCGTTAAATATACTTAAGGCCGCGAAGTTAATTCCTTTTGCCCTGTATACTCCTGAACTACCCGCCATGCGGCTCGCGGCTTCAAGAAGAACAAGTTCACCTCCTTCGCGTTCTTTAACCTGGAAAAACCAGGCACCATTGAAACTTAAATGAGTGTTGATCTTGTTGGCCATGTCCTGAAACGCGTTATCAATTGGCATACTTGCAGAATTAACACTAATACCATTGGCGGTTCGCTTTCTTTCTCTCGGCCCCGTGAACCGCAATTTGCCGTTACGGTCTGTAAAGCAGTCAATAGTATATTCTTTCCCCGGGAGGTACTCAAGGATCAAATGCTTTGGCGATTCTTCCAGACACGCCAATAGTTCCTTAGCATTGTTTGCCTTTTTTACACCGCGTGAACCGTAGCCGATATCTGGCTTTAGGAAAACTGGATAATGCTTTACGTGGTTGGCATCTGCGTACATTGCCGGAGTAGGGATTCTCTTTTCCAATAATTGGTAAGTGCGTGATTTTGACAAGCAGATATCGGTTGTTGCTGAATCAGATGCTATCACGGGTACTCCAAGTAGTGCCTCATTTGCTTTTAGGAAAGCAATTGTACTATCAGTTGCGGGGTATACGGCATCTATATGATGAGCATTAATGACTTCTTTGAAAGCGCTGAGGAATCCCCCGGTTCCTAAAAACGGTAGGCCACCAATATAATTTGTATAAACAAACCGCCCGTGATCATCCACGGAGTTAGCACCATAAAGCGTAAAGTGGACTGCATATTCCAGGGAACGGTGAATTTCTAAAGCTACTTCTGAACCACAGGGAAAAACCAGTATGCGTTTATGAAAATTCATTAATCAGTTTGATATTTTAACAGTATCTCAACGATGCGCATTTGATCCGTTTCGCTAAGTTCGTAATAAACAGGCAAACAAATCACTCTTTCAGCTATAGATTCGGCAACAGAACAGGGCTGGTAAGCTATATATGGCAAGCGGTTGAGCGCGGGGTTAAAATAGCGGCGTGGCCAAACATCCTGTTCATTTAGCGCCTTTAACACCCGCTTTAGTGATTCAGCAGAATGAAGTACTAACGGAAAATAGGCGTAGTTATATGAAATATCAGCAGAGATTTCCAGCATCTGATATTTAGTTCCCTTTAACGCTGTTGCGTATACTTCCCAATTATGTTTCTGACGCGCCAAAATTTGTTCAAGGTAATTAAGATTACAAAGGCCCATGGCTGCATGCAGTTCAGAGTTCTTCGCGTTTATTCCGATATCATAGTAATCTTCGCCTACATGCCCAAAAGCACGATATAAGCCCAGGCGTTCAAATACATCCTTATCAGGCGAGATAACGCATCCACCTTCAACCATATGAAAGAGTTTGGTAGCATGAAAACTGCAAGTGCTAACATCACCGAAACCCATTACGGAGCGGCCTTTATACATGGAACCAAATGCATGTGCCGCGTCATATATCACCTTAAGATCATGTCTTCCGGCTATGTCTGCTATGGCATCGATATCGCAAGGGTGCCCATATACGTGCGTGGCTAAAATTGCTTGTGTCTTTTCGGTGATGGCTTCTTCAATTTTAGAAGCATCAATACAAAAATTCTGCTCATTGATATCCACGAAGACCGGTGTGCATTGTTCCCAAAGTATTGCAGTTGTCGTTGCTACATAAGAAAACGGCGTGGTGATAACTTCCCCTGTTATACCCAGTGCTTTTAGTGCCATTTGGAGCACTATCGTTCCGTTGCTGCAAACCAACAGGTTTGGTGTACCTAATTTCTTTTTGAGTTCTGATTCGAGTTCCTGAAGTAAAATGCCGCCATTGGTGACAAAGCCTGTATCCCAGGCTTTTTTTAACATAGCTACGTATTCGTCAAAAGGAGGTAGAAATGTTTTTGTTACGTTAATCGACATAATCGGTTGTAATTTTCCAGGATAGATCGCTTAGCTTTAACACTCCCTCTTTTTCGCTTTGCCAACCTAAATAATTGCTCTGTAAAGGGTGTATTTCAAACGATAGAACATCATTCCACTCCGTTAGTATATGTCCGCGATCTTTTACAACTAAGACCCGGCTAAGCGTATAAATCCCTTGATTCAATATATTGGCAGGAAAAGTACTCTCTACCTTTATTACACTTTCCTTAAGGTAAAGTGGTTCCATAGAAAATGCGGTCGAAGCAACTTTCACCAATACGCCAAGTTCGTCAACCAAATGATAGGTAATATCTAATTGATTCAATTGTTCGGTCAGTATATTGATTATAAATTCTACTGCAAAACCCGATGCAATATCAATATTATCGTCTGTGTCGTTTATGGGGTTATATACTTTTGCAGAACGCAGTTTGGCGTAGCTGTTACCCGGAGCGTTTTCAACCTCCCATTGCTTTGCAACCGATTGTGTTAAGTGTTTAGTAATGTAATTGTTTACGGCCAAATTAATATTGCCTATAAAGCCTAAATTACCTCTGTCTAATATTAAACCTTTATTGCAGAGATTTTGTACCGCTCCCATATTGTGGCTTACAAATAATACGGTACGGCCCTCACCCTTGCTAATATCTCCCATTTTACCGAGACACTTTTTCTGAAATTCGGCATCACCAACAGCTAAAACCTCGTCAATTATCATTATCTCACACTCTAAATGAGCCGCGACTGCAAAAGCCAAGCGTACGTACATTCCTGATGAGTAGCGTTTTACAGGTGTATCTATATAGCGTTCAACACCCGAAAAGTCTACGATTTCATCAAATCTTCGTGTTATTTCGGTTTTGCGCATACCAAGTATCGCGCCGTTAAGATATATATTTTCCCGCCCTGTTAATTCCGGATGAAAACCTGTGCCAACTTCTAATAAACTAGCAATGCGGCCTTTTATTTTTACTTTACCTGCAGTAGGAGCGGTTACCCTGCTCAACAACTTTAGGAGCGTACTCTTTCCAGCCCCATTACGGCCAATAATACCTAAAGCATCTCCTTGCTCAACATTAAAACTGATGTCGTTCAAACTCCAAACAACATCACTTGTCCCTTTTATTGCTCTGTTATTCACCTCGCCAATCTTTAAAAACGGGTCTTCTTTTCCGCGTAATTTAGCCCATGAGCGTTCCAGATCGCGTGAGATAGTTCCTGTGCCGATATTACCTAACTGATACGCTTTTGAAAGATTTTCTATTTTAATTACTGTGGACATGCTAAACGGTATCGATAAAATTGCGTTCCACCCGGTTAAATATAATAATGCCTAATAGCAATATGATAATGGTTGATACGCTGGTGATGAGCAGGGAAGTAACGGTAAACGTGCCCTCCCCTAAAAACCCATACCTAAAAGCTTCTATTATTGATGTCATGGGATTATACTCAACCAACCATTGATACTGCGGATATTTTGCTTTTACCGTTGAAAGCGGATAAACTACCGTTGTAAGGTACATCATCAATTGAACACCAAAAGAGATCAAAAATGAAAGATCGCGATATTTTGTTGTCATGGCCGATATGATCATGCCTAATCCCAGGCCCAACATAGCCATCAATAATAAAAGCAGCGGGAATAACAGCAAGTATAAGTTGGGCGAAAAAGTATGACCGGAATAGGCGAAATACCCCATCATAACAAAAAACAGCAACATTTGAATGCCAAAGCGAATAAGGTTAGATACCACAATACTTAAAGGAACGATAAGCCGGGGGAAATACACTTTGCCAAAAAGCCCGGCATTAGCTGTGAATACCGATGAAGTTTTAAGCAAACAATCAGAAAAATAGTTCCACGCGGTAATTCCGGCCATATAAAAAAGCGGTTGTGGCAAGCCGTCTGTCGATATATCGGCTAACCCGCCAAATACGAACGTGTAAATAATTGTTGTAAACAGCGGCTGAATAAAAAACCATAATGGCCCAAGCAAGGTTTGCTTGTAAAACGACACAAAATCACGCCGAACCAATAATAACAAAAGGTCACGATAGCTCCATACTTCCCTTATCTTAAGATCACACCAACTACTATCCGGAGTTAGTTCAATGTCCCATTCTTCGTCGGGATGTGTATTCATTCTGTTAGCATGGTTTTAAGGCGTTGCCTGTATTGACTTTCGCTAAAATACGAAAGGCATTTTTGTTGTAATTGCCGGCGCTCCGCTACCGTAAGCGGCGTTTCGAGCCGCGCTGTAATTGCCGTCCGTAATTCTGTAGGATCATCTGCGTTAACTGCTACTCCCAGTTCTCCACCTCTGATGGCATCTATACTTCCATCGGCGTTACCGCATATTACCGGTAAGCCGCAAGCCATTGCCTCAATAAATACAATACCGAAGCCTTCTTTTTTGCTTGGCAAGACAAATACATCAGCAAGCAGAAAATGATCAACAAGCTCCTCCTCCGGAATAAAACCAGTAAGAATTACCTGACCCTCCAAGTTGTGATGTTTAATAAGCGCTTGTATTTTGGCTTTTTCGGGCAAATCGTATTTTCCTGAGATTATATACTTTATACCAGGAAACTTTTGTTTTAACGCGCTCAACGCATCGATAACTTGTTCATAGCCTTTATATAATTCTGTTGATGCCAGGCGCGTTAGTGTAAATATTATCGGCTCGCCGGTCTTTAAATTATACCTTTCACGCAAGTAATCAGGCTTGGTCATTTCTGTAGGTACCTCCATCGCAGGATCGACCATATTGTTAAGAACTACACAAATTTCGGGTGAAATATTATGTCGTTTTATTACTTCCTCTTTGGTGAACTTACTAACGCAAATAACCTTATCACAACATTTAAGAAGATAACGCTTAATTGCCGATAGTGGGCGCCAAACCTCAATTCCATGCGCAAAAAGCCAGACTTTGCATCGCGGATTGATCAGCTTTATAATCACCCCTATAACAGCCAGGTTAATGTGGCTCAATATAAAAACATCAGCCTTAGTAGATTGGCGTATCGCTTTTAATGTAAAATAAATGCGATTATTCCTAAAAGTCTTGAACCGCTCAGGCGATACATAATTGACATCAATATGTTCGGGGCAATCATAAGCCGACCATAATTCAAAGTCGCAGGTATTATCATCAGTCAAACGTGATAAGGAGTAAGCAAGTGCCCTACTCATTTTTTGAATGCCGCCAGTGCCACTAAAAGTTACCAATGTAAGGAAGAGCACTTTTTTAGACATGATCTCTTATTTGATAAAGCGCAAATGCTTTTGACCAGTGAACCCGATTCTTCTTAAACTCTCTGATGGTATTTTTAACTATCGCTCCCTTATATAAGCTTTCCTCGCTAATAGGCTGATAATTGCTCATCCATTGTTGCAATGGGAAGGCAAAACCCATTTTAGGTCTGTTCCACACAGCCTCGGGTAGCAAACCGGCATAACTGTCTATTAAAAGGCTTTTTGGCTTTTGTGCATCAAACCTAATGCCCGGCGAAAAGCTTTCAATTAGATCAGTAAAATCTTCATCAAGGAAAGGAACCCGTACTTCTAATCCGTGACTCATGCTCATTACATCGGCATCTCTTAATAGTTGATTTTGCATATAGAAATCAACTTCTAATCTGGATGCATACTCTAAAGCATTCATGTTCCCAGCCAGTACAGTTTCAGACTCAAATAAAATATTCTTTACTTCGTTAGTGGTGGCATTCAGTATCCGCGCAATTTCTTCGAGTGAAAAAAAGCCACGGAGCGACAGAAAATCAGCAGCGGCAGATTGGTGACTTAAGTAGCTCACCTTTTTGTAAGAATCTGGTAAAAACTGATGGAAAACAGACAATGCTGCTGAAGGTAAGTGCCGGATGTATTGCAGATATTTTATTCGGGAAAAAGATGGATAGCCGCCGAAGTATTCGTCGGCACCTATGCCTGATAATACTGCTTTAAGTCCATTTTCATGTGCATATTTACTTATAAACCAGCTATTTACACCGTCTATGGTAGGGATATCTACAGCATCCATAAATTGCGGAAACAAAGTGGTAAAATCTTTTTGGGTAACCAAATGCAATCTATTATCAATACCTGTTTTCTGCAATATTAACTGCTGAAAAGCCCGTTCATCATACGCTTTATCATCAAAACAGATAGAAACAGACTTTAACGACTCTTTATTTTGCTGGCTTGCAATCAGGGTAATCAAACTTGAATCTATGCCACCACTCAAAAAAACACCCAATGGAGCATCAGCAATCATCTGTCTGCTTATGCTTAGATCAAAGGCATTTTTTAACACCAACCTCGCTTCAACAGCATCAGTTATCTTAGATAATAAGGGCCGTTTGGGGTAAGCAGCAATTGTATAAGTATCTGAATTATGATCCCATCTTAAATAATTACCTTTTGGAAGGCAAAAAACGTGCTTTAAATGGGTATAAGGCTCTGGCAAATGGCCATAAGCCATAAATCTTGCTGTCCAGTTCGGATCTGTATCTGTAGCAATGCCGGCAGCTACAAAGGCCCTGGTTTCAGACGCGAAACTTAAATGCCCGTTTTTAGTACAATAATATAATGGTTTTATTGCTGCAGTATCGCGCACCAAGTAGGTGTGCCTCATAACAGAATCAAACAAAGCGAAGGCGAACATACCCCGTAGCCTTGAAAAACCGCCTACCCCCCATTTAAGGTACGCAGCCAGAATTACTTCTGTGTCCGTACGTGTTAAAAATGTGTAGCCTAATTTCGTTAGCTCTGCGCGTAATTCACGGTAATTGTAAATCTCTCCATTAAAAGTGATCCATGCCCTTTGCTCTGTATCCACCATAGGCTGATGGCCGCTGGCATTCAATTCAATAATAGAAAGACGGCGGTGACCAAAAACCAGGTTGTTTGCCTCGTTATAATACACTCCTTCATCATCAGGCCCGCCCGCCTTAAGAGCCTGACACATACGGCTTACTTTATGCTGCAAATCGCCGCCTGTAAGACTTCTGTCAATTATACCTGATATTCTACACATTTGCTAAAAGTATGACAAAGCAATGCCCCGTAAGTCACAACAATCTCAATATAAAATACTGAAAAGCAGGGATTTACAATAATCTATGTTAATATTCTTTATAGCTTCTCTATATAGGATGCCGCCATATTAACAATGATGGAATACCCTATACTTTCAAGCCTAAGAATTACTTTCTTTTGCAGTCGCTGACCGATAACTTCGCCATGCAAGCCTTTTAAAGGCCCTGCTTTAACTACTATCTTCTCGCCAACCTCTAAAACACCTGTCGTGACCTCCAAATCGCACGCGCTAGCTAATAGTAACTTTAAAGATTCGATCTGACGATCGGGCATAAACGCAATTGCACCCGAAAAATAAATAAACCGCGCCACACCTTTGGTATTTACTACAATGTACTTATCCTGTTCTTTGATCTGAACAAACAAATAAGAACGGATAAGTGGCTCCTCAACCCACTTCTTTCTATCGCTCCATTGCTTTAACTGCCGCTGAAGCGGTAAGTAAACTTCTATTCCTTTACTTTTTAAAGCCTCTGCAACTTTTTTTTCCGACCGGGCTGTAGTACAAACCGGATACCATTTTAACTCAATGCCTTTAACTTCAGCCATGTTCACCTAAAACCACTTACTCCACCATTTTTTCTTTTCGCTTTCTGTGTAATAACCAGAATTTTCATAGCCATTATAGTCAGAGTAATAATAATACCGGCTATCAGTATCACCGGTAAACTTGGTATTGTAATATCTTGAATGTAAAAGGTTCTGTTTGTAAGCGTTCAAAATAATAAGTGTATTATCCAATTGATACTCCTGAGCTATACGTTGCGGCACTGTTGCTGCGTAATACTTGGATTTACCAGCCCTAATAACAAACAAATTAACATCGCATGCACGAATCAATGGAATAGCATCAGACACCAATCCAATTGGTGCCGTATCTATCATGATCACATCATAAATTTTCTTCAAATTTTCAATTAATTCGGTCATTCTTGCAGAGTGCAGCAATTCTGAGGGATTAGGGGGCACAGGGCCTGAAACGATAACATCAAGGTTTTGCTGAGGGGTGCGAAGGATAATTGCTTCCATTTCGCACTGCCGTGACAAATAACTGCTTAACCCCACATCATTTTTTGCCCCAAATGTTTTATGCAGTTTTGACCTCCTTAAGTCAGCGGCAATCAAAATTACCTTTTTGTCTATCAAGCCAAGTGTGCTTGACAAATTAATAGCAACGAACGATTTTCCTTCGCCGGCAATTTCAGAGGTAATGCATATAACTTTAGATGCTTTCTCTGAAGCCAAAAAGCTTAAATTGGTACGTACGGAACGTACGGATTCTGCAAAAATTGATTTAGGATGGCTCAAAGCCAATACCTGCGAGCTATATTCATCTATGTCTTCAGGATACTTCTTGATAACCCCAATTATTGGTATCGACGTAAGACTTTCTATGGTTTCCTTGTCAAAAATGTATGGATTCAATATACGGGTGAGTATTATCAGGCCAACGCCAATCGCCAAACCCAACATTTCGGCCAGCCTGATCACGCTGTCTTCGTTAGGTGCTATGGGGCTCATATTTGGCTGGGCAAGGTCTATTATACTGGCTCCAGGCAAAATACCAGCCATTGTGATCTGCGCACCTAGCTTTTTCTCTGAGAGCATGGAGTAAACCTTGTTATTGATCTCAAAATCCCGCTGCAAACTCACCAGTTCGCGCTGAGCTGCCGGCAATTCAGCAATTTGCCTGTTAACGGGGTTTAACTGGGTTTGTATAAACCTTATTTTGTTTTCGATTAAACTGTGTGTGGCATTTATGCTGTTTATCAAATCGTTTTTTATCTGAAGAATCTTTTGGTCTATATCTCTGATAAAATCTGAATTCAACCTATATGTCTTTAAAGCTACCTTTCTGTCAGCTATAAGGTTATTAAGATTGGCTATGGCCATGTTAGCCTGGCTTTGTTCTACCGTGCCTAAATTGAAGTTGGGGAGCGGGGCATCATTCACGCCGGCAACTTCGTTTCTTAACTGGTTAAGTGCAACAATATCTATTTTAAACAACGATACCTGAGACTCAAGGTTAGTTGCCTTAGACATTATACGTTCTGAATTGGAAGTGACACTAAAGACTTTCTGCCGGTCAGGAGTTTGATTTTTGCCAGTATCTGGCCGTTTGAGTTCGCCGGCCAAAAAATCAAGCTGACTGTCAATAAAACGGATCATTTGAGATGCCGACTGCGTACGTTGCCCCACATCGTAAATCAAATATTGCTTCATGATGGCGTTCAGAATGTCGGCCGCAAATTTCGGGTTCTCATCAGACTCTGTTAATGATATAATATTTGAGTTTTTAGCCGTTTCTGTAGCACGCAAACCGCCCCTAACCCTACCGTAGAAATCCTCGGGTGCGTTCAGTTTAAACAGGATAACTGAAATTTGAGGGAGATTTTTTGGGTGCTTTATACTGAACGAAGTGGGACCAATAGTAAACGGTTTATTATAACGTTGCTTGCTTATTACTTCTTTACCACCCTCATGGTGGCTTATGTTGAAATAAACATCATTAATGGATTTAAACGTAATAAGGTCATGATAGAAATTCAGGCTGTCAAATTTAACCAGATCAATTTGCAAAGGCTTTTCAGGATACAATTCATTGGTTCTTCCCAGTACCCGCCCTACTACATAGTAACTTATCCTATAATCCAGCTGCTTCACAGCATTAGTAATTAGCGCCATACTTTGCAACACAATCGTCTCGCTTTGTATTTTTGAAACCGTTGTGCGATCAGTTGTTCCCGGCACACTTATCAGGTCTGCTATTTCAGATTTCTTGTCTTCAAATTTTAATGTGGATCCGGTTGCATAAGTTTTAGGCATATACCACAAATACATTAAGGCAAGCCCATAACAAACCGCTACAGACCCGGCAATTAAATACCACCTGCTCCATACTACCTTTAAAATTTTTATGTAATCAATTTCTTGATTAGGTAGTTTTTGCTGAGGTCTTTTTATTTCTTCCATTAGCGTCGAATCAGCGTGAAAAGAATTAAAGCGACGTTAACCACCAGCAATAGTGGTTGAAAAGTTGATGTTGTAAAGTTTTGGAGGTTAGCACTTTTTGCCGCCCGTTTATTCATCGCGACATATACAAAATCTCCGTTCTGCAATATGGCAGCCGGATCATTAATAGCCTGTATATCCGTCATGTCTACATTAATAACTTTTGGGTTTTTCTGTTGCCCTCTAATTATCTGTATATTAGAAGCATCCGCTCTTTCTGTGAATCCGCCGGCCATGCCTATTACCTCTGTCAGGTTCATGTGTTCTTTAGTAAGGCGAATATTTCCCTGAGTTTTTGCTTCGCCAAAGATAGTTACCTGCAGACTAGTGATCTTAAGTTCAATAATGGGGTTGGTGAAGACATCTTTGCGGTAAGCCTGCTCAACCATGCTCTGTGCTTCTTTCCGGGTATAACCCGCAACTTTTATTTTGCCTATAGCGGGCAATAAAACTGTACCGTCATCGTCTACCTGAAAGGTTTGATCTCCTGTGGTGTTACCTGATTCGTTAGCGCTAATGTTTGCACCGGGTGTTTTGCTATTGAGCAAAATTTCTCCGCTTTGTAAATTCCTCACCTGGATAATATCCTGAGGTTTGATCTTGTAATCTTCGGAATTATTAGCCTCCGTGTAAGCATTATTACTGTTGTTTTTCGCCGCTTGGAAAAGAGGCTGATATTGCACCTGAGAACAGGCGGAAATAAGGGTGCAGTAGCCAACTAACAGGAGTATGTGTAAACGCTTTTTTAGAAAACTCATCAAACTTTACCAAAAGTAACAAGTCCAAATTTAACAAATTTGTGAGTACTTGGTTAAATTTTTTATTCGTTACAGGGGTGCAATATCCAAACCTCTTTATGCTTATCGTTAAATTTACGTCGGCGATACCTACATATCGATTATATTATCATCTATAACTTTATTATCTACCAGCGTTACGTACCGCATGTTGTATAATATCAGCAAAAGATTTATCGTTTGGTGGCTCCAGAAAAGTTTTATGGTCTCCGGGGGTATTATATACCTTAACGCCTTTAAGCGCCAACTTGTCCCATCCTAAATAACGGGGGTCATCTAAAAAGTAAAGGCGCTTTTCTACCCTAAAAAGCGATACCTTAATATCAAAGGGGGTAATAAGGTATTTATCCATAGCAGCGTTGTATTTAAGCCGTATTTGATTTTCATACGCTGTATATCTCTCAACTTTCAGATCAATGCCGTTTTGCTTTGATAGTTTCGCTTTAAAAATATATTGCTGATATTCTAAAGCTTCCTGAGGGTATTTTATAAATGAGCCAATAAAGAATGGGATCTTACGGAATTGCCGCGTCACTTTTTTTATCAGTTTTTCCATTTTTGATTCCGGGGGCATAGCAGCCCGTGCATTGGTATCAATAACACCAAAAAACTTAACCTGCTTGCCGCTTTTGATCAATAGCTTAGCAATCTCATAGGCTATAAACCCACCGTAAGAGTATCCGGCTATTGCGTAAGGGCCAACCGGGTCAACGTTTAAAATTTCTGATAAATGATAAGCTGCTATACCTTCAACCGTATCAGGTATCTCTGCGGGTTTAGCAAGCCCTATTGCCTGCACACCGTAAAAAGGCTGATCGTCGGCAAAATTATCGCTTATCGCCTTAAAATTTAACACGTTTAACCCGCTGCCATGCACAATAAACAAGGGGGGCCTCTCGCCGGTTGTTTTAATGGGCACAATGGTATCCCAGGTATGGGCAGCTTTATTGTCTGTAAGCAATGCAGCTAGTTTTTTTACCGTTGAATTGTTAAAAAAGATAGCTAAGGGAAGTCGCTCACCGGTGTCCTTTTCAATTGCCACCATAACTTTTACAGCTAGTAAAGAGTGCCCGCCCAATTTAAAAAAGTCATCACTGAGTTTAATATCACTTAACCCCAAATTTTCTGAGAATATCCGTGCTATTAATTTTTCCTCGGTAGTTACAGGCAAATCTCCGCTTTGTGTGGTAGCATATTGTTTACGCAAAGGTTTAATAAAAGCTTTGCGGTCTATTTTTCCGTTTGGCGTTAAGGGGAATTGGGCAACGCTCACAAAATCTTCGGGCAACATGTAATCCGGAAGCGATTCGGCAAGTTTGCTTTTCCATTCTGTAATTAAAGGATCGCTTATCTTATCAATACCGTTATCTGTTATTACAAAGGCTACCAGATAGTTATTTAACAATGCATCGTCAAAAGCAATAACCACACTTTGTTTTACGCCCCGCTGCGCTGATAATAAGCTCTCTATCTCGCCTAACTCAATGCGGTAACCCCTTATCTTTACCTGATTATCTATCCGGCCCAGACATTGTATTTCGCCGTTTTTTAATATTTTACCTAAATCGCCTGTGCGATATAGCTTTGCACCCGGCGAATTTGAAAACCCATCAGCTACAAATCTTTCTGTTGTTAATTCGGGCCTGTTTAAATAGCCCTGCGCCACGCCATATCCGCCAATATAGATCTCGCCAACGCTACCTTTTGGTAAAGGTTTGCCGGTTTCATCAACTATATAAACTTGGGTATTGTCAATTGGTAAACCCACAGTAACTAGCTCTTCATCGGGCAAAATTTGTTTAATGGTAGACCATATAGTGGTTTCTGTTGGGCCATACATGTTCCACAAAGCCGCTGTAAGCGGCAGCAATTTATCGGCGAGTTCTTTAGATATAGGTTCTCCGCCCGATAACGCCTTTAAATTACCGCGGTATTGCAAACCGGAATCTACCAGCATTTGCCATGTAGAAGGCGTGGCTTGTAATATGCTTATATCTTTTTCGGCAATTATATTAACCAGTTGGCGCCCGTCTCTTGCTGCTTCACTGCCGGCAATTACAACTTCTGCACCCGAAATTAAAGGAACATAAAGTTCAAGCCCCGCAATATCAAAAGATATGGTTGTTACAGCCAATAACCTTTCATTTGAGCTAACGCCCGGCATTTTTTGCATGCTAAGCAAAAAGTTTACCAGGTTAAGGTGGGTAAGCTTCACACCCTTAGGTCTGCCGGTTGAACCTGATGTATAAATAACATAAGCAACGCCGCCGTTATCTACGTTTTCTTTAGGATTTTTGTCGCTGTAAGCGGCTAAGTTAGGCCACTCCTCCTCAACAACTATTTCTATTGCTGCCGTTTTATATTTGCCTTTGTGTGCCTGCGAAACCAACACCATTTTAGCCGAGGAGTCCGCTAACATATAGGTTATGCGTTCCTCTGGGTAGATTGGATCCAACGGCAGATATGTTGCTCCTGTTTTTAATATAGCCAGCAGCGAAACCACCATCTCAATAGATCTGTCTACCAACAGGGCAACAATATCCTGTTTGCCTATTCCTTTTTTAACCAGATAAGCACTAAGTTGATTGACCTTTTGATTTAATTGCGCGTATGTGATTGATGAAAGCTGATAACTTACAGCGATTTTATCAGCATAATTAACTACTGCTGCTTCAAACAACGAAATGAGGTTATCACCTTTCGGAATCAATATTTCCTCGGCAAAACTCATTTCAATTAAATCTTGCTGTACACTTGTTAACGCGGCTATGCGTGTATCTGGGGCAGCTGCTATACTTTCAAGAAGGCAAAGGTAGTCTTTGTTAAAATCCTCTATGGTAGATGCGTCGAACAAGTCGGTATTGTATGACCATTCTAAAACGATGTTATCCTTGGATTTTGTCGCGTTGAGAAATATTTCAAAATTTTCGTAAGCGCGCGGATTGCTGATAAGCTTTATGTTAAGCTCATCAAAAGCAACGGCGTTATCCATCCCCATGTCAATATTAAATACTACGGGCACTAATGGAATGCGCGAAGCATCGCGAGGTATGTAAAGCTTGCGGATAAGTTCTCCAAACGTCAGGTTTTGATGATCGTAGGCATCCAGAACTTCTTTTTTTCGTTGTTTAAGGTACTCCGAAAACGGCAGATCGGGAGATACATGGCTTCGCAGCGGCAATAAATTTACGCAGTTACCCACAACGCTAGTCAGACCTGATGCTGCCTGACCAGATGCCGGAAGACCAACTACAATATCGGTTTGCTGTGTTTTTTTGTATAAAAACACCTCGAACGCCGCCAGTAACGTGGTTACCAAACTCGCCCCTACTTTGGCACCCGTAGCTTTAATTTGCGCGGCTAAAGTGGCAGGCATTGCCTGGTCTATTCTGCGCCCTTTAAAGCTTCTGGGTGATTTACGAACCCTATCGGTTGGCAGGTCAAGCAGAGGTATATTATTTTTAAAAAGTTCAAGCCAGTAATTTTCTGCCTTTTTAAATTCGTCGGTTAATTTAAAATTGGCCTGCCACGATGCATAATCACTTATTTGCGATGGCGCATCTAAAGAAACAGCAAGTCCATTTTTATTAGCACTGTACATTCTACCCAAATCTTCAAGCATTATGCCAGTAGACCAACCATCGCCAATAATATGATGTTTTATGATGGTGAAAAACCAGGCATCATCCCCGGTTTTATGCATAAAAGCTTTAAAAAGAGCGCCATTATATATATCGATTGGCGTATCTATTTCACTACGCAAAAACGCTTCCATCTCTACCTTCCTTTCCACCTCAGTTAAGGTTGAAACATCCGCCAACGCTACATCAATGGGAAAATTTTTGTATACCACAAGCAGTTCGCCGCTCGGGCTTACGGTAGCGCGTAATGCTTCGTGCCGTAACACCAGGTCTTCAACGGCCTTTTTAAAAGCGGCAAAATTCAATTCGCCCTTTATCTCTAACGAGGCAGATTCGTTGTACGACAAATTTGCGTCTTCGCCGCCAACAATACACGCAAGCCAAATTTCTTTTTGCGCCTCGTTTGTATAAATTATCTTTTCAATTTCCTGCGCTTCTTCAAACGGGTTAAAATCAACAGGAGTAAAAATGGGCATATGTGATTTATAAGGAATTAATAGGTTACCATTAAATATTTACCCGGATTGGCATCATCTTTAACAAACCACGCCGGGTTGCCGTCTTTATTTTTGCCAAGTTTTGCATTAGCCACAGGCGGCTGGTTAAGCTTTTTATTTTCATCTTCGGCAGGATGCTCGTAACGAGGTATCAATCCGTAGCCCTGCAACTCAACTAAACTTTCTTCAAAAAAAGTGATAATTTTCTCAATGTCGGCGTCGCTGTGCGCTACAGTTAAAAAGCAGGGAAAGCCTTCCAACATATGGATACCTTTGTAGCGCATCAACACAAAAAACAAATCCTGGTATGGATAATCTGTTAAAAACCTGATGCGCCATAACGATCCGAATTGCGCAATAAACATCGGCACGCTTAAGCTACGGCATAAAGCGTTAATAGTGTTGGCAATATATAAGGCTTTGGCATTCAAGCCCTCCTGTAGTTGGGGGCCCATTTCTTTAAAATAATTCAAAGATGCCTTTGCGGTAGCTAACGTTAACGGGTGCCTTACAAAAGTACCCGCAAAATAGGTAACGCCAACTTCGGGTACTGAGCTATCTCCATATTGCCAAAAACCACCATCCAGCGCATCCATAAATCGCTTATGGCCTGCAATTACACCTATAGAAAGTCCACCGCCAATAACTTTTCCGTAAGTACCTATGTCAGCCTTAATGCCGAATATTGCCTGTACGCCGCCCGGGTGAAACCTAAAACCTGAGATCACCTCATCAAAAATTAATACCGTTTCCGTTTCCTGGGTGATCTTTCTAAGTTTCTTCAGGAACTCAATCGGCTGAAAATCTGCCCTGCGGCTTTGTACCGGCTCAACTAGCACAGCGGCAATTTCGTGAGCGCGGCTTTCAATTATTCTTAACGATTCCTCTTCACCATAATCCAATATCAGCATGTTCTGTACTGCCTCGGGCATTATTCCGGGGGCAGCAGGATAAGTTTTCAGTTTTTTACTTCCGCGTGCAATCACTTCATCTGTAATGCCGTGGTATGATCCTGCAAAGGCAACTATAATGGAACGGCCGGTAACAGTGCGCGCTATACGCATTGCGCCAATTACAGCTTCTGACCCTGTATTGCACAATGCAGACCTATCAAAACCTGTAAACTCGCAAATCAATTCGCAAACCTCGCCAGCCAGTTCATGCTGCGGACCAATTTCGTATCCTTTTTCAATCTGCTCTATCAACGCGTTCTTTATTACATCGGGTTGATAGCCTAGCATATTAGAGCCAAAGCCGTTTAGCGCGTCAATATATTCGTTGTCATCAAGATCCCACAGGCGGCTGCCTTTTGATTTTTTTATTACGATTGAATAAGCCAATTCTTTGGTTGCCGGTTTAAAGCCCGAAACCACCCTTGGGTCGGCCATGTGGGCGCGGTGCTTTTGGGTGTATGCTTTACTTGACTTGGTTTTCTCGTTATAACGTACAGTAAGATCAGCTACGTATTGCTGTTGATTTTCATCCAAAGCAGCAGATTGTTTTTCGATACGGGCTATGGCGCCAAATGGCTTTTTAATTTCGATAGCTTCTTCTGCTGTCAACTCTGGCGTAACAACAGACGCCGGTATATGCGGCTTTACCGCTTTATAAGTAGTTCCGTTTGTCGAATTACCCTGCAACTGCGAAACCTGCAACATTAACTGCTGCAATTGCTGGCTCACCATAGCCAGGGCATCGCCGTTTGTTGGCGCACCATTTGTGTAAACAGGCGTGGCATTTTGTTGATTTGCCTGTCGCACTACTTCCGGAGGCAGCGTACTGTCCACGTAGGTTGCCAATAAATTTAAAGTGCTTAAATCCTCATTTAACTGCCTGAAAGTAATAGGCAAAGCAAACTGTTTCTTTAGCAACAAAGCGATCTGAGTCAGTATCAATGAATCAAGCCCCAATTCAATAAAGCTCATATCGGCCGGAGCATAAGTCATTTCAATACCCGACGCATCCTCCAATATATGTTTAAGTGTTACTATCAGATCATCCTTTCTCATTACCGGTATTGATTGTTCTTGAATGTAAGAGTTTATTGGTTGAGCAGGCAAAACGTCAAGCGATGGTATTATTTGTTGTATTGCGGGTTCAACCCAATAGTCTTGTTTATTGAAAGCATATGTGGGCAAATCGCTGCGCTTGCGGCGGATTTCGTTTTTATAAAAAGCGGCCCAATCGGGTTCTATTCCATTTACCCAAAGCTGGCCCAAGGCTTTCATGGATGATTGGCAGGATTGCTCCTCTTCTCCTCTCTCAAGCGTTGGAATAACAGTAACGAGGTTACCTGCAGCCTGTTGACGGGTAAATGTAGATGCCGAATTACCAGGCCCAAGCTCTAAAAACAAATTGTGTTGCTCATCAATCAACTTTTGAGCAGCCTTGCCGAATAACACCGTTGAGCGTAAATGTTTAGCCCAATAACCAGATAATGTGGCTTCTTCATTACTTAACCAATCACCTGTACAGGTAGACACTATTGGGATAAGCGGAGGATTAAGCTGAACCGTTTTTACAACATCCTCAAAGGGTTGTACCACGTCATCCATCATGTGCGAATGGAAAGCATGGCTCGTCGGAAGCAATCGGGTAAGAATATTTTTTTTGCTTAGCTGATTACTTAAAGTATTGATGGCCTCTGCCGTTCCTGCCAAAACACATAATTGCGGACTATTTATCGCAGCCAAAGCTATTTCGTCAGACAGGTATGGTTCTATTTCTTCAACAGTTGCACGCACTGATAACATTACGCCCGGCGACACATCGCCCATCAATTTGCCGCGCGTGGCTATTAACTTAAGGCCATCTTCCAAGCTAAACACGCCGGCAAAACAAGCAGATACAAATTCGCCCACACTATGCCCGATAAAAGCTGCCGGGAAAATACCCCAACCTGTATAAAGTTTGCCCATAGCATAAGCAACGGAAAACAAAGCCGGTTGGCTGTAGGCTGTATTTTTTAGCTTTTCCTGTGCTGCTTCATCCTCTACATTAGGATAAATGATATCAAGAATGTTGGCATTTAGATACGGCTTCAAAATTCGGGCGCATTCGTCCATTGCCAATTTAAATACCGGTTCAGATTGGTAGAGGCCCTTCCCCATGTTTACAAATTGTGCACCCTGACCCGGAAACATAAATACTATATTGCCCGCATTCCCTTTTATAGTATTCGCATTTTGTAACCAAGTCCCCGCTGCCTGCTTTTGTAAAAACTCGGCAGCATTGGAAGCGGTAATGAAACGGCGGTGATTGAAATTTCTGCGGGAAGTTTGGAGCGTATAAGCCACGTCGGCAATATCTATATCTGGCGTTTCACTTAGGTATTTGGCAAGTTTGTTACCATAATTATCTAAGCTTTGAGCAGACTTAGCACTCCAGCATATCAATTGCTCCCTGCGAGAAGTTGTAGTGTTTACCGGCAAACTATCTTCTGCTGCCGCTAAAACAACATGCACGTTAGTACCCCCAACCCCAAATGAACTTACACCGGCAATATGTTTTGAATCGGTTTGCCAATCCGTTAACTGCGTGTTTACATAAAACGGACTGTTTTTAAAATCAATATGCGGATTAGCTGTTGTATAATTTATGGAAGGCGGTATTTGCTTATTCTTTAAAGCCAAACAGGCTTTTATCAGCCCTACCACACCGGATGCTGCCGTTAAATGCCCAAAATTGCTTTTAACCGAGCCTATGGCGCAATATTGTTTTTTCTCCTGATGGCCAAATGCAATGTTTAGTCCTTCAATTTCAATAGGGTCGCCTAAGGGTGTGGCGGTGCCATGGGCTTCAATATAGCCTATGTCGGCAGCGTCAATACCGGCATCATCTATAGCCATACCTATTGCCGAGGCCTGGCCTTCTGCGCTTGGCGCGGTAAAGCTTGCTTTTAAGCCACCATCGTTACTTAGACCGATGCCTTTTATAACCGCTATAATGGTATCGCCGTCTTTTATAGCCTGTTCTTTGTTCTTTAGCAAAACAGCCCCTGCTCCATCACTAAATACGGTTCCTTTTGCATCGGCATCAAAGGGGCGGCAATGGCCATCGTTACTTAACATGGCGCCTTCTTCATAAAGGTGACCTATATTTACCGGGGCATTAATGGTTGCACCGCCTGCCAACGCCAGTTGGCATTGCCCGTTCCGAATGCTTTGCACCGCTTGTGCAATAGCCAGCAACGAAGTTGAACAAGCCGACTGGATATTCACCGCCGGACCAGTGAGATCAAGCGAGTAGGCAGTGCGACTGGCCACGTAGTCTTTATCATTCAAGGTTATCAGCTGAAACTGGCCTACCTTTTCAATCAACTCGGTATTTGAAGACACATTATTGGCATAGTAGGTATTAAACCTTACTCCCGCAAATACGCCTATAGCATCCTGATGTTTTTGAGATGCATACCCTGCTCCTTCTAAAGCCTCCCATGCAATTTCTAAAAACACGCGCTGCTGCGGGTCCATTAACTCGGCCCAGTTGGGGGGAATGCCGAAGAACGCGGCATCAAAAGCCTTAACATCGCTTAAAACACCACGAGCCTTTACATAATCGGGGTTATTTTTCAGCGAGGCGCTGACACTGGCGTGTAACTCATTATCTTCAAAAAAAGTAGTAGTTTCTTTACCCGATTTTAAGTTATCCCAAAACTCTGTAATTGATGCAGCTCCCGGAAACCTGCCCGACATACCAATAATGGCTACATCGGCATTTGCAGGTTTTGAATTTTTTCTGATTTGCCGGGTAGCCTTACCACCTGTTAAAAAGGCTGTAATATCTTTTATTGTAGGATATTGATATAGTTTAGCAACAGGTAGATTTAAACCCTGGCTTGTTTTTAAAAGTGCAATAAATTTTAGTCCTAACAGGGAGTTGCCACCTAATTCAAAAAAATTATCATCGGTACCTACCCGCGCTACACCAAGTAATTCTTTC
>Ga0247817_10000567_pt1 | contig 20193 bp, 17 predicted proteins | sample UWRJL212509R1_FD_178010 | JGI IMG/M metagenome (GOLD analysis project Ga0247817, IMG submission 178010) | Plant litter microbial communities from Arlington Agricultural Research Station in Wisconsin, United States - UWRJ-L212-509R-1 | ecosystem: Environmental > Terrestrial > Plant litter >...
CAAGCTCCATGACATCCCAGACAATGAGTCGCTTTTGACGATTCCCTGCAATAGGCCTTTGCTTGAACTGGCACTGAATAACATTATTTCAAATGGCGTAAAATATTCAGACAATGACGAGGTTTTTGTTACGCTTTCAGCGGATAAGGATAAAATTAAGATTGCCATCACTGACATCGGCATCGGAATCCCGCCAGAGGATATTCCTTATTTGTATGAGCCTTTTTTCCGTGGCAAGATTGCTTCAAAATACAACGGTTATGGACTCGGACTTCCTTTGGCCATGAAAATCATCAGAATGCACAACGGCGAACTCCAGATCAATTCTGAAACCGGAAAAGGAACCGTCGTAAATATCACCTTCGACAAAACGAACATTAGAAGTTCTAATCTTAAATCTTAAGAAGTTCTAATTTTAATCTAAAGCCGCTCTAATGTTGGTGTAGTTATTTTGTAAGTATAATCAAAGCAATTATACCTATGAAAAATATCTTAGTACCCACAACGCTTCAGCCAGACACGATTAATGCAGTAAAGACGGCTATCAAGCAGTCAAAAGGAAAAAATTGCCATGTCATTTTATTGCAGGTTTGCAATGTTCCTGATACTGATTCGAGCGCTTTCTTCTTAAGAAGCGTTAAAAATGAGCTGACCGTTTCTCAAAAAAACATCTTGGAAGCCTGCCGAAATTTAGTAGCAGTTTCTCAAAACTGTACTTTCAAAATACAACACCAGTATGGTATCTCAGCGCCCTTGATGCGCAATTTACTAGAACACCTTCACGTCGGGCTGATAATTTTGACGCCTTCATACAAACAGGCTGAGAAGAAAATCCACCACCAATTCCTGCAGATCGTATCGAATTGCAAATTCCCGATTCTTCACCTGAACGCCAGTTTTGAAGGACAAGAATTGAACAAAGCCATGTATCTGGAACAAAACAAATCAAAGCTTCAGGCCGAAGACTTGCAGCAGCTCATGCAGGGGCAGTTTGATTTCAGAATTGTGAGCCAAGCCAAGATTTTTGAAGACCAGAGCGTGGAAGAAATCAATCCAGAACTGTCAGAAGCGATTTCAAAGAACGAAATCAACCTGCTTATCCAGACCAGAAAACCTGAGAAGATAAAATTAAAAATGAGCGAGAAATCTAAAGTGAATGAAAGTTTAGGCCTGCCGGTGCTTTCGTTATATGAAGAATTGATTTGAGCTTAAAAACCGATTTATAAACTTAAAGAAAAGTATATGCTGTTAAAGAAAAAAATACCGATGAAATATGTTCTCGGAAAAATCAAGATTGAACTTATTCTTGTGGTTTTATATGTAGTTTCATTTGACCTAATCCACCGTTATTTTGAAGCTGTGGCGATGAATATTCCTATTGCAATCCCAACGATAATTGGTACGGTAATTTCATTATTGCTGGCTTTTAAATCCAACCAAGCTTATGACCGCTGGTGGGAAGCCCGAATGATTTGGGGTGCGATTGTCAACGACTCGCGAACATTAATACGCCAGGTAATCGGTTTTTATGAAGACCCTGATTTTTCAGTAGAAGCTGATGAATTCAAGGAAAATTTTGCAAAAAGACAAGCGGCTTGGTGTTATAGTTTGGGGCAATCCTTACGAGGAAAAGATCCGTTGAAGCCGATTAAAAACCTGCTTACGCCAGAGGAATTCCGTTATGTTTCAAAGCACAAGCATGTTCCGAATGCGATCTTGATTCTGCATTCGCGAGCGTTGAAAATAGCGAAAGAAAAAGGAAAAATCAACAAATACCAGCAGGTGGAAATTGACAACACGCTGACGCGCCTGTGCGACTCGATGGGAAAATGTGAGCGTATTAAAAACACAGTCTTCCCGACGACTTACAGCCTTTATATCAGATTCACGCTTTGCCTGTTCATCATGTTATTGCCTTTTGGACTGACAAACTTAGTGGGATGGTTGCAGATACCTTTGGTTACCACAATTGCTGCGGCTTTCTTCTTGGTAGAAAAAATGGCCATTCATCTTCAGGATCCGTTTGAAAACAGACCGACAGATACGCCTGTTACTGCGATTTCAACAAACATTGAAAAGAATTTGGTTCAGATGGTCAATGAATTCAGGGATGAGTTTGATGATACTTTTGAAAAAGTAGATTCGTCATTACACCACATACAGCCTGTTAAAAATGCTTATTTTGTTCTATAGGGTTTTAGATTATTGTTAGTAAATCCGGCTTTGAAAAGAGCCGGATTTTATTTTTATTGCAAACATTTTGGTTTTACGCCTTTGTAATATCTCAAAAAATTTTACTTTTACATAAACTCTAACAAATTCAAACATGAAGACAACATTCAAAAGCATCGCTGCAAAAGCATTTTTAATCTTAGGATTCGTTTCGTTCACTTTTTTTGCATCATGCGCAAGCGACAATGATCCGGAAGCAGTTGCAAAAAAATTCTTAGACCACGTAAACAAGGGCGAATTCAAAGAAGCTAAAGAATATTGCGATGAGCAAACAGCGTCTCTTATCGGGATGATGGAAGGAATGGCTGGCGACAAAACTAAAGAATTGAAAGATTCTGACGTGAAAGTTGAAATCGTTTCTTCTGAAGTAAAAGACAACAAAGCGACTGTAAAATACAAATCTATTGGTGGAAAATCAGCAAGCAACGCTGAACAGACTTTAAATTTGGTAAAAGTTGACGACAAATGGAAAGTAACTATTGACAAAGAAAATGCAAATAAAGAAGGCGCTGGAAAACCAGAAGCTGAAACTATGCCAGCAGATACTTTGAGCGTTTCGACTGATTCAGTTGATGTTCCTGCAGACACAGTGGTTGCACCTAAATAATCACTTTACAAAATAATTTAAAAAGCATTGCTAATGAAGAAAATTCTCTTTTATTCAGCAATGCTTTTTCTTTTGGCATTAATTATCTACAAAGGATTCTTTTATTTTGACCGCAAGTCAGAACAAGCTGAAATCGTAAAAAACGAAGCGGTAACACGGCTTTCTCCTGAAGAAATTGCACAAATTCAAGACGGAGATTTTATATTGAGAAGAGGTTTTGGCTTTTTCAGCGATTATATTTCCAAAGAATTAAATGACAGCGTTATCGATGTCACGCATGCCGGAATTATTACAAAAAGAAACGATTCTTTATTTGTAATTCATTCGCTTTCTTCGGATGTGACTGACGTTGACGGTTTGCAGATACAGCCTTTGCAGGAATTTTTAAGATATTCTTATCCTCAGAAAATCATTGTCACCCGACTTAAAAATGCGGATTCGGCGGTGGGATTAAAGATTTCATCATTGGCTAAAAACTATCTTGAAAAACAGATTCCTTTTGATCATAAAGGAAATTTTGACAATGACGATGAACTATTCTGCACCGAAATGATTTGGAAAATATTGGAAAAAGATATGCACTGCGTAAAAATTCCAACAGAAGCAATTGCCCGAAAAAAGTTTTTTTATTCCATGTCTCCGATGTATGACACGATTTATTTTGACATTAAGGTAAATCAGTATCTAAAGAATAAATAGTATTTTTGCAGTCACAAACAAAACGAATTTACATGAAAGCATACGTATTTCCAGGTCAAGGCGCCCAATTCACAGGAATGGGAAAAGACCTTTACGAAACCTCAGAATTAGCAAAAGAATTATTCGAAAAAGCCAATGAAATCTTGGGTTTTAGAATCACTGATATCATGTTTGAAGGAACCGCAGAAGAATTAAAGGAAACCAAAGTTACACAGCCAGCTGTTTTCTTGCATTCTGTAATTCTTGCCAAAACATTAGGCGACAGTTTTAAACCAGAAATGGTTGCCGGACATTCGCTTGGAGAATTTTCGGCATTAGTTGCCAATGGCGCTTTATCTTTTGAAGACGGATTAAAATTGGTTTCACAAAGAGCAATTGCAATGCAAAAAGCCTGCGAAATCAAGCCTTCAACAATGGCGGCAGTTCTTGGATTAGAAGACAAAATTGTAGAAGACGTTTGTGCTTCAATCGACGGAGTTGTGGTTGCAGCAAATTACAACTGCCCAGGACAATTGGTTATTTCAGGAGAAACTTCAGCAGTCGAACAAGCCTGCGAAGCGATGAAAGCAGCTGGCGCAAAACGTGCTTTGCTTTTGCCTGTTGGCGGTGCTTTTCACTCGCCGATGATGGAACCGGCCAGAGAAGAATTGGCGGCTGCCATTGAAAGCACGACTTTTTCAGAACCGATTTGTCCAGTATATCAAAATGTTCCGGCAAGCGCAGTTTCAAGTGCTGCCGAAATTAAGAAAAACCTAATCATCCAATTGACAGCGCCAGTAAAATGGACACAGTCAGTTCAGCAAATGATTGCTGACGGAGCGACTTCATTCACAGAAGTAGGTCCTGGAAAAGTATTGATTGGATTGGTAAATAAAATTGACAAAAGCGTGGAAACTTTTTCAGCTTAATCAATTTTTGAATATAAAAAAATCCCAAGTTAGCGCTTGGGATTTTTTTTTATAAGTATTTCACTTCTTCGGAATGACTATTAATAATTCCTGTAATAATATATTTTTCGCCTTTGTTTTCAAAGAATATGTACCAGATTGTTCTTGAATTGGCTTTGTAAAAAATGTATTTTGAACCTAAATGTTTTAATTCTTTTGGAGAAGATTTATAGTTTCTCAATTTGAGATTTGCTGGAACTGAATCATAAATTTGAGAAACATATTCTTCAGCAGATTTTATAAATCCAAAATATTCTTTTTTATATAAAATTTTAACCAAATCATCTAGATAAGAGATAACTTCGGAAGTGTAAGTGATTTTTATTTCCCCCACCATTCCCTGATTCTTCTGATAGATTCTGCTTTTGCTTCCTCTGGTGCATATCCGTTTTCAAATTCCTTATCAAAATCGAATTCTGGTTCTTTTTCAGATTCAGATTCCTCTTTCAGCTTTGCAATTTCGTATAAAATGCTTGGCTCCTCCAATTTGGAAAGCCACTCCATTAATTCATTTTTTCTGTATCGCGTGTCCATAATTATTCATTTATTTAGCTAATTTACAAATAATTAAATTATTCCACAGAGATTCACAAAGTAAGCTCAGAGATTCGCAAAAATTCTTTGCAAAAAAATTACGCGCCTCTTTGTATTAAAATACCTCTAACTTCTAATCTTTTTCTCCCATTTCCAAGCAGAATCCATCGCTTCATCTAAAGTCGATTGCGCTTTCCATCCTAAAACTGAGTTGGCTTTTTCAGTATCAGCGAACGCAGAAATCACATCTCCTTCTCTTCTGTCCACTAATTTGTAAGGCAGTTTTTGACCGCTTACTTTTTCAAAAGAGTTGATGACTTCTAAAACCGTGCTTCCAGTTCCCGTTCCAATATTAAAAGTTTCTACTTTATCTTGATTTTTCTTGTCGATCAATCTTTTTAAGGCAACAACGTGCGCTTTTGCCAAATCAACTACGTGGATATAATCTCGGATGCAAGTTCCGTCAGATGTTGGATAATCAGAACCAAAAACAGACAATTCTTTTCTTAAACCGATTCCGGTTTGCGTAATAAACGGCACTAAATTTTGCGGAACGCCAATTGGCAATTCCCCAAGTTCCGTTGAAGGATGCGCGCCAATCGGATTAAAATATCTTAATAAAATGGCGTTGATATTTGAAACTTTTGCCACATCTTGAATAATTTCTTCTCCGATTTGCTTTGTATTTCCATAAGGAGAAATCGCTGGCTGAATCGAAGCGTTTTCAGTAATCGGCATCTTTTCAGCTTGACCATAAACCGTACAGGAAGAACTAAAAATAAAGCTAGATTCTGGTTTTTGCTGTAATTCTTGAAGAATATAAACCAAAGCATTAATGTTATTTTCATAGTAAAGCAACGGATTTTCAACGCTTTCGCCAACCGCTTTTGAAGCTGCGAAGTGAATTACGCCAGAAACATCAGAATGCTTTTTAAAGAAATCTTGAACTGCCTTTTTCTCTCTTAAATCTAGCTTTTCAAATTCAGGCTGTGTACCTGAAATGGCTACAATTCCTTTTAAAACTTCTTCTGTCGAATTGGAAAGGTTGTCAATTATTACGACTTCAAAACCTTGGCTTTGCAATTCAACTACCGTGTGAGACCCAATAAAACCTAATCCTCCTGTTACTACTATTTTCATTTGCTTATATTTTTAAAAACCACGAACTCACGAATGTAATTTTTATTCGTGAATTCGTGGCTTTTTTTCTATATTATTTAATTATTTTAAAAACTCTAAAATAGAGTCTGTAATAAATTTAATTTGCTCGTCATCTAATTCGGTGTGCATTGGCAACGAAATCACTTCTTTAACCAGCTGATTTGTGATTGGAAAATCTTCCTCTTTATAACGAGAATCCAAATATGCTTTTTGGCTGTGCAAAGGAATTGGGTAATAAATCGCACACGGAATTCCTTTGTCTAACAAATGTTGCATCAAACCATCGCGGTTTGCATCTACAATTCTTAAAGTATATTGGTGGAAAACGTGAGAATCTCTTTCACCAGCAATATAAGGTGTTACGATATTTTTGTGGTTTGCCAAAGCTTGGCTGTATTTTTGAGCCGCCAATTGACGCGCTGCATTATATTCGTTTAATTTTGGCAATTTCGCATTTAAAATCGCCGCTTGAATACTGTCCAAACGAGAATTTACACCCACAACATCGTGATGGTAGCGAACATACATTCCGTGGTTTACAATACCGCGAAGTTTGTGTGCCAAATCATCATCGTTTGTAAAAATTGCACCGCCATCGCCATAACAACCTAAGTTTTTAGATGGAAAAAAAGACGTAGAAGCTACGTGACCGATAACTCCAGCTTTCTTTTTCTTTCCGTCAAAATATTTGAAATCAGCGCCGATTGCTTGCGCATTGTCTTCAATTACGAATAAATTATGTTCTGAAGCCAATTGCATAACCGCTTCCATGTTAGCCGCTTGACCAAACAAATGAACCGGAACAATCGCTTTCGTTTTTGGCGTAATTGCTTTTTTAATTGCTTCGATAGAAATATTAAAAGTATCAATTTCCACATCAACCAAGACCGGAGTCAATTGCAATAAAGCGATAACCTCAACAGTTGCAGCGAATGTAAAATCAGCCGTAATCACTTCGTCGCCAGGTTTTAAATCTAGCGCCATCATTGCGATTTGTAAAGCATCAGTTCCGTTTGCACACGGAATCACGTGTTTTGCACCAAGATAATCTTCTAAACTTTTTTGGAATTTGTGAACTTCAGGACCATTGATGTAAGTGTTGGTATCCAGAACTTCTTGAATCGAATTGTTAACCGCTTCTTTTATATTTTCGTATTGCCCTTTAAGGTCAACCATTTGAATTTTTTTCATCTAAATTTGAATTTGAAACACGCAAAATTACTAAATTAAACGTTGGTCAAGCAATGTTATTATTACAAACTAATGTATTTTAGCAATTCAAAATGGGTATTATGTCTTTTCTCTATAATTTACTAGTAATCGTTGCAGGTTTTGCGTTGAAAATAGTCGCGCTTTTCAGTCCGAAAATGAAACTTTTCATTAACGGAAGAAAAAATGTGTTCAAAACTTTAGGCAATAAAATCGGACCAAAAGACAATACGATTTGGTTTCATTCGGCTTCACTTGGTGAGTTTGAACAAGGGCTTCCGGTAATGGAAAAGATTCGAATTTTATATCCAAATCACAAGATTGTATTGACTTTCTTTTCGCCATCGGGATATGAGGTTAGAAAAAATTCAACTGCGGCCGATGTGATTGTTTATCTTCCTTTGGATACAAAAAATAATGCAAAAGAATTCTTGAAATTGGTTCATCCAGAAATGGCTTTTTTCATCAAATATGAATTTTGGCCAAATTATTTGAACGAATTAAAACAGAAAAATATTCCTACGTATTTATTCTCTGGGATTTTCAGAGAAGATCAAGTTTTCTTTAAATGGTATGGCAACTTTTACCGAAAAGCTTTGACAACTTTCAAAATGTTTTTTGTACAAAATGAAAGTTCCAAATTACTCTTGCAAAAAATTGGCTTCAATAACGTAAAAGTCAATGGTGACACGCGTTTTGACCGAGTTTCAAAGATTTTAGAAAGAGATAATTCCTTAGATTTTGTAGAAAAATTCAAAGATAATAAACTGACAATCGTTGCCGGAAGCACTTGGCCAAAAGACGAATATAATTTGGTTGATTTTATAAATACAAATTCTTACGGAGTGAAATTTATTTTAGCGCCACATAATGTCAAGCCAGACCAAATTGAGGATTTAAAGAAAAGCATTTCTAAAAAAGTGGTTTTATTTTCAGAAATGAAAAACAAAAACTTAGCAGAATTTGACGTTTTTATCATTGACACCATCGGAATTTTGACCAAAATTTACAGCTATGCCGATATCGCTTATGTCGGCGGAGGCTTTGGAACTTCGGGATTGCACAATATTTTGGAACCTGCGACTTTTGGGATTCCAATTGTTATCGGACCTAATTTTCAGAAGTTTTCTGAGGCCGTTGCTTTGGTAAATATGGGCGGATGCATTTCTGTAAAAACCAAAAAAGAATTGGAAGAAACCTTGGATTTCTTGATTCAGAATGACGATGAGCGATTTGAAAAAGGACATATTTCTAAGACTTTTGTGGAAATGAATAAAAATGCGACGGAGGTTATTTTGAAGAATTTGTAATTTTTTTAAACACAGATTTCTCAGATTTGCTCAGATTTTTTCTACAAGTTTGTCATTCCAACGAAGGAGAAATCTCTATAAAAAAATGTTTCAATACTGACGAAGATTCCTCCTTCGTCGGAATGACAAGAAAACGCAAAAACGCAAAAACCATGACTCAATTCAAACCTTTACAAACTTCAGACATCAAAACAATCGTTTCAATGATGCAGGAATTTTACGCCATTGATAATTATCCAATTGACATTGAAATTTCGAAAACTTTATTTATAGAATTTTTAGAAAAGCCACATTTGGGAAAATGCTGGCTGATTTATTCTGATAGAGAAATTGTGGGTTATGTGATTCTGACTTTTGTTTTCAGTTTTGAATATAAAGGAACGATTGCATTTTTAGATGAATTGTATATTGCTGCAAAAGCAAGAGGAAAAGGAATTGGGAAATTGGCTTTAGATTTTATTCATCAGGAAGCAATTTCCCTTTCCTTGAAAATTATTTATCTAGAGGTGGAAGGTCATAATGAAATTGCTCAAAAACTATATTTGTCAAAAGATTTTGTTGTTCATAATCGGAAATTGATGAAATTGGAAGTTTGATTTTTTTAATGCGGATTTCCTAACAGGTATTTCTCCTGTTAGGTTTTTTTTGTGTTTTTGATACCTAACAGGTTTTGAAAACCTGTTAGGATATTTACAGAGTTTCTCGCCAAAGATTGGGACTGACCTTTCCAAAAATTCAATACACTTTCTCAAATAGCCCCGATGGTGCCTCTGTTTGAACTCTTGCTCCAGTCTTAAAAGCTGGCGCAAAGTGAGTGGCGCCAGCGGGAATTTCGATTGCTGACAATTCCTTAAGTTTCGCTTCTGAAATAGAAAATATACCTACAAGGTTTTGAAAACCTTGCAGGATTTTAGGGATTCGTTAAATAATTTAGGTTTTTAATCAAAAATTGTAACTTGCGGGCACTATAAATTACTCAACAATTAGAATATGAAATTTTTAAGACTTCTGGTCCTTTTATTGGTTCTTCCTGCGTATTCTCAGCAAGGCGGCATGTGGATTCCTTCGCTTTTGAAAGGGATGAATGAAACGGAAATGAAAAATTTGGGGATGAAAATGAAAGCGTCTGACATTTATGACGTGAATAAATCGAGTTTGAAAGACGCGGTACCGCAATTTAACGGCGGTTGTACGTCAGAAGTGATTTCTGACCAAGGGCTTTTATTGACGAATCACCACTGCGGTTTTGGGCAAATTCAGAGCCATTCTTCTGTGCAACACGATTATTTGACAGATGGTTTTTGGGCAAAATCGTTGGAAGAAGAACTGCCAAATGAAGACTTGGAAGTGTCTTTTATCGTAAAAATTGAAGACGTAACGACGCAAGTTTTAAACGGAGTTGCTGGAATTTCTTCGGAAGCTGACAAGCAAAAAAAGATTCAGGAAAACATTTCTTCGTTGACAAAATCATTGCCGAAGGAAACTTGGCAAGAGAATAGAATCCGTACTTTTTATGAAGGAAATCAATATATTTTGTTCGTAATTGAAAGTTATAAAGACGTTCGTTTGGTTGGGGCTCCGCCTTCTTCTATCGGAAAATTTGGTTCAGATACTGACAACTGGGTTTGGCCAAGACACACCGGAGATTTTTCTTTGTTCAGAATTTATGCGGATAAAAATAATCGTCCGGCGGCGTATTCAAAAGACAATGTCCCTTATAAACCGAAGCACTTTTTGCCGGTTTCTATTAAAGGTGTAGAAGAAAATGACTTCACTTTGGTTTTTGGATATCCAGGAAGAACGACAGAATATTTGCCTTCTGTGGCTGTGGAGCAAATTGTGAACAGCTTGAATCCGGCGAAAATTGAAATTCGTGACCGAGCTTTGAAAGTGACTGACGGATTTATGCGAAAAGACAATGCGATCAAAATTCAATATGCTTCAAAGTATGCCGGAATTGCAAATTATTGGAAGAAATGGATTGGCGAAACAAAAGGCTTGAAAAAATCAAATGCAGTTGAAATTAAGAAAAACTTTGAAAAAGATTTCTTGGCAAAAGTTTCAAAAGCTGGAAAACAGGCCGAATACGGAAATTTATTTGTAGATTTTGAGAAGAATTATAAGGAAATTGCTCCGTATGCTTTGAGCAGAGATTATTTTATGGAAGTGGTTCTGAGAAATACAGAATTGCTTAGCACAGGTTATAAATTGTACCAATTAGAGCAGATTTATAATTTGAGAGGCGAGCAATCTTTTATGGATAGAAAAAACAATTTATCTTCTGGGATGGGCGAATTCTACAAAGATTTCAATGCTTCGGTAGATGAAAAAGTATTTGAGCAATTGATTGAATTGTATGCGACGAAATCGCCGCAGCAATTTTTGCCAGCGAATTTGAAAAATGCTGATTTCAAGAAATTGACTTCAGAAATTTATAGTCAATCAAAATTGACGAGCTATGAAAAATTCAAAGAATTGCTTTCTGGAGACACCAAAACGGTTTTGGCTAAAATTAATGCTGACAAAGGTTTTCAATTGGTAAAATCAATGGCTGACGTTTATTTAAAAGAAGTGAATCCGAAATATGAGGAAATCAACTTGAGAATTGCCGCGTTGCAAAGAACGTATATGAAAGGAATCTTGGAATTGAGTCCGAAAGAAGCTCGAATTTTCCCGGATGCGAACAGTACTTTGAGAGTGACTTATGGAAAAGTTAAAGGCTACAATCCGAATGATGCCGTGAGTTATGACCACACGACATATTTGGAAGGCGTGATGGAAAAATACATTCCTGGCGATTATGAATTTGATGTTCCTGCAAAATTGATCGAATTATACAATAAAAAGGATTATGGCCAGTATGGAAAAGACGGAAAATTGCCTGTGAATTTTATTGGAACAAATCACACGACTGGAGGAAATTCTGGAAGCCCGGCGATTGACGCAAAAGGAAACTTAATTGGGTTGAATTTTGACCGTGTATGGGAAGGAACGATGAGCGATATTTTCTATGATCCAGCGATTTGCAGAAATATTATGGTCGATATGCGCTATGTCTTGTTCATCATTGACAAATATGCTGGCGCAAAACGCTTAATTGACGAAATGAAGATTGTCGGTGGCAAGAAATAATTGTCTTTTTTTGCATTAAAATTTTCAGAATTAGTCAAATCAAGACGCCTTATTTTCAGAATTTAATAAAGCAAAGGAACATAAGCAGTTTAAAGCGGGTTTTTTGAAACACCAAAACCCGCTAAAACACTGAATTTCATTAGGATGATTGCTCAAAAAAAACTTTTAAAAAAAATTCCTCTAAATATTTTAAGATATTAAAAAATTTATATCTTTGCTCCGAATTAATAATTAACCTTTATAATTTAGTAAGATGAAAAAAATCGTATTAAGCTTAGCTCTTGTTGCTACATTGGCATTCGTTTCTTGTAAAGAAACTGCAAAAGAAGAAACTACAACTGAAACTACTGAAACTGTTGAAACTCCAGTTGAAGTTGCTCCAACTGAAGAAGTTGCTCCAGTTGCTGCTGACACAGCAGTAAAAACTGAAGTTAAAACTGAAGAAGTTAAAACTGAAACTCCAGCTAAACAATAATTAGCAAAAGAGTAAAAAATCAACCTCGCTTTTAGCGGGGTTTTTTTATGCACAAAATTTAGCGATTACAAATCGCCAAAAATATCAGCTCCGGTAAAGTCTAAGGTTTCTGCTTTAGGAACATAAAGGCGCAATTCTGACACGCCCTTTTCAAGCCGCAACACGGTATTGAATTTTCTGCTCGTGGCATATACTTTGTCGTTAATAATCAACCTGTAGAAAAACTTGCCACTAGAAGTTTTAAACTTCATACAGAACGCCGTCTCCGCATTTTCTTTGATCAGCTCAATATCTGACTCGATATCCATTTTTAATTCATAAGAAGCGCTTGTAAAGACAATTTTACCCTTTCTAGAAGTGTAAGTGAACTTATAATGATCTTCGTCTTTTCTGGTGATAACAAATGCGCCCATTGAATTTTTAGTTTATAAATATAAGGAGGTCTTTAACCGCTGATTCGCAGATTGTTTTTAGCTTAATTCAAATATTATTCAAATCAATACTGCAAATCACTCTACCTCTTGTTGCGAATTCAAATTATTGTAAATAAAAAAAGCTCCAAACATAGTTTGAAGCTTTTTTGTACTCAGAGCGGGACTTGAACCCGCACGAACATTGCTGTTCACTGGATTTTAAGTCCAGCGTGTCTACCAATTTCACCATCCGAGCATTTTGCTATTTCTGTTGGAAATTTTTAAAAAAAATTAATTAAAAACAACCACAATCCGAGCATTCTACTTAAAAAGTAGTAAAAGATGTTGAGCGAAAAACGGGGCTCGAACCCGCGACCTCGACCTTGGCAAGGTCGCGCTCTACCAACTGAGCTATTTTCGCATACTGTATTTATAAGAACCACAACACTTGAACCGTATTGCGGATGCAAATTTAGCACATTAATTCAATTACGCAAGTACTTTTTATAAAAATTTAGAATAAAAAATATAATATTCTGACAATGTATTTATTACGGTGGCACTTATCTTTCAAAGCTCGTCATGCCGCTAAAAAAACAAGGCTTCAGATTATAGATTAATATGATCGTTACGACTAATCGAAATGCCAAACAGCTTTAAAAGATAAAAATTTTAAATCCTGAACGTAAAAAGGACCTCTCCAATAACATAAAATTTCTGCATCATAACCAAAAATTTTAGATCTAGAACATAAAAGAACCATCACAATTACATAAAAATTTCAAAGAAAATAACCTCTTTATACGCTGATTTAAAGCAAAAACAAAAGCTTGCTCCAAGACATTCTCTAACATCTTTAAAAACAATTTAAATTACTGATTTTTAGATGTTTAAACACAAAAAAAGCATCTTTCAATTCTCGGAAATAGAAGACACTCTCCTTTTTTTATAAGATATACACACATACATTTGTCCCAGAAAATATCCTACTATGGATTTTTGAGTACCAATGAAAAATACAGTCCGTCATCGCATCCTTATCTCCATCTTGGCATTGATTGCCTCGACTAGCTGCATGGCACAGGATGTTTACGTGCTTGATGCGTCTGCTATTTACATTGCTCCAAATACAATTGTTTCGGGATTAGAAGTAACTAGTCCGAAAGATATTGTATATATTTCTAAAAACACCAGCCTGGTAGTTGCTGAAAACAGCATTTTTACTGGAAAAATAGAAAATATAAGACTTAAGATTTCTAAATCAGTTACCATAGCTGCCAAGCAACCTTTAGTTATCAAAACTCAAATACAAAGCACAGAGGCTAACAAGACATTACAATTGACCGCTTTACCGCTCTCACAGGGCAATACAGATGCCAAGATTATAATTGCCAGTTGCGGTGCCTCTTCTACGTCACCTAATTATAAATTTAGCACAGCATGCTCATTTATCCACCAAAATGATCTTGCCAAAGTAGAAAAAAGAAATAAAAATAAGCAAAAAGCACTTTCTCACACCGGCACAAAAACGTTGCAGGTATTTGAAAACAATATGCTTTTTGCACGTCCTCCAACAGCTTAACAGCTAACTGACGATTCAGCTTGACAGTTCCGGGACAGGAAATAAGTGCATTTGGGCGCATGAAATTTATCCTTCCGTTCTGAACTGAGTCGGCCATCCTTCAATTTTGAACTTTTACTTCTATGTCTTCTCTGAAGACGCAGAAAGGCTTGCTGTTGCCTATTTTGAAAAAAAACAGCTCTAATAAAATTTATTTAATTACAAATTACAACAAAATGAAAAAATTATTTTTAACAATTGTATTATTGGCAGGACTTACTGCAAGCGCACAAGTGGGAATCGGAACAACTTCTCCCAATGCCAATTCAATTCTTGACCTTACCGCAACTAATAAAGCACTCGTGCTTCCAAGAGTAGCCAACACAGCAGCCATTGCCAGTCCTGTAAATGGAATGATGATTTATGACCTTTCTTCAAGCTCTTTCAAGGCTTATCAAAATGGCGCATGGATTGACCTTAATTCCGTATTTTCAGCAGATGCAATAGCTGCAAGCCTAACAACCAGCTTAAGCGCTTATAATGCTGCGCCAGTTAACACTTGGGTGCCTGTTACTGCAGCAGAATATAGCGCAGTTGTTGCCGGTGTTGCCGGCACAGCAAATTATGGTGTGAATGATGCTACATTTGCAACTACATTTGGCGGCAATCTTGGCACCAACCTAACCATGGGTGTAAATGCGCAAACGGCAACGCCAGTACCTTCAGGAAAATATCCTATTGCCATGCGACTCAAAACAAAAATTGGAGGAACAGCAACAGCACAGCTGAAATTTGGCGCTACTTCTTCAAATACCTTCAACAATTATATTGGCCTGACGCCGTCATTTGTGGCCGTTGCTGACGGAGGCATTTCTTGTTTTGTCATCAAACAGCCTACAGCAGCTTTGTCAAGCAACGGTTATATCGCAATATTTACCGAAGCCGGTTTTGCCTTATCACCAAACCTTACAGCAACTGCAATCAACTTTACTTCTGGAAACCTAGCCAATGGTGCTAATTTACCAGTGGGGAATGCAAATGGTTATGAGCCACTGATGCAGGTAGCCGCAACAAGCACCAAATCTTGGTAAGAGTCTAAAACCAGTCAAAAATAAACGGCAGGCTCTCTTGCCATAAAAACATACGTGATGAAAAAAATAATATATTTCTTGGTGCTCTTGGCAGGATTCTCTGCAATGGCACAAGTCAAAATAGGGAGCAATCCCACGGTTCTCGGCACCAGTTCTGTCTTAGAACTTGAAAGCGCCAACAAGGCTTTGCTTATCACCAGAGTTCCAAGCGTGGCTTCTGTGGCCAGCCCGATTAACGGAATGGTGGTCTATGACATTTCGATGAAATGCGTCAGAGGCTATGCCAACAACGCTTGGACAGACTGTAATTTTAAAGGCACACAGCCAGCATGTCCAACACCTAGCAGTCTGGCAGTAGCAAGCAGTGCTGGCAACAGCATCCTAGCTGGCAACAGCACTAGTTTCTCGCTTTCTGGATCGAATATTTCCAGCTCTAGCTGGAGCATTTCGCCGACAACTGGGGTAAGTGCGACTTCTGGAACAGGTTCGCCAACGGGTAGCATTTCTTTTAGCACGGCAGGCACTTATACGATTACTTATGTAGCCAGTTCAACTGGTTCTTGTAATACCACTACAACAAATGCTACGGCTGTATTGACAGTTACATCACCAACACCGCCGTGCCCTACACCAAGCGGTCTGGCTGTGGCCAGCAGCAACGGCGCAACGCTAAATGTTGGCAACGCAAACACATTCACGCTTTCTGGTTCTAATATTTCTAGCGCCACTTGGAGCATATCTCCAACAACTGGCGTAAGCACGACTTCTGGAACAGGATTGTCAACCGGAAGCATTACTTTTGCAACGGCAGGAACCTATACCATTACTTACATAGCTAGCTCTACGGGTGCTTGTAGTACAACTACCGCAAACGCTACAGCGACGATAACTGTGTCTGCAACACCGCCGTGCCCTACACCTAGTGGGTTAGCAGTAGCCAGCAGTGGCGGTGGCAGTGTTGCCACAGGCGGTTCAACCAGTTTTTCTTTGACTGGATCTAATATTTCTAGCTCTAGTTGGAGCATCTCTCCAACAACTGGAGTAAGCGTTACTTCTGGAACAGGAACGCCAACGGGCAATATTACTTTTAGCACAGCAGGAACTTATACAATTACTTATATTGCAAGTTCAACTGGTTCTTGCAGTACGACTACGGCAAATGCTACGGCATCGTTAACGGTATCTGCAATGGCACCGTGTCCTACGCCAAGTAGTTTAGCAGTAGCCAGCAGTGGCGGCAGCAGTATTGCCACAGGCGGTTCGACCAGTTTTTCTTTGACGGGGTCTAATATTTCTAGCTCGGCATGGAGCATCTCCCCTACGACTGGAGTGAGCGTCACATCTGGAACAGGTTCGCCAACGGGAAACATTACGTTTAGTTCTTCTGGAACTTACACTATCACTTATGTAGCCAGTGCTACGGGTGCTTGTACGACTACTACGGCAAATGCTACGGCATCGGTAACAGTAACTACACCTTCGTGCCCTACGCCAAGCAGTTTGGCAGTAGCCAGCAGCAGCGGAAGCAATATCAACACCGGAAGTGCTACTAGTTTCTCTCTATCAGGATCTAGCATTTCTAGTTCAAGCTGGAGCATTTCTCCAACTACCGGAGTAAGTCTAACCTCTGGAACCGGATCGCCAACTGGCATTATTACTTTTAGCACTGCAGGAACCTATACAATTACTTATGTTGCAAGTTCTACTGGCTCTTGTAGCACTACTACGGCTAATGCTACGGCATCGGTAACAGTAACATCCCTAGGCTGTACTAACTACGTAACAAACGGTGATTTTGCCTCAGGAACTACAGGCTGGACATTAGGATCGCAATGGAGCTATAATTCTGTTATACAAGCCGCAGAATGCATAAATGACGGTGCTACATCAGGTTTAACACAGACATTAACCGGTGTACCATCTGGTTCAACTTTGTCATTTCGAATGAAAAACTTTATATTTTCTGGTGCTGCTGCACTCGTTACTGAAGTAGTTTATAATGGCGTAATATATGGTAGAATAAATGGTAGAGGACTGGCATTTACGGCTTTAAATGGCGCTACTGGAACTATAAGCTCTACTCCATCAGATGCTTTTTTTAATGTGGTTTTAACCTTACCTCTCGCAATTCCTTCATCAGGCTTGCTAGAGTTTAATACAACACGAGGAGCTGGTGCGTCATCAGTTTGCGAGGATATTGACATTGATGATGTTTTTGTGGGCAAGTGTAATAATCCTTCTATAGCAGTTGTTTCTACATTATCTTGTGGTAGTGCCGTATTTGCAGGGGGGCCAATTAATAGTTGCTCATCCATTTCTGGGCGAACAATTACAATTCCCTATACAGGTGGCAATGGGGCATATTATGGCAATATAAATGTTAATTCAACTGGTGCTACAGGCCTTATTGCTAGTTCTAACGGTGTTTTAAATGTAGGATCAGGAAACATTGTATTTGATATTTATGGAAATACTCCTTGCGGGGTTGGAGGGACAGCCAATTTTACAGTAACTATAGGCGGTCAAACTTGTACTTTTAGTGTAAATGTAAAAAAAGCCTTTTAATATATTCTAATGATTCTAATACATATCTGTAATACCAAGTTGGTTTATATATAATTGAAGTTGATTTTTAAGAAACCTTGTGTGTGCACTAAAGCCATGCAAGGTTTTTTAGTTTTATGTTAATGTCAAAATTTCTTGTCCGTAGAGTTAAATCGTATAAAGAACATTCAACCAGAGAAAACCCTTCAAAAATATCTTAAGACATGCATTTCAACGATATAGCCCCGACAGCTCTGATTTGCAATCCAAATCTGGTGGCACAAAGGCTACTCTTTTTGGCTTTCGCAATAGTGTAAAAGTGGCGCTTATGTGGGGGTTTTGCATTGGTGAAGTTCTAACTGTCAAAAACCTAAAATTTTAGGTCTAGAAGGTAAAAGAACCACCCAATGACGTAAAAGTTTACCCCTATGGGGGTAAAATTTTACGTTTAATAGCCTTATCGCTTGGCTTTGCAAGCTAAAAGTTTGCGTAAATGGCGCAATATTATAAGTTCCACATCCTGACTACTTGGAAAAAAACGTAAAAACAGTTACACAAATAAAGACTAAAACTCGAAAAACAGCTAGAGTAAAACGCACAGACTTGCATTTCAACGAATATATTTACCATTCATCGAGTTTTAATGCCTTTTTTCTTCCAATTGTTTTTTATGGCTTTTATCGCTTTAGCTTTGTGGTAATAACTACCTCCATATAGCTATTTTCTTCTTGCTAAAAGCCACTTAATTTTTGAAAACTATTTTTTGTAATTATTAAAAAACGCCAACTGATGAAGCAATTATTATCTATTTTATTTATAACGATGTCATTGTTCGGGTATTCTCAGCAAGATAGTCTGGCGAAATATACTGACCAGCAAATCATAGATAAAATGGATCAGGAATGTGATAATCCAAGCGAGAAAATAAAATTTTATGCTGATGTATTGCTCCGTAGAAACACTTCAGATTCTATAAAATCGGTGATTTATTTTGATTTAGCAAATTATTATTACGATGATTATAAAAAAGATCATAAAAAATGGTTGGAAATTAATGAAAAATCGCTTGAATATGCAAAAAAAAGTCATAATAATTATATGATTTCAATAACTTTTAATGCCATTGTTGTAGGGTGTTTTTGGGATAGAAATTACAAGAAAATAATATCCTGCATGAAAGAAATGGATATTGTTACAAAGGAACAAGAATTTGATCTTGACATGTTGAGAACAAAGTGTCTATTAAACGTCTGTTATTCAACAATGGGGGATTTTGAACATAGTATCATTGAACAAAAAAAATTAATGCGTAAGGTAGATGATTATCTCCAAAAAAATCCCTTTTTATCAAAAGCAGAGAAAAAATTAATAAATATTGAAAAAATAACATGCCACCGAGATTTAATTGTTGATTATCTGCATACCAATCAATTAGATTCGGCTGCAAAATATTTAAAACAAAAAAAACTCCTTATAAAAGAATATACGCCATTGAATCGAGATTGGGATATTTCAGATGAGATTTTTTATAATATTTTAAGAAACAAATACGATGTTGCAATTGCTATTTTAAATATAGAAACTGATAAAAAAATAAATAATACTGAAAGGCATATTTTTTTGTTTCAATATCAATACGCATTATGTTATTTCGCAAAAAAAGATTACAAAAAATCGTTAGACTATTGTGAGCAAGCGTTGGTAAAACCGCTGGTTTTAATGTCGTTTGAGGACTATGAATTAGAGCTCTACAAACTCGCTGCAAAGAATGCCAAAGCATTGGGTAATATGGCCAAGTACAATTTATATACCCAAAAATATGCCGAAGGAGCAGCCAAAACAAACTATGCCGAGAAAGCCGCCTTTATGGCCAAGCTTTATGAACACAACGAAGTGCTTCCATTAAAAAAAGAACTTGCTACAAAATCAAGCCGTGCTGCAATGCTATTCTGGGGATTAGGTTTTGCCTGCGTTTTAGTCGGGTATCTTATTTTCAGGATAGCCAAGTCAAGAAAAGAAAAAAAGAAATTCCGGGCCATCATTGAAAGGCTTGAAAACAAGGAGAGCATTGAGATAAAGCCTGTTGAAATTGAAGAACCTGTTTTCATAGATATTGAAGAAGAAGAGGAAGAAATCAGTTTTAAGAAAAACATATCTTCAGAAACAGAAACTAAAATCTTGAAAAAACTTGAAAATTTCGAAAGAAGACAGCGGTTTTTAGAGCCAAATATTTCCTTAGGAACACTTGCCTTGGACTTCAAGACCAACACGACCTATA
>Ga0247817_10000568_pt1 | contig 20169 bp, 16 predicted proteins | sample UWRJL212509R1_FD_178010 | JGI IMG/M metagenome (GOLD analysis project Ga0247817, IMG submission 178010) | Plant litter microbial communities from Arlington Agricultural Research Station in Wisconsin, United States - UWRJ-L212-509R-1 | ecosystem: Environmental > Terrestrial > Plant litter >...
CAGTACAACCTCCCGCAGGTCTTTCTCCAGTTCGTCCTGTTGTTCGGTGCTCTCCTCACCGCTCTCGGCGCGCCGTGGTTGTTCGGTCTGCTCGTGCGCGCTGTCGTGCGCACCCGCGAGAGTTCTGCGGCCCGCGAGATCGCGGAGCAAGACGTCATCGTGGAGCAGGAGCGCAACCGCATCGCCCGCGACATGCACGACGTCGTCGCGCACTCGCTCGCGGTCGTAGTCGCCCAGGCGGACGGCGCACGGTACGCGCGTGCCGCGAACCCCGAGGCGGTGGATGAAGCGCTCACCGCGATCTCCACGACGGCCCGCGAGGCTCTCGCTGACGTGAGGCTGCTGCTCGGCCAGCTCCGCTACAGCGAGGGAGATGGCCCGCAGCCCGTGCTCGCCGACCTCGATCGTCTGCTCGATCAGATGCGTGGGTCGGGGCTCGAGGTCACCTTCACCGAGACCGGGACCAAGCACCTCTTCGGCACCGGGGCCCAGCTCGCCGTCTATCGCATCGTGCAGGAGGCCCTCACGAACGCGCTCCGCCACGGCGACCGCACCAAGCCCGTCGACGTCGTCTTCGAGTGGACCTCCACGACCGTCGAGGTCACCGTGAGCAACACGATCGCGGGGGCCGTGCCGACCACGAGCCTCGGACACGGCCTCGCCGGCATGCGCGAGCGCGCCTCACTCGTGGGAGGGTGGCTTACCGCCGAAACCGCAGGCGCACGCTTCGTCGTCACGGCATCCGTGCCCACCACAACAACCCAGACCGGTGCCATCACCGTAGGAGCCCGTTCATGAGCACCACCATCCGCGTCGCCCTCGTAGACGACCAGGCGCTGTTCCGTGCCGGAATCCGGATGCTCGTCTCGAGCCAGCCCGACCTGCAGTTCGTCGGGGAGGCGGGCAACGGCGTCGAGGGCATCGAGATGGCGGCGGAGCACACGCCCGACGTCATCCTCATGGATATCCGCATGCCGGTCATGGACGGCATCGAGTCGACGCGCGGCATCCTCGCTGCGGCCGAGGCAGCCGGTCGCCGCCCCCCGCGCATCATCGTGCTCACGACCTTCGACCTCGACGAGGCTGCGACGCGGGCCATCCGCGGCGGCGCGAGCGGCTTTCTGCTCAAGGATGCCGACCCGGAGTTTCTGCTGTCGGCGATCCGCACCGTGCACGCCGGAACGGCTGTCATCGCGGCATCCGCGACGCGCGAGCTCTTCGAACACTTCGACTCGCAGCACACCGGGGGAGCGGAACCGGAAGAGTTCACGAGCCTCACCTCGCGCGAGAAGGAGATCTTCTTGCTCGCGGCGCGCGGACTCAGCAACGCGGAGATCGCCAAGAGCGAGTTTTTGAGCGAGGCAACCGTCAAGACCCACATCAGCCGCGTGCTCGGCAAGCTCGGCCTGCGTGACCGCGTGCAGCTCGTCGTCTTCGCCTACGAGAACCGCCTTACCGACTGAGATCATCCTCCCGATGTAGCCGGGTTGAGCCTTGCGCCTGATTCGGTGCATCCCGCCGGTTTCTAGGTTGGAAGTATGGAAACAACAGAACCCTCGGTCGTCGCTCGCGTCGACAACCTCAGCAAGTCGTACGGAACCGGATCGAACGTCGTCTCGGCCCTCAGCGGGGTGAGCCTCGGCATCAACGCGGGGGAGTTCACCGCCATCATGGGCCCCTCGGGCTCCGGCAAATCGACGCTCATGCACATCATGGCTGGCCTGGACTCGGTCACCTCGGGCCGTGTCTTCGTCGGCGACACCGACATCACCGTGCTGGGCGACAGTGACCTCACGATTCTGCGTCGTCGCCGCGTGGGCTTCGTCTTCCAGTCGTTCAACCTCGTGCCGACGCTCAACATCGAGGGAAACATCCTTCTGCCATTCGAGTTGGATGGCCGTCGCCCGAGCTCGCAGGAACGTGCCTGGATCGACCAGCTCATCGAGTCGCTCGGGCTGCGGGACCGCCTCAGCCACCGGCCGCACGAGCTCTCGGGCGGGCAGCAGCAGCGCGTGGCCATCGCCCGTGCACTCGCCACCCGCCCCGACCTGGTCTTCGCCGACGAACCGACCGGAAACCTCGACTCCCGCACGAGCCGTGAGGTTCTCACCCTGCTGCAGACAGCGAGCCGCGAGTACGGCCAGAGCATCGCCATGGTCACCCACGACCCGATCGCCGCCTCCTACGCCGACCGCATCGTGTTTCTCGCTGACGGCCGCATCGTCGACGACCGCGCGCGATCGACACCCGAAGAGATCAGCACGTTCATGCTCAGCATGGAGCAGCACTCATGAAATCCTTTAGCCTGCGCGAGCACGCGCCCAGCATCCTCGTCGCATCGCTCAGCAGCGCGTTCGGTGTGGCAGTCCTGCAGTTCTTCGGCGTTCTCGCGCAGATCATCCGCGCCGACGACGTCACAGGCTCTAGCGACACTGTGGCCTTCTTTCTGGCCTTCGTCGGGTGCGTCTTCATCGCGATCGCCGTCTACACCGGTGCTGTCGTAACGTCGAACACCTTCTCCACGATCATTGCCGGCCGAACCCGAACGATCGCGCTTCTTCGCCTCATCGGATCGAGCGCTCGCGCACAAAGATCGGCTGTCGCACGAGAGGGTCTTATCGTCGGCATTGTGGGCGCGACCATCGGCGCTGTCGTCGGAACGGGCGTGACCGTAGGCACTGTTGCTCTGGGGCAGGCGTCGAACTTCATACCGGATCTCACTTTCTCGTTCATCGACGCGTCGATAGTGCTACCCGTGATCACCGTGGTCCTGACCACGTGGCTGGCTTCCTGGGTGGGGTCCCGGCGGGTGCTCGTCGTCTCGCCTATGCAGGCGATTGGCGCTTCGACGGAGCAGAGCCGCGAAGAGGCATCCGCATCTCGTGGCCGTTCGGCGGCCGCTGCCGTGCTGTTCGGAGTCGGAATCGGCATTCTGGTGCTGTCCGTTCTACTCGGACTCGTCACACCGCTCGCCGTGCTCATCGGAATAGTCGGAGGGCTCCTCTCATTCACCGGTCTGGTGATGGGCGCCCACCTCGTGATGCCACCCGCGTTGCGGCTCGTCGGGCGCCTCCTCGGTCCGGGAGCGGCCTCTCGCCTCGCAGCGGAGAACGCCGTGCGTTACCCGGAGAGGTCATCGCGCACGACGATCGGTCTCGTGATCGGCGTCACGCTCGTGACGATGTTCGCCGTCGCGCTGCAGAGCTATCAAAACCTGCTCTACAGTGCCTACGCCAATGACCCTACCTACTACGACGGGATCGACGAGGCTCTCCTGCTGACAGTTGTGATCTTCTCCGTACTCGTCGGTTTCAGCGCCGTGATCGCGGCCGTCGGCATGGTCAACAACCTCTCGCTGAGCGTGCTGCAGCGCACGCGCGAACTCGGGCTGTTGCGCGCGCTCGGATTCACTGCGAAGCAGGTGCGCTCGATGATCCTCGCGGAGAGCGCGCAACTCACGCTCGCCTCCGTTCTCGTCGGACTCGTGCTCGGAACGTTCTATGGCTGGGCTGGAGCCCAGTCGCTATTCGGCAGCATCAACGGCAGCCCCGGGATCGTTGTGCCGGGGATCCCACTGGCTTTCCTGGCGGGAGTGGTTGTGCTTGCTGGCGTGCTCACTGTGAGCGCCTCGGTCGGTCCGTCGCGCCGTGCCACGAGGATCGCGCCGGTCGCGGCCCTCGCGGTGGAGTAGCGCGCGGCCCGGCCGCACTGGCGGGGCCCGGCCGCTCCCACGGTCGGGCCCGTCCGCTCGCCCCGGCCTTGCGCACCCGGGTCCGGTCGCCCGGGTCCGGTCGCCCCGGCCGCGCTCACCCCGTCCGGGCACCCCCGGACCTGCTCACCCCGTCCGCTCTCTTTCGAAAATTCAGGACTTCTGTCGCCCGGCCCGCACTGACTCCCCGGTTCTGCGCGGGCGCGGTACCCCTCCGGCGACAGAAGTCCTGAATTTCCGAAGGGGCCACGCCCCACCAGGGCGCGGTACCCTCCCACCAGGGCTGTACCGTCCCGCCAGGGAGCGGTACCCTCCCACCAGGGCGCGGTACCGCCCCTCCAGGGCGCGGTACCCCCTCCCACCGGAGCGCGGTAACCTCGCACCATGCCGGTCGTCGAGAGTTCCGTCGTGGTCAGGGTGAGCCCGGAGATCGCGTTCGCGGTGTCCCAGACCACGGGGGACATCCGCAAGCGCTGGGACACCTTCATCCGCGAGCAGTACTTTCTCGACGGCGCCACCCGCGCGGCCAGGGAGGTGCGCACTGTCACGGTGTCAAAGCGCGGCGCACGCATGACAAGCGAGTACGTGTCGTTCAACCCGCCGCGCAACGTGGGCATGCGCGTGCTCGACGGGCCGTGGTTCTTCGAGAAGCTGGCCGGTGGATGGCGCTTCGAGCAGCATCCGGAGGGCACAAAAGCGATCTGGAAGTACAACTTCACCTGCCGCCCGGCGATCATCAAAGCCCCGGCGGAACTCATCGGCACCTGGATCACGAAGCGCGACATCGACCGCCGCATTGCGGGTTTCGCGAACGGCTGCGAAGACCCCGTCGTTCTCGCCGCTGCCCGCGAACTTGCCACATCGTGGTGAAGTGCTAGCCTGAAACCATGTTCGGTCTGCTCCTTCTTAGCTGCCGCGACGAGTCCTAACCCCAGGCCTCACTCGTCGCGGAGTTTTACGTTGGCTTGAATCCACGAACGTAGAGCGAGAGAACGAGACATGAAGAACAACCAGTCGGCTTCTGCAATGCCGATCCACAAGTACCGTCCGTACCACGAGCAGCTCGTTGTCGACCTGCCCGACCGCACCTGGCCCACGAAGCGCATCACCGAGGCTCCGCGCTGGTGCGCCGTCGACCTCCGCGACGGAAACCAGGCCCTCATCGACCCGATGAGCCCGGAGCGCAAGCGCATCATGTTCGACCTGCTCGTGCGCATGGGATACAAGGAGATCGAGGTCGGGTTCCCGAGCGCGAGCCAGACCGACTTCGACTTTGTCCGCAGCCTCATCGAAGAGAACGCGATCCCCGACGACGTCACGATCCAGGTGCTCACCCAGGCGCGCGAGCACCTCATCAACCGCACCTACGAGTCGATCGCCGGCGCGTCGAAGGCGATCGTGCACCTGTACAACTCGACGAGCGTGCTGCAGCGCGAGGTCGTGTTCCGCACCGACAAGCAGGGCATCATCGACATCGCGCTCGAGGGTGCACGCCTCTGCCGTGCTGCCGAGGCATCCATTCCGGAAACCTCGGTCTTCTATGAGTACTCGCCGGAGAGCTACACCGGCACGGAACTCGAGTTCGCCCTCGAGGTCTGCAACGCGGTCATCGAGATCTTCGAGCCGACCCCCGACCGCAAGGTCATCATCAACCTGCCCGCCACCGTCGAGATGGCAACCCCGAATGTCTACGCCGATTCCATCGAGTGGATGTCGCGCCGCCTCGCCCACCGCGAGAACGTCATTCTGTCCCTTCACCCGCACAACGACCGTGGAACCGGCATCGCCGCAGCGGAACTCGGCTACCTGGCCGGTGCCGACCGCATTGAGGGGTGCTTGTTCGGCAACGGTGAGCGCACCGGCAACGTCGACCTCGTCGCGCTCGGACTCAACCTGTTCACACAGGGCATCGACCCGCAGATCGACTTCAGCGACCTCGACGAGATCAAGCGCACCGCCGAGTACTGCAACCAGCTGAAGGTGCACGAGCGCAGCCCCTGGGCGGGCGACCTCGTCTACACGGCATTCAGTGGCTCGCACCAGGACGCCATCAAGAAGGGCTTCGAGGCCATGGAGGCCGACGCGAAGTCCCAGGGCAAGAGCGTCGACGACCTGCTGTGGGCTGTTCCCTACCTGCCCATCGACCCGAAGGATGTTGGCCGCGGCTACGAGGCCGTCGTGCGCGTCAACTCGCAGTCGGGCAAGGGTGGCGTCGCCTACCTGCTCAAGACCGACCACGCCCTTGACCTACCGCGCAAGCTGCAGATCGAGTTCTCCGGTGTCGTGCAGGCGAAGACGGATGCCGAGGGTGGCGAGGTCACGAGCGACGCGATCTGGGAGATCTTCCAGGACGAGTACCTGCCTGCACCCGCGAGCCGGCCAGAGGATAAGTGGGGCCGCTTCGAGCTCACCCGCACCCGTACCTCGAGCGATCTCGGGGGAGAGGTCAGCCTCCAGATCGACTTGCGGGTCGGGGAGGGCACCGAGTCCGCTGAAGCGACCGGCAACGGCCCGATCGCCGCGTTCCTCAACATCATGAGCGAGCAGGGCGTCGAGGTGAAGCTCTACGACTACGTCGAGCACGCCCTGAGCGCGGGCGGCGACGCCCTCGCCGCCGCCTACGTCGAGCTCAACGTCAACGGCAAGCGCCTGTGGGGTGTGGGCATCGATGCGGACATCTCGACGGCGTCTCTCAAGGCCGTCGTCTCGGCGGTCAACCGCGCCGTGCGCACCGAAGTGGGCGACAGGCAACTCGCATCCGTCTAACCGGGTGATTCACCGGGTGACTGTGACCCGCGCGGGTAGACCGTGCTGTTTCAACCTGCTTATCTGAACAGGTACGCAGGTACCGACGAACCAGGTGTGGGCATTGCCCCCCTTTGCCACACCTGGTCGTCAGCGTGCTCGACTGTTCCCGGTTCGGGTCCGGTCACCAGTCGGGCGACCTGTGTCTGAGGTGGTCGTGGGTTGTGCTGCTAGGCAGAACCCACGACACCCGGGCTGGTGACATCCGCCGCAACTCGGGTGACGCACCGGGTGACTCGCCATGACCCCCCAACTCGGGTTAGCCGCGCTATGCCATGCGGCATACAGTGAGCTTGTATCCCCCAAGGCTCCCATCGCTGCGGAGTGGACAGACCCGACTGTCTACCACTGCTGCGTGGAGAATCCGCTTTCCCTATCGGTTGCGCATCCGCGCCGGGAGATGCCGATTCAGTTGGGTTCGCCCCGAACCCGATGCACGCGAATCGCGAGTGCCCCGCCCAGGCACCCGAGTAGCCACGCGAGATCGGACCCCATGTTTGCTCGGGAAACACCAGTGACCAGCTCCATCGCACAGCAGCGGTGGGGATGGCCCGCCATGCCGCCGCGCGCCGCCGTCTCTCCCCGCGCCGCTGCCCTGTTCGACGCATGGGAGAGCGGAACCGGATGCCTCCTCGTAGAAGCGCCGCGCGGCTACGGCAAGACCGCCCAGGTGCTGGCGTGGCTCGCCGGCAGGAACTCGGTCGAGCCGGTGATCTGGATCACCGGAAGCAACTTCATCAACACCTGGGAGAGCACCTGGAACACGCTGCTCGACGGAATGCTCGACCTCGGCATCATCACTGCTGACGCACGCGTCGCGGTTACCAACCTGCAGCAGCTGTTCACCGTGCTGCAGCGCCTCGACAAGCCGGTCGTCGTCGTCTACGACGACTTCGAGAGCTTCACACCCCCGACGGAGTTCGCGAAGATCGAGGAGAACGCGCGGCAGTTTCCGATGCTGCGCAACATCCTGATGACGTCGGAGCACGTCGATGAGGATCCGGCGGCCGACCCGCGTCGCGTGACCGTGACCCGCGACGAGCTCAAGTGGACGCCAACCTTCGCCCGCGACATCCTCGGCTCCGAGATCACCGGATCCCGCCTTGCCGCCCGCCTCGACGAGGTGGTCGCGGCCGCGGGGGGTCGGGCCGATGCGATCCTGAGCTTCTTCCGCGACGCCCACGGCGTGCCGGCCGTCGATCCGCTCGACGGGTTCCAGGGCACCTGGCTCATCGAGCGAGCGACGATCGTGGATGGCTCCGGGCGCAGCGCACTCCTCCTCCTGCACCTCGCCCAGTTCATCGAGGTGCCGATCGACATGCTCGAGGAGGCCGGGTTCCCCGACGCCGTGTCGCTCATCGGCGGGCTCCGCCGCGAGGGTCTCGTCAACGAGCACCGCTCTTCGTTCGGCTCCACCCAGTCCGTCTCGCTCTCCGCGACCGATCGGGCCGCCCTCGCCGATCGCTCCGCCCGCATGCTGAGCAACGGGCTGCCCGGTCTGCACCGCAGGTCGGCGCACGCATTGGTGAAGCGCGGCATCCTCACGCTCGCCGCGTTCCACTACGCGAGCGCGGGGGAGTACACGCTCGCAACCGAACTCCTCAAGCGTCCCCTTGACGACTTCGAGGGCGAGGCCGGTGTCATCGCCGTGCGGCTCGCCTTCGCCGCGATGCCGATGGACCGCATCGCCGACGACGTCGAGCTTCTCGCGATCCGGGTGCTCGCGTCACACCTCGCTCCCCACCTCGACCTGCGCTCGCGTGGCGATGCCGAAGCACGGCTGCTCTCGGCGCCGGCCGCTGCCATCCGCCCATTGCCGCTTCTCGCCCGCACCCTCATCGCCGCAGCCGTCGTCACGACGCTGCTCACGCGCGGGCGCCCCACCGAGGCCGTCGCGCGCGGTCGCCTGGCGGCCGCAGACCTCGACGGGCTGGCCTGGGAGGAGATCCGCGGCCTCGGGCGTGGACCCGGCCTGCTGTGGACGGCACTCGCGGAATCCGAGCTCATGAGCGCCAACATCCATCGCGCCATCGAACTCTCGGCCGTCGCGCGCGAGTGGAACGGCGAACTCGGCCACGCCTACGCGGCCATGCGCTCGTGCGCGGTGAGTGCGGCGGCCTACGCGGTCGACGGCGACCTGGTGCGCGCTGAGGCCAGCATCGACGAGGCCGTCTATGTGCGCGATATGCAGGGATGGCCCGACGCGGCGCTGCCCGCCACGATCAGCCTCGCGCGGCTGTTCATCGCGTTCGCACGCGTCGACGCGACTCTCGCGGCTCAGGCCCAGCTCGAGTTCCAGAGGATCGGGCGGGTGGACCCGAGCTGGCGCAGCACCGCTTCGGTCGCGAGTGCGATCACCCTGCTGTGTGCGGGCAACGCGCCGGAAGCCCTCGCCGCCTCGCGCACCGCCCTCGCCGAGACCGAGGCGCCCAACGTTCCCGCGCTCATCCGCCACCTTGCGATAGTCGCCCACAGCGATGCGCTCGCCTCCACCGGCCAGGCGGGCGGAGTGCTCGCGTTCCTGGACGGGGTTGAGGAAGCCCCTGACCACGCGTTCTGCTACGGCGCCCGCCGCGCCAATGCCGCACTGGCCCGGGGTGACGCGCAAGCGGCCATCCAGGCGACCGATGACTGTGTTGAGCTGTCGCTCACGCACGTCGGTGGAACCCTCGCGTCGGCCCTGCTGCGTCGCTCGGTGGCGACGGAGATGCTCGGTCTGACAAGCGCGGCGGACGCGACCTTCTCGCAGGCCGTCGGCCTCCTGTCGACACACCCGCGCGTCGCCACCTTCCTCAACCTCAACCAGGAGCTCGAACCGCTGTGGGAGCGCCTCGAGCGGGTGAACCCGCAACTGGTTGCAGCGACCCGGCCGCTCGCGCTCGGGGTGGCGAGCACGGCGCGCGCACAAACTGGCCACTCGCCGCTCGAACCGCTCTCGCAGCGGGAACTGCAGGTGCTCACGCAGCTCACCGTCAAGGCGACCTACCGTGAGATCGGCGGTGCGCTCTTCCTGTCGGAGAACACTGTGAAGACCCACGTGAGCCGCGTCTACCGCAAGCTCAACGTGACGTCCCGCCGGGAGGCCGTGGACCTCGCGCTGCGGCTCGGCCTCGTCGAGCCCTCCGCGTAGCTGGCCGCCCTGGTAGCAACTTCGGCCCAGCTTGCCCGCCCCCCTTACGGAAACTCAGGACTTCTGTCGGGCGCGGGTCGGTTACCGCGGCGTGTCGCTCTTCTGTGCGGCAGAAGTCCTGAGTTTCCAAAACCTCAAGGCCGCGGCGCGCCCTACTTCGCGCGATACGGCCGGATTCGCGGAATCCGATTGAGCGGTCGCTGCTCCGGAAGACTCCACTTGAACAGCACGGCGAGCACGCGCACGCCGAACGTGACGACCACGCCGATCGTGGCCGCGAGCAGCACGTTCACCCCGAACGCGTCGAGCACCACGAGCGTCGTCGCCCCGGCGGTCGCGGCGATCGCGTAGAGCGATCCGACCTGCATGATCGCGATCGGCAGCGTGAGCAGCAGGTCGCGCAGGATCGATCCTCCGACCGCGGCCAGCGCCCCGATGAAGACGGCGGGCACGGGGGGCACCCCGAACGCGAGAGCCTTCGTCGTTCCGATGGCACCGAAGAGTCCGATCGTGAGGGCGTCGAGCACGGTGATGAGCCCGGTGAGGCGGGTGAGCACGCGCTCGAGCAGCATCCCGAGGAGCGCGGCGCCGGTCGCCACGGGAAAGTACCAGTTGCTCTGCAGCGCGGCAGGTAGTTCGCCGAGCAGGATGTCGCGCAGCAGTCCGCCGCCGAATCCTGTCGCGATGCCGATGATGGCAACCCCGAGCAGGTCGAGCCTGCGGTCCCGGAACTGCGCGGCGAACAGCGCACCCTGCAGCGCGCCGATCCCGACAGCGAGAAGATCCGCCCACGCGGGAATGATGAAGAGCTCCGAAGTCACGCTCTATTCTCTCGCGGCAGCCTGTCGTCACAGCGTCTATGTCGCACCGCGACGGATAATGGATGCGTGCCCCTTTACCGAGACGAAGCTGTCGTCATTCGCACCCACAAGCTGGGTGAGGCTGACCGCATCGTCACCATGCTGTCGCGGAGCCACGGCAAGATCCGCGCCGTGGCCAAGGGCGTACGCCGCACCGGCTCCAAGTTCGGGGCGCGGCTCGAGCCGTTCATGGTCGCCGACGTGCAGCTCTACGAGGGCCGCAGCCTCGACATCGTGACCCAGGCCGAGTCCCTGGGCTCCTACGGGGCAGAGATCACGAGCGACTACGGCAAGTACACCGCAGCGAGCGTCATGGTCGAGACCGCAGACAAGGTCACCGATGACGACGGCTCCCTGCAGCAGTACCTGCTCCTCGTGGGTGCACTGCGTTCGCTCGCGCGCGGGGAGCACGATTCGAGCGTGACCCTCGACTCCTACCTGCTGCGTGCCCTGTCGATCGCGGGCTGGGCGCCGAGCTTCGTGGATTGCGCCGTGACCGGTGCTCCCGGCCCGCACACGGTCTTCGTTCCACAGCTCGGTGGTGTCGTCGCTGACGAGGTGGCCCCGCCCGGTTCCCCGCGGCTCGATCTCGCAACCTTGTCTTTGCTCGCCGCCCTTCTCACCGGCGACTGGGATGCCGTCGAGGCATCCGAGGATCGCCACAGAAGCCAGGCGAGCGGTGTCGTCGCCGCCTACACGCAGTTTCACCTCGAGCGCACGCTGCGTTCCCTGCCGCACATGGATCGGAGCTCAGCGTGAGTGTGGGCAAGACGCACCGGGATGCCGTCGACTTCATGCCGGTGGACTGGACCGAGCTGTACCCGCCGTCGTACCCGCGTGGCGCGGTTCCCGAGCACGTGGCTATCGTCATGGATGGCAACGGACGCTGGGCCAACGCGAAGGGCCTCACCCGCGTCGAGGGCCACAAGGCCGGCGAGGCGTCGCTGCTCGACGTCGTGGCGGGTGCCATCCAGGCCGGCGTCAAGCACCTGAGCGTCTACGCGTTCTCGACCGAGAACTGGAAGCGCTCGCCCGACGAGGTGCGCTTTCTCATGGGGTTCAACCGCGACGTCCTGCACCGCAGGCGTGACCAGCTCAACGACTGGGGAGTGCGGGTGCGGTGGGCCGGGCGCAAGCCGCGGCTCTGGGCATCCGTCATCAAAGAACTGCAGTTCGCCGAGCAGCTGACCGAGCGCAACAGCGTGCTCACGCTCACGATGTGTGTCAACTACGGGGGTCGCCAGGAGCTCGTGGATGCCGTGCGCTCGCTCGTGGCGGCGGGCGACCCGCTCACCGAGAAGTCGATCCAGAGGCACCTGTACACGCCCGACCTCCCCGATGTCGACCTCTTCGTGCGTTCGTCGGGGGAGCAGCGCACGAGCAACTTCATGCTCTGGCAGAGCGCATACGCCGAGATGGTGTTTCTCGACCGGTTGTGGCCCGACTTCAGCCGCACCGACCTCTGGGAGGCGATCGACCTGTACGCCTCGCGCAACCGTCGTTTCGGGGGCGCAGTGGACGCGCCGAGCGCATGAGCGTTCTGGAGCGCATCAGGGTCATCGTCTTCGGTCGTTCCCGCGATCGCGCCTCGGCTCAGAACGCGATCGGCAACGTCGGCCAGATCGAGGTCTTCGGGGCTGTCGTGCAGCAGCCCGCGTTCGGCGAGCCGCCGGCCGAGTCGATCGAGCTCGACCCCGACGAACTACCCTGGGAACTCCGCTAGCCAGCGCTCGACATTCTTCGCGGTGCGCAGTTGGACTGTCTCCACTCCGACCTCGGGCACGGTTCGGCGGTAGTTGTTCCGGGTCTTCCAGGCCCAGCGGATGATCCCGTCGTCGCTCGTGAGCGCGTGCCAGAGTCCGGGCTCGCGGTTTCCATTCCAGAGCACTTCTTTCGTGGCCGACCGTCGAATGGTGCGGCGGATGACCCGCGCCATCGTCACGCGCGTTGGAAGGTCCAGCCACACGATCAGGTCGGCCCGCGCGGCGAGCAGCGGACGGACGTCGCGGTACTGCCACTCGCTCACCCACCGTTCTCCGTCGGCGATGGCCTGCACCTCTGCCTCGAACTCTGGGCGGCGGGTCCAGCCGGGGCCATGGTGGAGGCTGTCGAGCTCGGTGTACGGATACCCCCTCGCGGCGATCCGCCGCGCGAGGGTCGACTTGCCGGAACCGCTGACTCCCGCCACGAGGATGCGCTGATAGCCGGTCACAGCCCCAGTCTGCCGTGCCGAAGAGCGCGTGTGCGCCGCCAGCTCCTCTCCACCGTCGGAAATTCAGGACTTCGGCCGTTCCCCACTGACGAACCCCCACAAACATCAGGGTGCCGAGGGCGGTGCCCGCCGATTTCCTGAATTTCCGAAGGAAGACGGAGCGCGGGCGCGTGCGTGAGCGGAGGCAGCAGAGGGCGGGGGAGCAGTGCGGCGTGGGTCACGGATAGTACGCCGCCCGACCTGCCCGCAACCGAGAATGACGCGAGATTTCAGACATGTCGCAATGTTGCGCAGCGGGCTCGGTGGACGCCACGGCTGCTGTCTAGCGTGGGGCCGTGACTACGAATCCCTTACACCTCGGTATCGCGCTCGACGGCGCCGGCTGGCATCCCGCAGCCTGGCGTGATGGCGTCGGCGACCTCTTCGCCCTGCCCTATTGGCTCGGTCTCGTCGCGACGGCGGAACGCGGCGGCATCGACCTCGTGACGATCGAGGACGCCGTGGGGCTGCAGTCCTCGGGTTTCGGCGGCCTCGACCCGCGCAGGGATGAGGTGCGGGGGAGGCTCGACGCCCTCGTGCTGGCGAACGCGATCGCGCCGCACACGTCGACGATCGGCATAGTGCCGACCGTGACTGTGACGCACACCGAGCCATTCCACGTGAGTACGGGCATCGCGACACTCGATTTTGTGAGTGGGGGCCGCGCCGGCTGGCGCGTGCAGGTCTCCGGCCGGGCCCACGAGGCCGCGCACTTCGGTCGGCGGGAGGTGGGGCCGTTCGGGGAGCAGACGATCCGCGAGTTGTTCGACGAGGCCCGCGACGTCGTCGAGGTCGTTCGTCGGTTGTGGGACTCGTGGCAGGACGATGCCGTGATCCGCGAGGCATCCACGGGCCGCTATCTCGACGCTGACCGCGTGCACAACGTTGAGTTCTCGGGTCGTGGGTTCAGCGTGCACGGGGCTTCGATCACTCCGCGACCGCCGCAGGGCCAGCCGCTCGTCTTTGCGCTCGCGCACCAGACTGTGCCGTTCGAGCTCGCCGTGTCGAGCGCTGACGTTGTCGGAATCACGCCGCACACCGACGAGCAACTCGAGGAGATAGTTGCCGAGATCGCGTCGATTGCCGAGACCGCGGGGCGCGATACGCCGCTCGAGGTGTGGACGGAGATCGTGGTCCTCATCGAGGATTCGCCGGATGCCGCAGCGGCAGCGCTCGCGCGGCTCGACGGGTTGCACGGCGATCCGCTCGTGTCTGACGCTTTGGTGCTCGCGGGCACTCCGGCGGCGGTTGCTCAGCAGCTGCTGCACTGGCACCGACGCGGCGTGCAGGGGGTGCGCGTGCGGCCCGCACGCCTGCCGCGCGATCTCGACGCTTTCGTCGGCGGGGTTGTGCCCCTCCTGCGTTCCGCGGGCGTGCTCGAGCGTCCCGCCGCGACCACTCTTCGGGGCAGGCTCGGCCTGGGGCGCCCCGCCAACCGTTTCGAGGGAGCCATCTCATGACCAAGCGCACTGTGCATCTCGCGGCGCACTTTCCGGGTGTCAACAACACGACGATCTGGAACGACGACCGGGCGGGCAGCCAGATCGATTTCTCGTCGTTCCGGCATTTCGCTCAAACTGCGGAGCGGGGAAAGTTCGACTACCTGTTTCTTGCGGAGGGGCTGCGGCTGCGGGAGCACAAGGGCCGCGTGCACGACCTGGATGTGGTGGGCCGGCCGAACACCCTGGCGATCCTCGGGGCGATCGCATCGATCACCGAGCACATCGGGCTGGTCGGAACCCTGAGTTCGACGTTCAACGAGCCCTATGAACTGGCCCGGCAGCTGGCCACCCTCGATCACCTGAGCAACGGGCGCGCCGGCTGGAACATCGTGACGTCGTCCGATGAGTTCCACGGGGCGAACTTTCGTCGCGGCGGCTTTTTGTCCAGGGAGCACCGGTACACGCGGGCCGAGGAGTTCCTCGAGGTGTCGCGCCTGCTCTGGGAGTCGTGGGCGCCGGGCGCCGTGGTCGCCGACACGGGCTCGGGCGAGTTCGTGGCGGAGGGCGCGCTGTCGGAGGTCGACCACCACGGCCCCCAGTTCGACGTCTCGGGGTTCGGCACGCTCCCACGCAGCCCTCAAGTGCAACCGGTGATCGTTCAGGCCGGGGATTCGGCAGACGGTCGGGACTTCGCATCCCGCTCCGCCGAGGTGATCTTCTCCGCGCACTCCGACTTCGACAAGGCAAGAGCGTTCTTCAGCGACGTCAAGGGGCGTCTGGCCGGGGTCGGCCGCGAGCCGGACTCGCTCAAGATCCTGCCGGGGGTGACCTTCGTGCTCGGAGACAGCGCCGCCGACGCCGCAGAGCGCTCACGTGAGACGGCCCTGCTGCAGGTGAGCCCCCAGACAGCCATCGCTTTTCTCGAGCAGGTGTGGGGCACCGATCTCACGAGCTACGACGTGGATGGCCCGCTGCCGGCCATCGACCCCGTGCTCGATTCCGCGATAGTGAAGGGTCGAGCGCAGGTCATCACCGACCCCGTGGCCGTCGCGAACGCGTGGCGGGCGAAGGCGGAGGCCGAGAAGCTGAGCATCCGCGACCTCGTCATCACGTTCGCGGCGAAGCACACGTTCGTCGGAACGCCCTCCTTCGTCGCGAGCGAGATCGATCGCTACGTGCAGGCGGAGGCCTCCGACGGGTTCGTCATCGTGGGGTCGAGCAACCCGACCGGGCTCGACGAGTTCGTCGACCGCGTCATCCCCGAACTGCAGGATCGCGGCGTCTACCGCGAGGATTACACGCCCGGCGCCACCCTGCGCGAGAACCTCGGACTCCCGTCGCTCGAAAGGTCGTTCGCTACGCTGGCCTGATGTCCACGACACCTCTCCGCACAGGCATCATCGGCTTCGGTCTGTCCGGTCGCGTCTTTCACGCGCCGTTCATCGCCACGAATCCCGCGTTCTCGCTCGACCTCGTCTCGACGGGCAACCCAGAGCGCGCGGCAGAGGCAACAGCGCACCACCCCGGTGTGGAGATCGTCGAATCGGCGGATGCCCTGCTCGCGCGCGCCTCGGAACTGGACCTCGTCATTCTCGCCTCGCCGGCGCACGTGCATCTCGAGCAGGGACTCGCGGCTCTCGAGGCGGGAGCCGCTGTCGTCATCGACAAGCCCTTCGCGCCAACCCTTCTCGATGCCAAGAAGCTCATCGAGAAGTCGGAGGAGACGGGGCGCATGCTCGCGGTGTTCCAGAACCGGCGCTGGGACGGCGACTTTCTCACGATCAAGAAGCTGATCGCCGAGGGGCGGCTCGGCGACATCCACCGGTTCGAATCGACGTTCGAGCGCTGGGGACGACCGCTCACCGACCGGTGGCAGGACACGACGACCGTCGCTGAGGGCGCGGGAATCACCTTCGACCTCGGCAGTCACCTCATCGACCAGGCGCTGCACCTGTTCGGCCCGGCGACCGTCGAGCAGGCTGAACTGGGCCGCGTGCGCGAGGGCAGTGTGAGCGACGACGATTCGTTCATCTCGCTCCTTCACACCAACGGGGTTCGGTCGCACCTCACCATGAGTCGCGCGGCAGCCCAGAGCGGGCCGCGGTTCCGTGTTCTCGGCAACGCGTCGGCCTACAGCGTCTCGGGGCTCGACGGGCAGGAGCCCGCGCTGCGCGAGTACCAGTGGCCGGGATCGGCGGGCTACGGCGTCACCCCGTCGTCGGAGTGGGGCAGCCTCGGCATCGATGGTGCGCTCGAGACAGTGCCGACCGAACCGGGCGACTACCCGGCGTTCTACGAGGGCGTCGCGGCGAGCATCCGCGACGGAGCGCCCGCTCCCGTCGACCCGCGTGACTCGCTCGAGGTTGTGCGCATCATCGAACGCGCCCACGCCATGGCGGTCGATTCGCAATAGTCCTGCGTGAGCGGGCGCCGACACGCAACAAAGTCGCGCTATCGACCCGCCCGACAGGCGGCATCCCGCGTCAGAATGGATGCATGCCTGCTGTCTCTCCCGCCCTGCGTCGCGCCCAGCTCAGCTTCTCGTCGGGGGCGGGCTTTCTCGCCGTCGCCTCCATCGGTATCCCCACGACCGAGACTGTCGCAGCCCAGAAGCACGACCTCGACCTGTGGGCAGCCGCGGAGCGCGACCCGCAGGACTACGACGCCGTCGTCGAGCGCACCCGCGCCGCCTACGGCACGCTCGTCGGGGTTGCGACCGATCGCATCGCGACAGGGTCGCAGACCTCCGTCATGGCTGCGCTCGTGGCGGCGGCCGTGCCCGAGGGGGCGGAGGTCCTGTGCGTTGACGGGGACTTCTCGTCGATCATGTTCCCGTTCCTCCAGCGGCGGGGGATCACCGTGCGCACCGCACCGCTCTCAGGCCTTGCCGAGGCCGTGACCGAGGACACCTGGCTCGTCGTGTTCTCACTCATCCAATCGTCGAGCGGTGTTGTCGCGGATGCCCAGGGCGTTCTCTCCGCCGCAGCAGCCCACGGCGCCTTCACCTTCTGCGACGTGACGCAGGCGGCGGGAGTGCACCCGGTCGACGCCTCGCTCTTCGACGTCACCGTGTGCCACACCTACAAGTGGCTGTGTGCGCCGCGGGGTGTCGCGTTCATGACGGTGTCGGAGCGTTTCGACCCGCTCCTGACCCCGCTCAACGCGGGCTGGTACGCGGGCGAAGACGTCTGGCAGTCCTGCTACGGCCCGACCATGGACCTCGCCCGGGATGCCCGGCGCTTCGACCTGTCGCCGGCGTGGCCCGCGTGGATCGGCGCCGAGCCCGCCATCCGCATGTTCTCCGAACTCGACATCGCCGAAGTCTGGGCCTACACGTCGGGACTCGGCGACCTCCTGTGCGACGCGCTCGAGATCCCGCGCCAGCACCAGGCCATCGTCACCTGGCACGACCCGGAGCGCACCGATCTCGGCAAGCTCGTCGCGGCCGGCATCCGGGCGTCTGGTCGGGCCGGGCGGCTGCGGGCGTCGTTCCACATCTGGAACGACGAGAGCGACGTCGAGGCAGTGGTGGCTGCACTCCGCGCCTGAGAGCCGCCGGTAGGCTGGACTCTCAGATCGACCGGGCACCCAGCTCGGCCGAAGAACTTGGAGCACACACGTGGCAACGCCCAGCAAACTCGACGCCGTCATCAACCTTGCCAAGCGCAGGGGATTCGTTTTCCAGTCCGGAGAGATCTACGGCGGCTCGCGCTCAGCGTGGGACTACGGCCCCCTCGGAGTCGCGCTCAAGGAGAACATCAAGAAGCAGTGGTGGCAGACGATCGTGCAGGGTCGCGACGACATCGTCGGGCTCGATTCTGCTGTCATCCTCCCCAAGAAGGTCTGGGAGGCATCCGGCCACGTCGAGGTCTTCAGCGACCCGCTCGTGGAGTGCCTGAGCTGCCACCGTCGCTTCCGTGAAGACCACCTCCTCGAGGAGTTCGAGGAGAAGAAGGGCCGCGCGCCCGAGAACGGCATGCTCGACATCGCCTGCTCCAACTGCGGAACCCGCGGCCAGTGGACAGAACCGCGCGCCTTCAGCGGCATGCTCAAGACCTACCTCGGGCCCGTCGACGACGAGGCTGGCCTGCACTACCTCCGCCCCGAGACCGCCCAGGGCATCTTCGTCAACTTCGCCAACGTGCTCGGAAGCGCGCGGATGAAGCCCCCCTTCGGCATAGGCCAGATCGGTAAGTCGTTCCGCAACGAGATCACCCCCGGCAACTTCATCTTCCGTACGCGCGAGTTCGAGCAGATGGAGATGGAGTTCTTCGTCGAGCCCGGAACCGACGAAGAGTGGCACCAGTACTGGATCGACGAGTCGCAGAAGTGGTACACCGACCTCGGAATCGCGCCGGAGAACATCCGCCAGTACGAGCACCCGCAGGAGAAGCTCTCGCACTACTCGAAGCGCACCGTCGACCTCGAGTACCGCTTTGGCTTCACCGGCAGCGAGTGGGGCGAGCTCATGGGTGTCGCGAACCGCACCGACTTCGACCTGAAGACCCACTCCGAGGCATCCGGAACCGACCTGTCGTACTTCGACCAGTCGCAGGACAAGCGCTGGATCCCCTACGTGATCGAGCCCGCGTTCGGTCTCACCCGCGCGCTCATGGCGTTCATGCTCGACGCCTACGCCGAAGACGAGGCGCCCAACGCGAAGGGTGGCGTCGACACCCGCACGGTGCTCCGCCTCGACCGTCGCCTCGCGCCCGTCAAGGTCGCTGTGCTGCCGCTGTCGCGCAACGAGCAGCTCTCGCCCCTCGCGAAGGAGGTGGCTGCGGACCTCCGCAAGCTCTGGAACGTCGACTTCGACGACGCCGGTGCCATCGGCCGCCGCTACCGCCGCCAGGACGAGATCGGAACCCCCTTCTGCGTCACGATCGACTTCGACTCGCTCGACGACAAAGCCGTGACCGTGCGCGAGCGCGACTCCATGGCGCAGGAGCGCATCTCGCTCGACCGCCTGCGCGGCTACCTCGGGGAGCAGTTGCTCGGCGCCTAGGCGCTGCGGGCGCACACGCGCGGCGGCGGTCGGTGTCCTGTTTTTTTCGGAATATTCAGGAGATCGGCCGCCGTCTTCCTTGTGACCCGAGGTAATTGTTGGACCGCGGCTGAGTCGCTGTGCACATTTCCTGAATTTCCGCTATCCACCGCTCCTCCACACAACTGCGTCGCTGCCGGTTCTCCACCGCTCCCGAGCAAGCCCTGCGCCCTCCGGACGTCGACGCGATTCTTGACCCATGGTGGATGTCGCAGCTCTCGTCACGGCCCTCGGTGGTTTCGCGCAGAAACAGCAGCTTGTGACTCGCGGCGCACGGGATCTGGATCTCACGCGCGCCGTCCGCGCCGGCGAAGTGATCCGTGCCCGGCAGGGTTGGTACACCACCCTCCCCGCGAACGACCGCGCCGTTCAGGCCGTGCGGGTCGGCGGCCGCCTCACCGGCCTCGCACTCATCCACTATCTCGGTGGTTGGGTCAGTGACACCCCGCCCTTGCACGTCTCGATGGCTCAGAACGCTGCCCGGATGCGTGCCCCCACCAATCGATTCCGCCGTCTTGCGCGCCGCCACGGCGTTGTTCTGCATTGGGATCCACCCGACGTCGGCGCCCGAGGTGGTTCCTGGTGCGTTGCCCTTCGAGACGCGATCCGCGCAGTGATTATTGACGAGTCACTCGAGCAGGCGGTGGCGGTGCTCGACTGGGCACTTCACTCTAGGCTGATGGATGTCGCGGAGCTCGACCGACTCGTTCTGACCCTGCCCCTCGAACTGCGTGCCGTCGCAGAGTGGGTCGACGCGGACTGCGAATCGTTGCCGGAGAGCGTCTCGCGCACCCGGTTCCGACTTGCGGGGCATCACGTGGCATCCCAGGTTCCCCTTGAGACGGACGAACGCATCGACCTGGTCGTCGACGGTGAGGCGGGTATCGAGGTTGATAGCAGAAAGCACCACGCGAACTCCTTCTATCGC
>Ga0247817_10000569_pt1 | contig 20142 bp, 13 predicted proteins | sample UWRJL212509R1_FD_178010 | JGI IMG/M metagenome (GOLD analysis project Ga0247817, IMG submission 178010) | Plant litter microbial communities from Arlington Agricultural Research Station in Wisconsin, United States - UWRJ-L212-509R-1 | ecosystem: Environmental > Terrestrial > Plant litter >...
GTCGTTTACTTAAGGAAAAGTTGTTAAATAATTATATTCATGGTATTGGTGTACACATGCTCCCTTCTCCTTCAGGAGAAGGGCTGGGGATGAGGTTTTAGAATGAACAATTTGACCTAGTCCTTAACTAAACGACATTGGCTTGCGAATTATGACAACCCAGGATAATTGATTAAAAAAATTATACTATCTGCTTTTTGAAATGATAATACAGTTGCTACATTTAAAAATTTAACCGATATTAATAGTAGAAGCGTGCTTCAGCTATTTTCATTCAAATCAGTTTGAAGTAATTGCTTGAAAACGAATAAAATCTATTATAAACGTTAAAAAATAAAAAACAATGGGCTTATACGATCAGGTTTTCGAGAACAATAAAAAATGGATATCTGAGAAAAAAGGAACAGATAGTAAATTCTTCGAACATTTAGCAGAAGGGCAAAATCCTGAAATTTTATACATCGGTTGTAGTGATAGCCGTGTCACTGCTGAAGAAATGACTGGAACAAAACCCGGTGATATGTTTGTGCACAGAAATATTGCCAATCTTGTACCCAATAACGACAACAGTTCTGCGGCCGTTATTCAATATGCAGTTGCTCATTTGCGTGTTAAACACATTGTAGTTTGCGGGCATTATATGTGTGGCGGTGTTAAAGCTGCAATGCAACCTGCGGATCTTGGTATTCTGAATCCTTGGCTGAGAAATATAAGAGATGTGTATAGACTCCACAATGCTGAGCTGAATGCTATTAAAGATGAAGATAAGCGTTACGACCGTTTGGTAGAGTTGAATGTTGAGGAACAGTGTATGAATGTAATCAAAATGGCAGTTTGGCAAAAGTCTTATTTGCAGAACAGAACGCCATTGGTACATGGATGGATTTTTGATTTACACACCGGCACGTTAAAAGATCTGGAAATAGATTTTGATAAGAAGCTTAAAAATATACAAGAAATTTATGATTTAGGTACTACTAAAAATTCTTAACGAAAAACGATCTATTGCTGAATTAAGTGGTCGATCGTTTTTTTTGTGCAGCAAATACATCTTATGGTAACAATCAAACAATTCAAAATGTGGGCGCTTTCTTTTCCGGAGGCTACAGAAGAAGCACATTTTGAAAAGACTTCGTTTAGAATTAAGGAAAAAATATTTGCTACATACGATGATGTGAATAAGCGTGCGTGCCTTAAATTGTCAGCAATGGATCAGCATTTATTTTCTAAACCTGATAAAACTATCATATATCCGGTTGATAATAAATGGGGCAAACAAGGCTGGACACTTATAGAAATGAAGACGATAAAAGGAAACGTATTTTTTGAAGTGTTAACAACGGCGTATTGTGAAGTAGCTCCGAAAAAGCTTTCTGATCAAGTAAGGACAACTGAAACTTCCAAACCAGCAAAGCGACAAATATTAATTATGAACAAAGACATTCAGGTATACAACAATCTACAGATACCTGAAGAACGGGAAATTTGCAATACACTTGCTCACGAGATCAACCTTACGTTGCATGACGCGGAGAATAAGATCTGGCACGCACATCCTGTTTGGTTTTTAGAGGGAAATCCGATTGTTGGTTATAGTAAATTAAAAGATTGCATCCGCTTGTTATTTTGGAGCGGACAATCCTTTGAAGAGGAAGGGTTGTCTAAGGAAGGAACTTTTAAAGCAGCAGAAATGCGTTATACATCCCCGGATCAGATTCATAAAAAAGATCTGAAGCGTTGGCTTAAAAAGTCCCGCGAAATTCAATGGGATTATAAGAATATTGTAAAAAGAAAAGGAGTACTGGAAAGGCTGAAATGAACGCAAAAGAATAATATAGTAATGCGAAGGTTACAGCTATTTTCTTAGTAGTTTATTCCATACAAAAGCTGCTGAATGTCCTGGTCAAGCAATTTAATTGCAGCCTGAAGCTGGTTCAGCATGTTCGCCCTTGTTTTTAGCAGCTCCGATGTATATACACCACCTGATCCGAAAAGAATATCAATTTCTTTTTTTGTTTTCTTTGAATCATCGTCTTTTAACTGATTGTATTCTTTCCAGCGTTCACGTGTATTATAACAGATAGAGTTTTGTTTGTTATTGCTGAATTCTTTGTGTGTAATAATATACCAGATCGCTGGCGGGTAATAGGTAGAAGTTGTTGGCTCGTACCAAATGTCTACTAAAAGATTTCTTGGATGCATATATTCTGTTTTACGCGAAGCAGATAGCGACAGCAAACCAAGAGTTGCACTTCCAAGCCCGCCTGTGACAGCAACTGCATCAGAAGTGTTTTTAGGTGTGATAAAAATTGCAGTAACTGCTGTTAAAGCTCCTAAGGTAATGGATGCTACCGTTAATTTATTTACCTGAGCACTTTCTTTTCCGGACATATACGTTGAAAGCTGTTCTGCACGCTCACCTTCACAATCCAGCTCTGCAGCTATGCCTGCGATCTCAGTCCTGCATACGATTAATCGATTTGCGATTTCCTGTTTTTTACCGATGATCTTAATTTCTATTTCTGTAGAAGGGTGTATCTCATATTGCTTTTTTAATTGAGTTAGATCCAGGATGAGAGGTAGCGTACCCGTTGCATTTGCAAGATTAATAGTTGAAATGGAATATTGTTTGAGCAGCAACGTATCGGTCAATATGGTTTCCGGAATGGAAGTATAAGGGAAATGAATAGAATCTGCTGCATAGTGATCATTCGGATAGCAATAGTTGAATGTTTTGGATCCTGGCATGGTTGATACACAGGAAAATTGTATAAGAAGGAGAGAAGTAATGAGGAGAAAATAATAGTTCATATTCAGCCTTGCACAAATTGTTGTTGTATTAAATATACAGTTTTTATATGAGCGAGTAAAAGTAGTTATATTCTTGTAAACAAAAGAGCGTCTCACTGAGACGCTCTTTTGTTTTTAGTTACTTGCTATAAATGGTGATGCCTTTACATATGTTTCATCGTAAAGCTGTGCAATCATAAATATTGCCAGATCGGTGGCACTTATTTTATCACCCGGGCAATCAGTTAAGCTTACCCTTATTTCTCTTGCTTGATCTGTTTGCTCGATCATAGGAAGACGGATAAGTGTCCAATTGACAGAAGATTGTTGCAGAAGCTCATACTCTTCCTGTTTATTGGCTGTTGAAACCGGAAAGTTCTGTTTCATCCAGGCTGTAGCAGATGCTGTTTTTTCGCTTTTGTTGTCAAAAGGAGTATCTACATTCAATCCGGTAATAACAATATACCGTTGAATGTTCAGTACATGCATAGCTTTTAAAATATTGTCGGTCGCTTTCCTGAATAATGTTGGTTCATCCGGAGGAATACCTAAGCCAAGCGTACTCAATACTGCGTCACATCCAGTCAACAATTTTTCTATCGTAATATAGTCTGCCGCACTCCCGATGATTGGTTCTATTAACGGACTTGATACGTTAAGATGCTCCGTGTTTCTCACAAGCATTCTGAATGCATATTCCTGCTTTAGTAATTCGGTTACAAGATATTTTCCTGCTTTGCCGGTACCGCCGACAATAGCTATTTTGATGGTATGTTTCATTATGTTCTTTATAAAATTAATCGTAGATATTCTGGTCGCTTAATCGTGGCAGATAAAACGACCAAATGGAAATCAACTGAGTTCCACAAAAAGATGGTTAATATTTATAAAGCAATTTGGATGGGATAAAATTATACCTTTTGGTATGGATATACAACTTAGAAAATTAAAAAAATCCTTCTACGCAATACAAATTGTTTTGTTTTAAGCTGAAAATGCACTTTTAGGCTTATTTTTATAAATAGTTGCATTATTTATATTTCTTTAAAATATTTTCAGTTAAATTGTTGTACTAAAACCAGAATTAATAGAATCAAAAATAAACTGTTATGAACTTGAATTCTAAACTTCGTATTAAATTACTCGCTCTGATACTGCTTTTTTGCAGTGTATTGGCTGTAAACGCCCAAACTCCTGTCGCTAAATATGGACAGCTAAAAATTTTCAATGGCAAAGTATCCGATCAAAATGGCAATCCGGTTGTATTACGGGGAATGTCTATGTTTTGGAGCGGATATCCTGAAGGTGCTCCGTATTATAATGCAACAACCATTAAGTGGCTGCGTGATGACTGGTGTGTAGATGTAATTCGTGCAACAATGTCTGTAGAGACAGGTTCAACCAATTATGTAAATAATCATGATATAGAGTTAGCGAAGATGAGAACAGTCATTCAAGCATGTATTGACAACGGAATATATGTTATTGTAGACTTTCACACACACAATGCAGAGAATTATAAATCACAGGCAATAAAGTTTTTTACAGAAATTTCTACAGAGTATAAGCAATATCCAAACGTTCTGTATGAAACATTTAACGAGCCTATTAACCAATCGTGGTCAAATACCATTAAGCCATATCATAATGACTTGATTAAAACGATTCGTGCAATTGATCCAGATAACATTATTATCTGTGGAACCAGAACCTATTCGCAAGATGTGGATGAGGCTGCTAATGATCCGGTAACAGGAACAAACATTGCATATACACTTCACTATTATGCCAATTCACACCAGGGCTCATTGAGACAGAAGGCAACAAATGCATTGAATAAAGGCGTTGCTCTTTTTGTTACTGAATACGGTACATGTAATGCTTCCGGTAACGGGGGATACAATGCGGGTGAATCGCAGGTATGGTGGGATTATCTGGAAGCAAATAAATTAAGTTCATGCAACTGGGCTGTCGATAATAAGAATGAAACTTCCGCTGCATTGAATCCCGGTACAGGTATTAGCGGCTGGAATACTTCTCAGCTTAGTGCTTCCGGTAATCTGGTTCGTAACTACATCAAAGGTAAATGTAATTCTGTATTGGTAACAGGTTCGCTTACGGTTGCTTTTGCAGACGGTAAGGTGAGCTACAATGCAGGTGAAACGGTAACCATGAAGGCAACTGCTACAATATCTTCGGGAACAGTAGCACGTGTTGATTATTATGATGGTACAACGTTGTTGAGTTCAAAAACAGCGAGTCCGTATACATTTGAAACGTCAACATTGTCTTCCGGCGGTCATAATATTACTGCTAAATCCTATAATGCATCAGGAGCATTGGTTGCAGAATCTCCTCTTTATACAATCAGTATCGTAGGTGCATCCAATGTATCTACTACAGGTATTACAGATCAGTTTGAAACAGCAACGCAATTTTCAGAGATGACGGGAGGAACAAGTGATGCCACATGTTCTGCCACTTCCACTACCGGCGCTGCAGCTGGTATATACTGGTTTGAAGATCGCAATGCCGCCACTGCCTTCAAAGCAGAGGCTACAAGAACGGGTAATGGTACGCTTCAGTATTTAATTTCACAAGAGCAAAATCAATACAATGTTGTTGGATTTAATTTTGGTGAATATTGTGTAGCCGGAGTGAAGACCAAGTATACATTGGATCTATCAAAAAATGCAGTATTCAAAATAACTGTTTCTGCACCGACAACAAATACTAAAACACTTGATCTGAAAATTCAGATGAAGGATGCGGATGGTACCGTAATCGCCATTAACAAATTGGCTTTGTTACCAAACGGCACTATTGATGAATTGAACTGGTATAAATATGAAGTTGGTTTTAGTAAGAATCACGTAACGCCCGATTTCTTGTCTCTTACACCAGGCAGTACAACCAATTTTGTATTTGATTTTAAAAATGCATTATCGATTAAAAATCCAAATAAGCCGAATTTTCCGGCAGATATTAATACAAACAATGCAGATTTCGATTGGGAGCATGTTGCCGAAGTCGTTATTGTGCCTGTGAATAAAGATGATACAGGTATTAAAACAGACCCAAAGTATCAGCCACTTGCATTTATAGATCAGAAAATTATATTTTCAGGCTTGAGTTTAGGTGATCCTTCGCTTGGTGTTGATATTTGTACAACTCCTAAAGCTGTTACGGTTACAGACCTATCATACTGTGAAGGTGCTACAGATGCTGTTGCTTTAAAAGCAACGGGTATCTCAGGTTTAAAATTGAACTGGTATACGGATGCAACAGGTGGTGTGGCCAATACGGTGGCACCAATTCCTTCTACATCAGTAGCTGGAGTAACAACCTATTATGTGAGCCAGTCAACATCAAGTCCGAACAAATGTGAGGGCCCGCGCAGTCCGATAAAAGTTACCATTGTAGCACCGGCAACAATTGGTGCCGGTGACGATCAGGCAATAACAGGTACAACAGCAGCATTAATAGGGACCGGTTCGGCAGTTGGTACATGGAGTGTTGCATCTGCACCTACAGGTGCTGCAGTAACATTTACACCATCAGCGAATGCTGCCAGCGTAACTGCAAGTGGATTAACTGTAAACGGTACGTATTTATTCAGATATGCAATTACCGGAGCAAATGCTTGTGCATCAGCAAACGACACAGTTAAAATTGTAAAAACCACACCAATATGTGCAACGCCTACAACGGCATATGCAGGAACAAATCAATCCATTACGACGGCAACAACGGCACCATTAAGCGGTACAGGAACAACTGCTGGTACATGGAGCATACAAACTGTTCCAACAGGTGCTACAGTAACATTGAGTACTTCCGGAGTCTCAGCTACATCTACAGCCAGCGGCTTAACGGTTGACGGTACGTATACATTTAAATACACGGTAAAAGGTGTGAGCCCGTGTGTGGATGCAACGGCTACGGTAAATGTTGTGAAAACCACTCCTGTATGTACAACTCCTACAGCGGCATATGCAGGAACAAATCAATCCATTACGACGGCAACAACGGCACCATTAAGCGGTACAGGTACAACTGCTGGTACATGGAGCATACAGACTGTTCCGACAGGTGCTGCTGTAACATTAAGTACTTCCGGAGTCTCAGCTACATCTACAGCCAGTGGCTTAACGGTTGACGGTACGTATACATTTAAATACACCGTAAAAGGTGTGAGCCCATGTGTGGATGCAACATCTACTGTAAATGTTGTGAAAACAACTCCTGTATGTACAACTGCAACAACGGCATATGCAGGAACAAATCAATCCATTACGACGGCAACAACGGCACCATTAAGCGGTACAGGTACAACTGCTGGTACATGGAGCATACAGACTGTTCCAACAGGTGCTACAGTAACATTGAGTTCGGCAGGAGCAGTTTCGGCTACAGCTACAGCCAGCGGCTTAACGGTTGATGGTACGTATACATTTAAATACACCGTAAAAGGTGTGAGTCCGTGTGTGGATGCAACGGCTACGGTAAATGTTGTGAAAGCAACTCCTGTGTGTACAACTCCAACAACGGCAAATGCCGGGATTCCTCAGTCGATCACGTCGGCAACAACTGCATCATTAACCGGTACGGGTACAGCGGTTGGTAAATGGACTATTCAAACAGTGCCAACAGGTGCTGCGGTAACATTGAGTTCATCCGGAAATGCTGCGAATGTAACAGCAAGTGGTTTGACTGTAAACGGTACATACACATTTAAATATACTGTAACAGGTGTCAGTCCTTGCGTAGACGCTTTTTCTACAGTTGATGTTGTAAAATCAAGTGTGCCATGTACAACACCTACAACTGCCGATGCGGGGACAGGACAAACGATCACTACAGCAACTACCGCAGTATTGACCGGTTCAGGAACCACAGTGGGTACATGGACGATTCAGACAAAGCCAGCAGGTGCTGCAGTAACATTAAGTTCTGCAGGAGCAGCTTCGCAAACAGCTACAGCAAGTGGACTAACGATTGATGGTACATATACATTCTTATATACCGTAACAGGTGTAAGTCCTTGCGGAAACGCTACATCTACTGTGAACGTTGTGAAATCAACTCCGGTATGTACAACTCCTACAACGGCAAATGCCGGTACTCCTCAGTCGATCACTTCAGCAACAACTGCTTTATTGGCCGGTACAGGTACAACAGCTGGTAAGTGGATTGTTCAAACTGCTCCAACAGGTGCTACAGTAACATTGAGTTCATCCGGAAATGGCGCGAATGTGACTGCCAGCGGTTTAACTGTAAACGGTACATATACATTTAAATATACTGTAGCAGGTACGAGTCCGTGCGTAGACGCATCTTCAACGGTTGATGTTGTAAAGTCAACCGCATGTGCAACACCAACAGCAAATTCAGGTTATCCTAAGTCAATTTCAACTGATATTACAGTATCGTTAACAGGTATAGGTTCTGCAACCGGTACCTGGAGTTTAGTTACTGGTCCTACAGCAGTTACATTCAGTCCGTCGGCAAATTCAGCTTCTGTAACAGTAAATGGTTTGACTGCGGCAGGTACATATACATTTAAATATACGGTGCTTGCAGTAAGTCCTTGTACAGGAGAAGCCAGTTCAACGGTTGAAGTGTACAAGACAACCACCACGGCTATTAATAACGCCTATTTACAAGCATCTATTCAACTGTATCCAAATCCGGTTAAAGATAAATTGTTGATTGAAATGGATCAGGTAAATGGATCTAAATCATTGAGGGTTGTTGATGTATTAGGTAAGCTGGTATTTGAAACAACGGGTGATTCAGCAGTAGAAATCAATATGGCTGATTTAAGTAAAGGCATGTATTTCGTACATATTGAAACAGAATCTGGTATAATCACTAAATCTGTGATCAAGCAGTAAGAATAGAATTAAATGTTTTTTTATAAAGGGTACTTCAGGCTTGTCTTGAAGTACCCTTTTATATTGATGGTGAAAATGTAAAACTTCAGTTGATAATGCTGAAAAATAATTCCTTCATTAGTGTTAAGACTATTTTTGCATGGTGTAATTTTATCTCAGAATTTAAAATTTTTAATAAGCTGAAACCTATTTGTATATTGGTAAATAAATAGGTTTAAATACAGGGATGTTTTTTTATGAAACTATTTTCAATATTTCAGAAAGAAAAAAAAGAAGTAGCTGTAAGGTATCGAATCGGTTGGTGGGCATTTCAGGATTTGTTAAACATTCATACATTTGATGTGTCAATTATAAAGAGCAATCTGAATGTTATGAATAGTAAATCTTTGATTCAATATACAGTGACAGGCGTGTTGAAGCAAAGAAGTGGTTATGTGCCCTTTATTCGTTTTGCACACCACAGTGAACACATTTTAAAGTCGGAAAATGTTTTTAATGAAGATGAAAACAACTCTTTGGATGCGCAGATAAAAATTACACCTGTAGTTGGATTAAGAACTACCAAGGAAAATCGTTCCGATGATATTTCTTTTGCATTTACCAATCAATACTTAGTTTCATCACTGCATTGGGGCGACAATTTTATCGATTTTAGCTGCGGAGCTATTCACCAGAAAATTTGCTTGAAACAACGGAAATAAAATGTTGTTCACTTTTCACGTTTAACGATACATATATTGAAATCATATACTGCATATACAAAAATACACCGACCTTATTTTAACCTTTCAGAATTTATTGGTTTTCCTATACTACCAATTGCTGCAATCGCTTTTATTTCTTTCGGTATTTTATTTTTCTTTGGATTGAAAGCCATGCTTATGGCAAATGTTGGTATTGCCGTTGTGTTAACGTTTATTTATACCGGGCTTAAAAATGCTTCACCCAACGGTTCTCAAATTTCGACTTCAATTGGTATATCGTCTGTTATAACATTACTGCCTTCCTTCTTAGTCATTTTAGGTGTGATCTTACTTACAAATGTTGGTGTATATATTGTTGCGACGTTTCTTAAGACAGGCGTTTTTCATGCGATCTATTTTTATGTTTGGTTGTTTGTACTCTGCGGGCTTCCTGCAATTTATATTGCAGCAAAGGAATTAAAATATCAGTTTTATTTGTATTACCAGGCGTATTATTTTACACCACTACCTTTACGTGTAGTGCACGATTATGAATTATTGTCATGCAAAATAAAAATTGCGTTTCTAAATACAAAAGGAAAATTCATTTCAGAGATATCTGTTGGAAGTCATGAAAAAGTTGAATTGGTTGGTAAACTGAGCAATATTCCTGTATCGGAGAGAAATGATTGTCTCTACGATCCTGTATTTAATGATACTGTTTACATTCCTAAACAAACAGATCGTATTCGGATTTCCTGGTATTCCGTTATAGAAGATACACAGTACGATGGGGAGATTGATTTTCCATTTGATAAACTTAATTATGTGCCGAATAAATATCCATTAGATGTACCTGAATTTCTTCGTGGAAAGAAAACGGATCCGGTAATGCTTGCGCTCATGCAAGATGGAAAGATACAGTTATACAACAAACATCAGGATTTAACTGAACGTGTATCTGTAAAATCTATTGAAGTTTCAGAAGAGCAGAAACAAAAGCAGTTTAGAACGTTGGCTTCCATTTATACAGTAAAAAGTATACCTACACTGATCAATACAATTAAAGAATCCAAAGCGATACAAAGGCGTGCTGGGATGGCTGATTATCTATGCAGCTGGCAGATTACAGGCTCTGGATTGGAGGGACATAATATTGAAATAAAAGATGTTCGGCATAATTATAGAACAAGTGCTCCTCTGGAACTAAATTCCTTTGAATCGAGACGTTTGCCAATATTTTTTGAAATTGATTATCATAAAATCAGTTGGTTATACATCCATATTGATGCAGAGAAATTGTATCGCTTGTTGCAAGAAAATTTAGATGGTGTGTCTCAGCTTACATTTGACTTTACTATTGATTTGGAAACCGGAAAAGCAGAACTGCTTATTAAAAATAATGAAAAGGTGTTGCCGTTTACCGCATGGGAAAAGAAGTTGGATGCATATCGATGGGAAGAAGCCAAAGGCCTGGTTTTAGAGAATAAAGATTTTACGATTAAAAATAATTTTTTAAAAGAGATATATGAATTAATAGTTGCGCAAAAATATGTTGAAGCAGAAGCACTTTGTGAAACAGCATTGGAGCAATATCCCTATTTTCCTATGATTTATTTTTATAAGGCACGATTGCTTTGGTATAAACAAGGCTTTGATGCTTCGTATGAAAAGCAATCGTATTTTCTGGAAAGAACCAAAACCGATCCCTATGCATTGGCACAGATCTACAATCATTACGGCTGCCTATACGACGAACAGGATCGGCATATTGAGTCGCTTGAATGTTTTGAGAAAGCGTATGCCATCTATCCCACGATGGTATTGTATCTGTCAAATATTGCAGAAGTGCATTACAAATTAAAAAATGCTAACAAGGCAGTACACTATGCCGAAGAATGTTTAGCAAAAGGATTTACTTCGGATATGGTTGTTGAGATTATTAATAATAAAGGTGTGATCATGGACAAAGCGGTGGATAACAGCATTGCTGGTTTGCAAATGGAATTATCGAATCTTGCTTCACAATACAGATCTGCACAAGAAAACTCTGAATTGCACCACAAGGTATTGAAAGAATATTATAGCACGTTTGAAAAAATCGTTGAATTGAATGGAGAGATACTTGCATTGGATCCCGATGCGGAATTGCCGGATTCTTTCATGCCGAAAGCGTATGTCGATTACTGGCTTAACAGCGGTGATGCAAAATGAAATTAGTGTGAATTAATTTGAATGATACATTGGCAAAATGAAACTTAAAAAATCACTGCAGGTAGTTTTGGAAAACTCCAGGCAGGCATTGATTAAAGTAATTAATGAAAGTATGTTGCATCAGCGTGCTACAGAGGATGAAATTTCATGGCTGCTGCTTGAATTTACGCTCGAATATCCTTTTCCGCCTACGCTTGGACTGGCGCAGAAGAATGAGACTGAACGTTTGACAGGCGAAGACGATCACCCCTTGATCGCGTATAATTCTGCTGACCTGGAATTGTTCAGCGAAAATCAGAATATTGTGATAGATTTTAATCCGTATGAAGAATTGTTTGCAACCGCAGATCAATTGCTGGAAGAGATTGAATACGAAGATCGACAACCTTTTTTGTTTGAATTGTATGTAGATGTATGCAAAGCATTGATGCTCGAATCTTCTAATTGGACGCACTTGAAATTAGCAGCCGATTTCCATGTGACTGCGCGTGATTATGAAATGTGCGATGAAGCACATTATTTGAAGAAATTGTTGCCTAAGAAAACATTCAATAAGATACAACGCAAACTGGATGCGTATGATGCCAAATTAAACGGTGCATATGCAAATGATGAAACCATATTAAACGTTAAATCGGTCGTTGAAGTTGAATCAGATCGGTATGAAGAATTGCTTGATACGTTAGATTTTGAAGCCTATACGGATGTCTTTACGCAAGATGAAGTTTATTTTATTCGTCCATTTTATGTGGAAATACACATGCATAAGCGTCCCTTTGAAATAGATCGAGAGTTTTCTACTCAGAGGCCAATATCAGAGAAACGCTACTATCACTATAGGTTTTACAATAATATTCCTCAGTTGGTTGATTATTATTCGGACGATGTTCTAATATGGAGAATGATTTATCAGTATCATGCGGGATATTCAACAGCTCACAGGTTTTTTTTGAAAGATGGATTGACAGAATTTGAAGATTATGTTATAACAAAAGAGCATTCAGATTCATTAATTATTTATGAGAAATATGGTCATAGGCAATACGATCAGATTTCCTATCATAAAAATATTCAGGGGGAAATAACAAGTGCTGTTCATGTTCGAAGTATGTTTGATATTGGCTATAAAATGGATGTCAATTTTGAATACCTATTTGACTATAAAAATGATGACTTGTTTAAAATTATTTCTGTAAACCAGAATAATCAGAAATCTGTTTTGTATTGCAAAGATGATTCGTTTATGGAAGAAGCCATAGATGATTTCATAGAACATATCTGCAGGTTTGCAATTGGAAAGATGAAAACAGTATCGTTGGATAATCTTGATGCTGTTGTACTGGAATACGATCATACAATGGCTTTCTATTTTAATATTCAACTGCTTCGAAATAAAAATACGAGCAGTATTTCAACGTATGAACAGTACGAAGACGATTCTGCGATGATGAACCTGACGGTTTACACTTTTGCAAGTGCAACTTCACCCGATAATGAATATCTTTCCAGAGAAAAGTCTGAAGTATATGTGCAGGAAACATATACGAAACTTTGTACGACGCTTGCACAGCGTATATACGATACCTTTGAGTTATCTGTTCCGGTTGTGACAAAGTATATATATGATGAACTGGATTTGTGATTTGAATAATGTAATTGATGTTATTTAATCAATGGCCAAAAAAATAATAGTAAACTGTTGACTTTGATCAATAATGTGCCTTCCTGGGGCGATGCCCCAAGTTCTGATATGAAAGGCTTTCAGCCTTTGCTGTTGTCGAATAACAGTCACAAATTGTTCTCTAATAGTTGAAACCTATCATTCGCTTTGCCGATATTCATTCATAATTTATAATTCATCACTTATAATTAGTAAAATGGTTTTAGGCGTTTACTGGTATTACGAATTTCCGGAAGGACTTCATACGTACGAATATTTTACATTTAGAAAAGGATTGGGAGGGCATGCCGATGCGCCTGCTGAATTGGAAGCAGATGTTTCTGTAGATGATCCTCCAATCGTTATAAATGAAATAAGAGTACTTGTAGAGCAGCATCCGGATGCATTTATTTATATCTATACGTTTGAAAATTTACTGCGTATTGGTACGGGGGGATATTCCATGCATGATTTTGAGTTTGAATTGATACATCAGGTTGAGATAATTTTAAAAAGACACCATGCGCAGTCAACCGTATTTCATTCGGTTAATCTTGCAGAGTTGATAAAACTTTCTGCTATAAAACAAATCAAAAATCAGTATCCCACTAAAAAGTATTTTATGCTGGCTTCATCTTCACCACATAAATACAATGCACAAACGTCAACCATCCGATTTGATTGTAATGTGGATATACATACAAAAGATGTATTTCTAGCAGAAGTAACATCAAGCGTAACTCCTGCAGATATCAACGTTGTTTTTTATTCAGAAAAAGAATTTGAAGGCAGATACAATCTCATGCTTTTTTTTACCAACGGTCGGCAAGGAGTAGGGTTGAAGCCCAAGCAGCGTGTTGATATTGAAATCTTTGAAAGTGTGATGGAAGAATTGATTCAGAAGTATGCGGTTGAAATCGGACATGTAGGCGGTTGGGATTATTATCCGATAGGGAAGCGTGTTGTGTTGAAAATTGTGGATGAAGAATTTATAATGTAGTAAAGAAAATGTTCAATCTTGCTTTATCAGTCTGCTCTTTATTCTACCTGTATCTGTTTGATGAACGCTGCTGTTGTTTTATTCATCTTCGCACATGGTATCCATGTAATTGCAGATAGCCGATGCCATGCTGTCTATTTCATGAGTATGCTTGTAGCTAGCCTTATCTGTTTCTTTGTCTATAAAATTTGATTCCAAATTATTTCGGGCTTCTATGATGTTTTCCATTTCAACTTTTCCCCATCTGGTTGCAGGCAGCCACGGATGAAATTGAATCAGATTGTCTGTTAAATCAAGTACGCGTTTTATGGCATCTTGCGAAAGACCTTTGCCCATAGGCTTTTTAATATACTCCAGGTTCAATGCTTCGGCAGCTGTTTTTAAATGTGTTAGATGGTGGTGTTTAAACCATGCCCAATTATATGGAGCTTTCAAATCAGGCGCGTCGGCAGGTGGGAGATGTTGTTCGTTCATAGACTTAATTTATTTTAATATGGTATTAATTACAATAGAAGTTTGTTTGAATAATGTTTTATTTACTAATCTACGCATGGATGTATAGTGCCTTTCTTTTGATAGATTCAACATACATTTTAACAAAATTGAACTTAAATGTTTCAAGAATCTATCATTTTTACCTGACTATTTAGTTAACGGTTGATTTTGACATGTGAACGGTAAAGGGAATCATTTATGAACGAATGAACACGTAGTTAAAATGTGTGCGTACAGATAAAACAATGTGTTGATTATTGATTTTTTTCAGCATATTGAACTATCTTCCAATCTTAATTTGCAAACCTTCATTCGTATTCATACATGAGTTATACACTTGAAATAGAAAGGCCAGAGGAGATTCGTTGTTCGTATTGTTTGTCCTGGAATAATAAAAAATCGACCATTTGCGGCGAGTGTACAACCGCCCTGTATGATTCCAATAATTTTGGTGCAACACGTGCATTATTCTCCTGGGAAAAAACAAATTCCAGTGAACTGAAATATGTTTTTTCTGCTGAAAAAAAAGATAAGATTGATTATTGGAATAGTATATTTCGCGTTCAATTTGAGTTCTTTCAAAAAGAGTTTCCTTATTATAATTTTCTTTCGAAGTATGCAATTTTAGATATTCAGGATGAGATAAGTAAATATTTTTTATCTGCTCTTCCTATGCGACCAGAGGTTTTTAAGGAGTTTAAGGAATATGAATTCCCTAAAAACAATACAAATGAAATTGAACTTTTGAATTTTGCCTTTAGAACACATCCTTCACTATTATTTAAGGCATTGGCAGGTCTGGCACTTATTCAGGTAGGTAGGGCAGATCTCAAAATTCTTCAGTATTTGAATGAATGGAATGCACATTATAAAAAAATCAATCAAGAGAAATATTTGGGTTTTGCTCACTGGAGCGCTCAAAAAATGAATTTCTTTAAATACTATTCGTCTCACATCAATGATGTGATGCCCATTACCAATCAATCAGACAGCGCCGCTTCCTGGGCAAAGATTTATTTGTATAAGGCAGATTATAATGTACAGGAATTAAAGTTTGAGCTTGAAAAAATTATTGCCACAGAAAAAACACAACTTGCTGTTTCAGCTTGTTTTGCCCTGCGAAAGTTTGATAAAATTAAAGATCTTCTGTTGAATGATCTTGACGAAAGCACAATTGATCTTGCTTTTATTTATAGTGACGAACGACACATACCAAGTTTATTGTTGTTTTTAAAACATGCCCCGCGTAAATATCATGAATCTATCATTCGGCGTTGTGTGCAGTTAAAACCAAAAGATGAACAAATAAAATTACAGGTTGTAGATTGGTTGTTACATCAGGATGAATCTGTTTTGTGTGAAGTGTTATTTGACTGGGAAGAAATTCCCCGTTTGGATGAAGTACTTTCAAAATTGTTGCAGGACGGAGAGGGTATACAAGCACTTTCAAGCTTTTTTCCTACATGGATGCGCAACAATCAACGAACAGTTTCTGAGAATGAAACTATTCAATTGATTCTTTCGAAGACAGATTCCGGTTTGGATGCGAAGGCTGCGGAGACGTTGAAAAATCTTCAAATAAAAATTCGCGAGGTAGACTTCGATATGCTTTGTGAAGATATTCGCAAAAAAGCTAAACCTGAAGCCGTTAAAGAATTGTTTGTGCGATTGTTTTCAAGCGTTCAACTTTTACAGGATCGACAAATTGCAGATGGATTTTCAAGTCTCATTCGTGCAGCTGAAAATACAAAAGCAACCGAACATCCTTATTTTGTATTCAGTCCACAATGGGGAATAGATTTCGATCTTTCAGAAACTCAATTTCATAAACAGGTATTTGATTATTTAAACTACGCAGAATCGCAGCGTCCGGTTTCTAACTGGTTGTTTGCATTGTATGATATGTTGATGAATAGTAAAACAGAACTTGTATTTGAAAAAGATGTGTTTGAAAAGCATATTGATTTTGTTTTTCAGCAAGTGTCTGCTCAACGCCTGGATACGGGTACAAGTACTAAATTTTTTAAATTATTAGTTACGCTTAAACAATTGTTTACATTAACAGAACTTCAACAACAGCAATTGCATCTTCTTACAACAGAATCCAATGATTTTGAAATGAAGTATTGGATAGAGCAGATAGAGATCAGTGGTCAGTAAACAGTGGTCAGTAAAGAGCTTTCTCAGTTTATCCTTTTACGAGACGATGGATATTTGTGATGGAGGGTATTGGACTTGATATAATCAGGAATGTCTGGTAAATAGAATGTAATAAAAACGAGTCAAAGACTCTTTTTATTTGTAGATCCGTAGAGCGCTTCGCTAACTTTACGGATAGGGCGGTTGCTGATAAAGTGCTTTGTAAGTCCTATTCAATTGTATGCGGTGGTCTGTTTCTGATTTCTTCTTTACGTTTTTCCCAATAGAAAAATATTTCTTCGTTGGGCATTATTCGTAATTTTTTCCATTTAATTTTCGGGTCGTAAAAATAATTTCCTTCGACTTCTTTCATAAATAATTTTGTTTCGTTCAAAAAATATTTTACTTGATTGAAATCTGTATGTTCAACTTCTACTACCAGAGCATTAAAAGTGGAATCTGCACACAACTCATGTAAAATTAAACTTTTGGTTAATTGTAAAATTGCTTCTGATTGGTTCTGCTCCAACAATGCAACGCGCATAAGCAATAGGTAAGGATAGCTATGATAACCTTCTGCTTGAATTTCTATTTCTTCACCAATACGTTTCAGATCCGCAACAGTAGGTTTGGTAATATTACCTTCGTATGCGTAACAATATTCAAGAAACTCTGCATACCGAAAGTTGGTTGAAGTACTTGATGGATATTTGTTATAAATGGCTATTGCCTGCATGATTGACTCATCGGCTAATGCACGCTCTTTGTTTTTGGTATGAATTGCTGCGATCTCTTTCCAAAGATTTGCAATGTAGTAGACTTCAAGTTCGTTGTCGGTTCTTGTTTTTAGTACCCGTTCGTATAATGAAATCGTTTTTACCAAGAAATCGATTCGTTTTGTTCTTACTCCTGTTTCATAAAAGAATTGCGCGCATTCGTGTAAATCAATGCGTGTAATCTCTTTCGGATTGTAGGCAATGGCTTTTTCAGTCCAACGCAAAGCTGTTTTTTCAGGAAATGCGTGTTCTGCATTTTTCCATTCTAAATGCTCTTTCAGATGTTGATAGGCAAGTGCTATTGGATAGGATATTTCTGCTCCGAATGTAGTTTCTAATTCCTGAGCTTTTGTATTGAAATGTTTTTGTGCTTCAACTTGTGCATCCGTTATTTTTTGATCTTCTGGATATGGCGCGTAGATTAATTCGAATAATAGAGCCCAGGAAGCTTTTTTGGGATCAAACGTTATCGCCTTTTCAATTTCCAATACTGCATGTTGCCAAAACGAAAAAGCTGTATCTGCATCAACCTGCATCATCCATCGATACGCCAAAGCAAGCAAACGATGGATTTCAAGCTTTTCTTCCGGCTCTGAAAGTACATACTGCTCAAAAGATTCAACGGTGTCTTTTAATAGATTATGTGCATTTTCTGATTTTTTATCACAGGCTTCTTTTAGCAAAATGTGTAAAGCAAAACTCCGGTGTCTCCATTTTTTTTCTCCCAATAAGATTTCCATAGTATCAACCATCGGAAGTAAGTATGTAATGCCGTCTTCAGTAAGTTTGCCGCAGGCATGATCGTAATTCATATCCCAAAACAAACTTTCGTATCCATTTATTGCAAGATCTTCTTTTTCAAGTGTAGAAGTGAAGCGTGTTTTTGTATGTTCAAAAAGCTGATCCAGCCGATCAAGATCGTAGTTGGAAACATTCTTTTTTACTTCTTCATGAAAATATGAAATTGGATAGGGTTGCGCCAATACATAATTTGTAACGGGTGTATGACGCAGGTATTGCATCCAATTTTCATCTGTAACCGTTTGTCCATAAGGCTCAGAGATATAATAGTATTTAAAGTAGATATGATCTTCAGATTTAACCTGCTGTTCTCTTGCAGCTTCTATTCGTTGTTGTATTGTTTCGAAATCGCAAAACTCAAAATAGGCATTCGAATCATGTGATGTTAATGTATTTTCAATAAGTATAAACGGATAAAACTCAATTGGAATTTCATAGGATACAGCATCTGCTTGTAGTTCTACAGACAGTGTTGCAAGGTAGTCTGTAATATCTTCTGTATGTTGAGATATCGCTACAATCCATGTTTCTGTTTGTTTTTTTATTTGTAAGATGTGCATGTATCTTTATTTGTTTAATCTATTTGGGGTAAGCAAACTCTTCATTTTCAGCCGATCGCATCCGTTGTCAAGCGAACTTTCCAAGGGCACAAAACCCCTTGGAAAGTTTCTATGTAAATACTATAAACCCTTGTACTACAATTTTAGGTGAATGTTTGCTGTTGTTGGTGTTTCCGCCAGATGTAATGTTGTTTATAGTTCTGATACCAACACGGATCACCAACAACAGCCGAAACCTCTAGGAGAGTTTCAATCAGCTATTTTATATGTGTTATTCCTTATTTTTATTTGTCGAATAATTTTTTGTATAATCAAACAAATGTTTATAGCTATCAGGAAGGTATTGTTCTAACGTGCCGCCATCATAGATATATAGCTTTTTCATTTCGATCATAGATTCGGGTAGCGTTTTAACTTTTGTGTCGATCAGATCCAAATGTGTTAGATTTTGCAATTGTGAAAATTCAGAAGGGATACTTGGAATTTCAGTAAAATTCAAACTCAAGTGTTCGAGGTTTTTCAATTCCAAAATTACATTTGGGAATTCAGAAAGCGGATTGCTATCCAGATCTAAATACTTCAATGCTTTTAATTCTGAAAGTCTTGGTGAAATCTGAGTGATTTTTCGGCCTTGCATCGTTAGCTTTTCCAGCTTCGTTAAGTTCGCAATTCCGTCTGGAAGCATTTTAATGTATGTGCTGAACGTAAGTTCTGTTAAGTTTTTCAAATATTCTATTTCAGGAATCCATTCCTGAATGTTGTCGTCAGCAATGGAAAGCTTTGTTGCATGTTCCGGATCCATCAATGCATTTTGTAATGCCAGAGGTAAAGTAGAGAAACGCTTTTCGGTTATTCCAAAAGGAATGTCGGCAGTTGGATTGTCCGTTGTGGCAGGACGTACAACAAACACGCCGCCGCCCAACCGGTTTGATCCACAATTCTGAGCAGACTCTACGAATACCAACGAATGAGGCATTATCATTTTTGCAGGTAAATGAAAGGTTCGAAGACCAAGGTTATAATAAGGCAGCAATGCTGTTTTTGGTACTTCTAATAATTTAATTTTAAAGGCATCTTCTTTCGTTCTGAATTTTACACACGTAACACCTTCTTGTTCGCCTGGTACA
>Ga0247817_10000570_pt1 | contig 20129 bp, 6 predicted proteins | sample UWRJL212509R1_FD_178010 | JGI IMG/M metagenome (GOLD analysis project Ga0247817, IMG submission 178010) | Plant litter microbial communities from Arlington Agricultural Research Station in Wisconsin, United States - UWRJ-L212-509R-1 | ecosystem: Environmental > Terrestrial > Plant litter >...
GGTCCACGTTGAACCAAGGCCAAGCGGTTCCCGAGTTCTCAACCTCACCGACCCGAAACAGTGCATCGACGAAATTGCGGGATTTGAGGGTGCAAAGGCGCTCTGCGGCCTGACAGTTTTGGGATGCGCCGCCGCCGTGGTCGCGGAGACGGCTGCGCAATGTGGCGGTTTGGAGTCTCGTTGTGTCCTGCCTCTCCTTCCTAGCCCGCCTTCCTCGTCTGCGCCGTCCTAGGCGATCGCGGAACCTGCAGTCCGCACATGCTTGTCGGGCTGACGCTCTCGACGCTCTTGGGGCTCACGGCCTTTTCCACCATGTTTGCCGGCGCGGCTCAGTCGGGTATTGATGACTATGATAATGAGCCCGAGGACTATCGATCGTCGAGAAGGAGCGCAACGTCATCGTCAAGATCGAGTGGGAGTGGGTATACGCCTGCTCCGGTAGACTGTTGCCCGACCGCGGGAGGGTGTCAGACGAATTCGACGTTGTGGTTGATGCCGAGGAGCCGCGTTTGGCCAGTTCCGTTGGCGCAGATTGGGCAGGCGGGGGGCAAGTTGCATGTTGCGTATATGGCTGCCGTGTTTGGGACGTTTGATTTGTGAGTTACCTTGCTCATCGCCACTAACGGGGGCTGGGGGCTCTTTGCAAGGTCGCCTAATCGAGCCCTGCTTGGGAGATGGAGCTGACTTGGGGTTGATGCCAGCTTGATCTGCCTCTTTCAGTGGCTTAATGTGCTTGCTTCCATCGGGCAAGGGAAGGGCGCTTACGAAAGGGCAGAGGATGGGCAACGAGATGAGCTTGGAAGGAGAGGTGGGTAGGGTGCGATGCTAGAGCAGAGACCGGGGCCAACAACGCCTCCTCATAGTTTTAAGCCAATGCGGGTGTAGGGGGTGGGGAGTGGGCGAACTCTAGCTACTATGACAAACATCTCGTCAAGCATTGCCTCGTTTACGGCGGCAAAACATGTCCCCTTTTGTAGGGCTTAGTGTTCGGGTGAACATTCTTAGATGCAGCAAGTGTCAATCCAGATCCAGTCAAAATTCTTGCCCATTGCATAACGGGCACTGCCTGCGACTTTGGCAAAGCCTTTCTTGTCAGGGGGAATGGTATGCGGTCCATCTCGAACGTCTTCAAACAGAATTTCCTCGTCCTCCCACGTGTGCGACAAGATGGCGTATTCCGGTGTGTCTCTATGTATTGCCGACAAAAAGGAGTGAAGTGGGACCTACTTATTTTCCGAGTCAGACTACCTCTATTGTCACACCCGATACTTTTTTCTGGCCAAGTCCGTGTTAGTCGCAAATCCTGAGCAAGAGGTGAGCCGCACTGAGGGCCGCCTGAGCCGAGGTAAGTCCCGGCTATACCTGCCGTGACCATAAGTGGGCCGGCGTGGTTGTAAGAACGATCCTCGGCCCAATTTCAGGACAATAGCCTCCTTGTACGTAACGGTCGCTTTTGCCGTTCAACTGCCGTTTTCTCTTTTCCATCCGAGAATTCACCGTTATGCTTAATTGGAACTTCCAATTGTATGCGCTTTATTAAACTACCTAGTATAGGTACTGCGTTTATAAAGGTAAACGAGCTAGGAAAATGTTATTACTTGGAATGGAGTGGAAGAGAGGTAATAAGTGGCTGTAACTTTATAAGCCAGCAAAGAGGATTGCAGAAACAGCGCGGTAGATTAACCGTTAGGGAATTACATTTTTGCAATCTACGGCGTACTTTGCGGTAGAGGACTTATGCTCGAATTGGTTAAGCCCTATCTCGTTGCACACGAGGGCAGAGAGCCCTGAACACAGGGATATCTGCAAACCACAATCCTGACCAGGTTAGATGCAGTCTGCAGACAAACTGCTGGTAGGCGCATTCGTTAAGGGGATGATATTGGTTCTTGGGCTCGCCGTGGTCGCTGAAAGGTCAGGAAGAAGAAAAAGAAAAGAAAAGACCCCGATGTTATAGCACCGCTCTAAGCACTCCAAATCCCCAACTCGGAGCATCTCGACCTAAAACATTAAGGGAGCGTGGCTTCTTTAAGGCTATATCACGGCACCGCTATATACTAAATATAGATTACATAGGCATAAAAGCTAAACCATAAGCCCGAGCTCTAAAGCTTCTTCTATTATAGAGGCTGCCTTCTAAGCTCTCGCCTTCTCCTCTCTTCCTTATGCTTAGATTCGCACAATACAGAGAGCTACCATTATTATACAGCTTATCACGTATAGTGCCCGTCTGATTCGTCATAGGCCCTAGGGTCTTGGTTTCGTAACCCTATCCCTGGATGTGATAACCCCTACTGTGACGATTCCAGCAATCGACATACAACACAACTGCGAAATCTTCCCAAAAGAATTGCCAGAATCCAAAGTTGGCTCTCTGGATCTAGATTGCATGCTATAGATCGTCCACGACTCCCCCAGCCGTGACACCAGCAGAATATATAGCCCAGTTCTCAGCTTCAAGCCCAGATTTTGTCCCGCTACCGTACGCTACTTACCTTCTCTGCCAGCAGACAATTACCGCCCCGTGTCATCGATCCAGTTCTAGGTCACGAGCCTATATTTTGTCCATGTTACCGTTTGCTTCGAGGGTAGCTTAAATTCTGAAAATGCCCAAATCTAGGACGCGGTTGGAAACTGTTGAGAGGTCACATTACGGGCCGAATCATAGATCACGGTCCCGAATTTTAGCCCAGAATATACCAGTACATGTCCTGGGATGGTACACAATACCCCAGCTCAGATTTTTGGATAGTACATGATATCCTAGCTCAGAATTTGGAATGGTACCCCAGCTCTAGATTTGAGACAGCACCAATGGGATGTTTCACAGTACATCAGTACCTGGAGGGACTTTAAATATTTCTCCCTGAGCCAGCATTTAAAACACATAAGGTAAGAGAACGTGTCGCTCTCTTAACGATACCCGCTAGCAAAGCATCTCCTAAACATCCCCGGTACTAACGACTAATAATTAACATTGGTATTCCTAAGCGGAAGGAGGGACGAGTTGTCTAAGAAGTTCTGAGTGGTGGCCATTACGGATGCCAACGTCCCAGTTATGGGCCCCTTGCTTACATGGAGACCTGTCACAAACTACCGCGGCAGGGTGGTGAAACAGCGGATCCCCCTGCTCATCCCGATTCTCTAAGCTAACGAGCGGATAGTCTACTAGTACCCCCCCCCTAATTAACCTTTACCTTAACACCCAGGAACTCGAAGATGTTTCTAACTACCTGCTCATCCCCTTCTACCATATCGGCAATCTCCTCGTCCACCCTCTGTTACGGCACCAAACCGACAGCGGACCGCAAGCGGTCACACGACACGTCGCGCGGTTACATGACATATCGCGTCGCGCCCCACCGATAGAACCCATATCTAGCGAGAGGTCTCAGAGCTTTCACTCTTTCCTCTCTTTGTACAATATCAAGTCCATTTACCTAGTCCTTGGTCGGCACCGTGACAGGGGGTCTTTTACCTAGTATGGCCTACTTATATTATATAGGTGTTTCCCCCTAAGACGTGGCCAGGCGTAGCTAAGAGAGAGGAAACCGCGGACGGGGCATTCAGTTTCAGCAGTATTCTATAAAGGAGCGGATTCTTATCGTAGTGCCATTGAAAAGCCTTACGAACGACGTCAGCTCGGGCTCTACCGGCAGTATACCAAACACATTGATCGCATGGAATAAGGCGATGTTTGGAACGATGATGGTTCTACCAGATCCTTTCGAGGGCGAGGCCATCCCTATAGCGAATAGGGGCTCCGGAGAAGCAGACTCGAGCGGTAGCCCATCGCCACAACGAGATGAAAACGAGGCCTGGCCAACGCTCATCATTGAGGCGGGTGATTCATCGACCTTGGAAGACTTGCGCAGAGATGTGAGATGTTGGTTTTCGGCATCGGATCACAGGTCAAGATTGTGCTCTTGGCTAAGCTGGATCAAGGAGATCTGGAAGCCTATACACCTATTTAACTAAGTGGGCGCTGCGCCCGGCAACCCTAACCCTGTGTGTGCGCGATCCTACCCCTCTCTATATCCTGATAAAAAGGGAAATGCGAGTACGAGGAGTAATGACTCGGGGATAAAAAAGTGAAAATTGTGCGGTAGGTAGTAGGACTGCGCGATCTGCCTCTTTATGGTGAGGGGAATAGTACGGTAGGCAGGTATAATTATTGCAACATAGAGTTTCAAGACAGAGTCAAAACGTTAGCCCTGAACCTACCTGACACCTCTCACCAGCTGTCACAGGGTGAGGTAACCCTCAAAAAACCACAAGTTAGACCTGGAGCCTTGCTGCACGTAGACGCTGGTCGCCCACCCTCTTCGATCTTGCGTACCGTGCGGGCAAAAGGCTCTTCATTTTTCCTTTCCCCGCTCTCCGCCTCGAAGGAGCCTGCTGCGATCTGCTTCGGCTTGCCCACTTGCACTACCTTCCTCCGACCTGGCGCCTGTTCCGCTTTGCGACCTCCAACCTCCCTGTCTAGCTTAGGCAACCAACAACAAAGGCCCACTGGGCGGTTTTCATCTTGCGCCGTCTCCTACTCTTTTCCGTGGGGATGTCCTTCTGGGGCGTCAGTCTTCCAACCTGGCTACTCAGCGCTTCTAACTTATACGATTAGGGACGTAGAAATAGACACCAGCAACCCGTTTTTGGCTTCACCGACTATTTTGAGGCGCTTAAGGTGAAGCACATTGGGCGCGATGGTACTGGCGAATCCCGACCGTATCTGCCCGAGCACGATCTCAGAGCAAGGCCACGTTGAACGAGGTCTGCAAGTTGTATGCGCCGCACTTGGCCATTAAGCCCGAGGTCGTCAGTCAGTCGTTGGACGAAGACAACCGTATATGAACGTAAACGAAGTTAGAGGGCACAATGCCAAGGAAGAAGTGATGCGGAGATTAGAATGGTTATGAACCTCGTTCCGAAGTAGACGATGGATATACATGAGTCCAAGCATGGCCTCCACTAGAGCCTGGGTGACCAGCTACTGTAGCGGTTCAATAACAAGACCCTTCCCGTACCCCATGATAAATCCTCAAGAAATGGTGCACACAGAGGCACACGTGCACCCGGTCGTGATGAGACAGTCCGCACAAGCGGCCGCGGCGGTGGCCACGGTGTCAGTGGCGGGGCCTGGATAAAGAAGATGTTAGTTTCAGTGTCATCGTCAAATCAGTTGCGAGGCGTGGTACACTGGAACAAAAGGATGTAGACACGGCATGCATGGTGGGGGCCAGTCAGAACTTAGGACGTGCACTCACTTGGCTCGGGCATGGCGAATACTTTTCGTCTCGTGTGAGCAGATTGGTGGAGTATCGGGAGTATAGTAGATGAGATTTTTGCGAGATCCTGCTCAGAGTTTAAGTGCCGACATACAATGATGAGAAAATGAACTGGGACGCTTCATGGCTTTAAATAAGTGATTCGGTGTTCGGAAACGGAATATTGTCCAAGCCCCTAAGTCCCCTTCGTCTGGCTAGTGATTCGTCACGATACGATATTGCAGTCTACGGCAATAGTCCTAGGTTAAAAGGGTGTAGGGCGACTTGCTAGAAAGCTGCAGGGCATTCTGTTGGATTGGATCTTGGCCCCTGGCACTGCGCCACAGACAGGCCACTGTAACTAGATCTTGGCGTGCCAAGACCCCCCACAGGAGGGGGTATCTGGCGCGCCCACTTCCGTCTGTTCCAGCCGGCTCTTCGCTTCTGGACATGCGATAATACACCAATATTACGGCCTAATAAGTGCAGTCCAACACATTCTTACAAAGGGTTTCTTGGAAAGCCAGTTAAAAAGCAAGGCTGACCGACTACCCCACCTAGATGGCGACACCCAAGACCAGCGATAACGAAGACGGAGCCGACTGGTTGTCGTGTGCTCTTGCACCCTCGATTTGTGATCCCTGGGCACGCCGAACCGTGCGGGGTAGGAGCCAATGCGTGGGAAGGAGGGTAGGATTTAAATGCGCCGTGGCGTGTCCTATCCAGCCGTTTATTGATTTTAGGTCGCGTATGCAGCCGTTATGCTCGACCTACAACTTAACCACATGACCAATATTTTATTTCTGAACACACCTACCTATTTTTAAATATACCCACCATCGCCTAATACTATTTAGGTAGAAAACAGTAATTTTTCAATGTAGGTATCATGACCAGGTCACGACATTAGCCGTAGGTGCCAGGGGCACCTACAACAAGCTAATTAGAGAGTGCTTAGTAGGGCAAAGCGCTGAGATACTAAGTAAAGGACAGTACTTAGTGGGATCTAAGGCTTAACCAACTAAGCACACTAAGCACGGTACGAAGGTACATCGCTTCTACAGTATAGGTAGTTTCCTATATAGATAGTTTTCTATATAGATAGGGACGTCCGACCTTGCTGTAAGGAACTGTTCTGTTACAACCTATACCCAAGGTGGGTCGGGCTGCAAGGCAGTACGCCGCGGGTGTAGTAACGGTAGGGAACGAAGGTTGCGCAAGGTCCAGACGGGGCTATGTACCGTCTATTAACAGGGTGTTCTACAAAGAGCTTAAAGAAGGTGCTATTAGGTGCCCCAGGCGGTCAGGCCACAGGCCACCCCACAGGGTACGGGCCCACTGGCAGCTACCTATAGATCCAGGCCTTGGCTCGAGCCACAACGCTCTATCTCCCTCTCTCTTCCGTAGCAGCAGTAGTAGCGAATTCCACTAGTCTTTTGCTCTCCCTATCCACCTATTAGGTTATAAAGCCCTTTTAGCTTCCACAACCAAAATACTTCATTTCCACTCGATTTAAGCCTACAGTCGCCCTTTTTAAAGTACCAAAGTTCGTACAGAATCTTCAGCTTACGCTAAGATTCGCACCCGTTAACAATCACGTTACATACCTTTAACCTACGTAATTATAAAGCAATCTAATACTAATAGCCGAGCTATCTCCAGTCTAATTTAGCCAACTATTTACTTACGCCTACTTTAGTTAATTAATTCGCTAAGATCTATACCTTCGATTAAGTAATTCTATATTATACCTAAAATAACCTATACCTTCTAAGACCGTTAAAACAGTTCTCTAACTAATTATTAGTATCGTAGCCCTCCTTATCCTTTGAGTAATCTATAATCTAATCGACGAGACCCTTAACGCCTTAATACTTAACTTCCTTAATAACCTCCTTTAATTAGCTAAAGCTATTAAGATAAAGGATAATAAGATCGTTATCCTTACCCTTAAGGGTAAGGATAACTTTATACTCTAGAAAAATATACTCCGCCGAGCTCTCTAGATATAAGACCTCCTCAAATATATTAAGACCGACCTCCTTAAGCTAGTCGAGGCCGAAGCTAAGAAGACGTAGTTAAAGGAGAGAGCTAAGGTAGCCTATATTATTACGACCTTTCTTATAAAACTCTGTATATAAAGCCGACTATTTAATAATAGCTATAATATAGATAAAGAAGACTTAAAGAAGATCTACAACCTTATTAAAAGGATAATCCTAGCCGCTATAAAATCTAATATAGCTTCTATCTTTATTAAATTTACGAGACTAGATCGTACTAAGTTCGACTTACGCGACGCCTTCGTCGAGAAAGCCTAATCTATTATTCTCCATCTAACTTAACTTAAGAAGGCTTTAGATAATAACCTTAAGATTACGATCCTTCTCTACGTCCTAAAGACTATATACTTTATATAGTATACCTTCTAAGAGCGTACCTTTAAGGAGAAGATTCTTACGTAGAACGACCTTATCGTAAAGCTCTCTAGGATAGGCATTTATAAGAAGTCCAACCTTTCTATAGCTATAATTAATAAGAATAAGACTATCTAAGGAAGTAACTAGAACGCCTAAAATAATAACCAGTCTAGCTATAGTAGAATTAAGTACGACAGCTATAACGGTAAGATTAAGAAGGGCTAGCTATACCTTAGCTATAGCTACTATATACCTAAAGAAGTTAAGCTTTACTACTAATATAACTCTAATAAAGCTTTAGATATATAGCGTAATAAGGAGAGAGCTTTTAAGCTTTAGAGATCTAGTACGACGGCTATAGGCCAGTATAACAGTACCGGCTTTCTTAATTCGACTACGAAAGACCTTAATAGCGCCAGACCCTTTATATTACTATTTAGCAGTAACCTTAATAACCTTTCTCTAGGAGAGTTTTACTTATTTAATAGCCTCCTACTCGATTAGGATTTTCATACGAGTTTTTAGTTATAATAGCTTCTATAGTATTACCTAAAGTTTAATAAGCTTTTAAAGTACTAGATATCTCTAAGAATACCGTAATACTAGATACAGGTTTAAGCCTATCTATATTTAACTATCTTAAATAGTTTATAAAGGTCTACCATCTTTTAGTTCCGGTAACCTTTCGCTTAACTATAGGTACTAGTTACGCCTACTATTCCGGTAAAGTCGAGCTTTTAATTTCTTTCTCCGATAGTAACCTCGTCCGCTTCGTAATAAGTTAGGGTGCAGGGTGCACCCTGTATAGCGTTCCCGCCCCTGGGTAGTAGATGTGGCGTTTTAGCCAGCTAAGCCACTAACGCGGTAGTATATTATTCGTTTCTCGCGCCTCGATAGTTTTAGTTTAATTATTAACACTACTCCTCTCTTACGTGTTACAGTAGTTTACGTAACGTAATTACGTATAATTAAATTTATCGGGCCCTCTAAGCATGGTAAGAAGAGTGAGGTAGTTAATTTAATTTACATCTTTTTCTATTTCTACAGCCGAACCCCTAACTTGTACATCCTACTATAAGCGCGTCGAACCGCCTGCCTTAGTAACGACGACCCGTATATACTAATTAGAGTAGGTATAAAGTATTTATTTAAGGGTATGTCGTTTAACAGAATAGTTTTATTCCAAAAAAAAGTGTACTCTACCCTATACTTAACTTTGTAAAAAAAATACTCCCGACGTAAATCGAACTCGCTACCTCTCGCCTTTATATCGCTACTACTAAATAGGAGTTTCTACACCTTTAAACAAATACCCTACACCTACTTTAATTAGTATATACAGGTCGTCGTTACTAAGGCAGGCGGTTCGACGCGCTTACAATAGGACGTACAAGTTAGGGGTTCGGCCGCGGAGATGGCAAAAGATGCAAATTGAATTAACTACCTTACTCTTCTTGCCATACTTAGAGGGCCCGATAAGTTTAATTACACGCAATTACGTTACGTAGACTGCTGTGGCACGTAAGAGAGGAGTTGTGTTAATAATTAAACTAAAACTCTCGAGGCGCGAGAAACAAATAATGTACTACCGCGTTAGTAGCTTAGCCGGCCAAAACGCTACATCTACTGCCCAGGGGCGGGAACGCCATACAGGGTGCACCCTGCACCCTAACTTACTACTACCTTACCGGCCTGTTAGAGTAGACCGAACTGCGAAACCCTTATCGGTAGTACCGAACCTTAATTACGAGCGGGGATAAAAAGCTAGCCGTAGGAGCTCGCTCCTACTACTCTTCCTTCCTCTATCGTACTAATTATTCTATCCAGTACCTTAAAATTACTACCTATTATATCGCTAAGTATTGTAGGTATCTCCTAATTACTACCAGTCTTTACTACTAACTATAAACCTTTAACTAGATGCCTAAAGTAAGAGCTCCGGTTTGTAGCGAAACTATAACTATTACGGCAAAGCGGCCGGTTCTTTCGAAAGAATAGGCCTAGGTAATTCGGTATTACCTTTAAAAAGGCCCGAATATACCTGTAAAGCTTTTTAATAATAAGGAACTTTTGGTTATCGTCGAGGACGGCTATATCTTATCTGGTATAAAGGGTAATGGACTAAAGTAAGGATTCTCGAAGGAGGTAAGACGCCTTTATAAGGTAGATAATACTGTAAAGGTTTAGATCGACTAGGTAATTCGGATAAGGAAGTTTGTAAAGGAGTATTAATTAGACGCGTTTCGCGTCGATAAGTATATTGTTGTATTAAAGGATACTTAATATAATACCCGATTATACTATACCCGATTGTATTATACCCGATTACATTATACCCCGATTATCCCGATTATTTCTGTAAAGCCCTGTACTAGGTTTAAGGGTATAAAAACTTCTATTTAGTAATTAAGGACGTTGTTTACTTTCTAGATTTATTAGCTAATCTAGTAGGTAGAGATATACTTATTAATACTAGAGTTAACTAGGACTTCGATACTAACTTCCTGTATAGTAAGGATAATAAGTAAAAGTATAACGTTGAATATAGTACTTTTAAGGGCGTCTTTACGATTCTAGCGTAACTACCTAACGACTTTAATTAGACTTAGATTACTCTAAGATACGCTATAATAGCCTTAATTAACTATAGAGTTATATATAGGCGCTTTATATACGCCGGTAAGGATACTATCGCGCGTATCTGTAAGGTAGTAGGCATCCTACTATCAGAATCTAGCTACAACTTTTATAAGCCCTACATTTTAATAAAGGCTAGGGATCGGTTCCCTAAGGTAGTAAGTAAGGTAGCGTTTAAACTATTCGAATTTATTAAAGTAAACGTTTAAAATTACTGCTTATCTAGCTATCTTAACTATAGGTACTCCGTTTACTTTATAGATATTATCTCCGGTATATACTAGGTTAGATTTGTTTAATAGAAAGGTAACGCCTACGTCTAGATCCTCGAGTTCTAGGAGATAATTTATACTTAGACTAATATTAAGATTAAGATCCTCGGCTTCGACGGAGGTATAGAGTTCGGCTAGAATACTATAGAATTCCGGAACGTAAGATTACAATATAAGCTAAATTAAAAGGCGTTAAGATCTATAAATTAATAGCCTATACCCCCTGGATAAATATCGCTTTAAAGCGAGCCGGTCGTACGATTTATAATAAAGCTAAAGTAGTTAAGATCGAGTATAATATTCTAGACTATCTCTTTCCTTTCGTTATTAATAGCATCGTTAAAGTAGAGAATCTTATACCCTTACAATACAGAGTTAATAAGAGCTCTTATAAGATCCTTTTCGAGTCGCTTAATATACCTAAGTAGGCTAAGACGCTATATATTAAGTATTTAAGAAGCTACTTCTGTAATACGTACTACTACTTTAAGCCGGCCTACCGTATATAGAGCGAGAAGTTAGCGCTACGCGCTAGAAAGAGTAAGTTAATCGGATACGGCGATCTTTATAATAGTATCTATTTACTTTAAGACTAAGAACTATATAAGATCGTTAGAGTTAACTTAGTTAAATTTAATAAGGTATTACCTATAGGGGTTAGCGATAAGATATAGGAAGACTCTAACCTAAAGGCTACTTTCTATAACCTAATAGTAGCCGAAATCGAGGTCGGACTACAGTTAACTCTCCCTAAAGTAACTTACTAAGCCAAACAACCCTTCTACAACAGGATACGCCTCCTAAAGCGCCCCCTTACCTCTCGATCTACCGTTATAGCCTAGTAAGGAGTAAGATAAGCTTTAAGATCCAGGCCTACTACCGACTCCAGGCGTAACCTTAGAACCTAATAGCGATCTAGATATCTTTTTCAACGTTTTAAAAAATAACCCTTTTAACGACGATAAGGTAGCTTACGAACTAGATACTAAAGCTCCTATCCTTAGAGATTACTCCCTACTTATTAACTTATTAGCTAATTAAGTAACCCTATCTATAAGCTCGAACGAGACCCAGACCCCGAACGAGACCTTAAACCCGATTACGATAGCCGTATCGACTTAACTAAAAAGATAAAGCGCTTAAAAGGAACTAGGCTACTATAAGAAGCTTTATCGAAGCTTAGCTAACCTCTACTTTATTAAAGAGAGATAAATACCTTCGATAAAGTACTACCTAAGCGTACTTAAAGTCGACTATATACTCTCGATAGTCTTAATAAATAGGACGATCCCTAAGAATTATAAAGAAGTAAGGCTAGTACAGGGCTTTATAGAAATAATCGGGATAATCGGGCATAATGTAATCGGGCATAGTATAATCGGGTATAATGTAGTCGGGTATAGTATAGTCGGGCATAGTATAGTCGGGTATAGTATAATCGGGTATTATACTAGGTATCCTTTAATATAGATACAGCAACATACTTATCGGCGCGAAGGTATACGTATCCTTTATACCCTTTACGATTCTAAAAGGTTCTCTAAGCCAGATTTAATTATCTAATTAATACGTCTTTACGAACTTCCTTATTCGGATTACCTAATCGATCCAAACCTTTATAATATTATCTACCTCGTAAAGACGCTTTACATCCTTTAAAAATCCCTTCTTTAGCTCCTTCCTCTCTATCCTAGATAAGATATAGCCGTCCTTAACGATAGCTAAGAGTTCCTCGTTATCGAGGAGCTCGACGGGTATATTCGGGCCTCTTAGGAGGTAATACCGAATTACTAAGGCTTGTTCTTTCGAAAGAACCGGCTGTTTTACTATAATGGTTGTTGTAGTATCGCTATAAACCGGGGCTTTTACTTCGGGTATTTAGTTAAAGGTAGTTAGCGGTAAAGATTAGTAGTAATTAGGAGATACTTACGATACTTAGTAGCGTAGGCGATATAATAGGTAGTAATTTTAAGGTACTGGATAGAATAGCTGGTACGATAAAAGAAGGAAGAGTAGTAGGAGTAAGTAGCTTTTACGGCCAGCTTTTTATCTCTACTCGTAATTAAGGTTCGGTACTACTAATAAGGGTTTCGTAGTTCGGTTTACTTTAGTAGGTCGGTAAAGTAGTAACAGCGATATAGAGGCGAGAGGTAGCGAGTTCGATTTACGTTAGGAGTATTTTTTTTTTATAAAGCTAAGTATAGGGTGGAGTATACTTTTTTTTAGAATAGAACTATTCTGTTAAACGATATATCCGGTTTTCCGCCTATCTCTTTCTCGCTATTACTACCTTTTCGGCTACCTCTTCGTATTTATTCGTTACTTCGATAATAATCCTTACCCTTACTTCGATTAAAAGCTATCGTACTACACGCCGCTTTTTTAAAGTAAAAGCCTTTATAATCTCGGGGATATTTTACTAACGTTAAATCCTTTATAAAGGGAGGTTCTTCTTTATTTCGGTAATTAGGTTATAATTATAGATTAAAAAAAAAGGGGTTATATTATAACTTATACGTATTATCGTTCTATCGGCTATAAATATAACTAAAAGGTATTATTTTTACTTTCGCCGAATCGTAACGTTATCGCCGAACTTAGCTAGCGTAAAGGCGATATTAAAGTAACCGTTTTTATTAATACCGTTCGCCTTAAAGTTTTATATTAAGATCTAGATTTTAGTATATCTTAAAAACTTAAAGATAAGGTATACCTTAACCTTAAACTCCGATCCTTTATTTATAGTTATAACGAGGGGTACTTTTTATCGTTAAAAAACTCGTCGGATAAAAGGGATAAGATCGCGTACCTTAGTTAACTAGATAATCTTTACCTTTACTTATTTAGTTAAGTTGTTTCGTACTTTAACGAGAAGCGTCCGGTCCGGTCCTTTAGTATTACCTAATCCTGGAAGGTATTAAATATCGAAGGTTTAGCGAGTAAAGGGGATAGGATTAAAAGTTATAAATTAAGCTAGCTCTTTAAAGCGTCGTATCCCTTATATTTAACATTTATAGTAACTTTAAATATAACGCGTAATATTTAAATATATACCCTTTTAATAGTAGTCGCGCTAAATCCGCTTTTAAGTCTTATCCCTTCCCTTATAGCTAACTTCGTCGTAATAAGCGCGTATTAAAAGATACCGGTTTTAGGCTATATCGACGATATAACGTACTAATCGCTTAAGATCCTTAAGTCGAAGCTAAAGCTTATGAATATAAAGGAAATAACCTATTACTTTATTCCGAAAGGCGCGTTACTTCTCCTTACCTTAAATAGATATTAAAACGTTTATAATAGTTAGGAACTCGGTAATATTATAAAAGTCCTTATATTAATAACCTTTAAGGATTAGCTTAACCTCGTCGAGGGATTAAATATAACTAAAGGCCGCTTATTTATTTATAATACTAAAAGTTATTAAGGTATATTGGAATATTTTTACTATTATAGTATATCCTTCGTCGATTATTTAACTAAAAATCTAAAAGTCGACGTAATCGTTAATATCTAGCTATATAGCTTATTCCTCGAAGTTTAATAACTTTAACGGCTTCCTTAAGAGCGCGTCGGCTACGGTATTCCGGGTACCGGGGATATATTTAACGGTAAAATCGAATATACGAATCTAAGTAATCTATTATATAAGTAGCGCCTTAGGGATATCGTTAACTACTTCGTTAAGTTAATATACTAAAACTAGTACGTCCGTCTCGATTATAAAGTAATACCTAAATAAGTACCGCTGTATACTTCTTATTACGCTTAAAAGGTTACGTAACTCCCTTTTTATAATATCGTACCCCCTTTCCGCTTAATTTTATACGTTACTTTCGAACCTATATAAGTATCTTTTCGTATTTAAGCCGATTTATTTTAAAACCCCGCCTTAACTAAGTAAGCTTACGTCGATTATTAAATAAACTATCCTGTACTTATCGTCGTCGAATATAATTATAATTAAAATTCTAATATAGGGCTTTACAGAAACAATCGGGATAATTAAGCATAATACAATCAGGCATAGTATAATTAGGCATAATACAGTCAGGCATAATATAGTCAGGTATAGTATAGTCAGGTATAGTATAATCGGGCATTATACTAGGTATCCTTTAATACAGATATAGTAATATACTTATTAGCGTAAAGTCTTAACAGGATTTAATTATCTAATTAATACGTCTCTACGAACTTCCTTATTCGGATTACCTAATCGATCCAAACTTTTATAGCATTATCTACCTCGTAAAAACGCCTTATATCCTTTAAGAATCCCTTCTTTAGTTCCTTCCTCTTTATCCTAGATAAGATATAGCCGTCCTTAACGATAGCCAAGAGTTCCTCGTTATCAAGGAGCTTAACGGGTATATTCGGGCCTCTTAGGAGGTAATACCGAATTGTTAAGGTTTATTCTTTCGAAAAAACCAGCCGCTTTACTATAATAGTTATTATAGTATCGCTATAAACTAGGGCTTTTACTTTAGGTATTTAGTTAAAGGTAGTTAGCGGTAAAGATTAGTAGTAATTAAGAGATACCTACGATACTTAGTAGGCGATGTAATAGGTAGTAATTTTAAGGTGCTGGATAAAATAGCTGGTACGATAGAGGAAGGAAGAGTAGTAGGAGCGAGTAGCTTTTACGGCTAGCTTTTTATCCTCGCTCGTAATTAAGGTTTAGTACTACTAATAAGGGTTTCGTAGTTAGGTCGGCAAGGTAGTAATAGCGATGTAGAGGCGAGAGGTAGTAAGTTCGATTTACGTTAGGAGTATTTTTTTTTATAGAGCTAAGTACAGGGTAGAGTATACTTTTTTTTAGAATAGAACTATTTTATTAAACGATAATATAATTAGAATTAATATTAAAAGGAGCTTCCCGATAAATTACTTTATAATTATTTACTCCTCGATACTTTATTTCTAAATCACGTCCTTTTTAATTAAGTTAGATAAACTTTTAGTAATTATATCGTATATATAAATTTAAATAAAGTAAAAGCTTACGAATCTTAAAAATATATAAATATCCTTAACGTTAATATAAGTTAGCTATTTAGTAATTTTACATACTAGTTTCTTTACTAATTCTCTTTCTTTTAATTTATAAAGGTAGCTTAATAATATTACCTTCGCTTAATACTATTAGGATTTAATAACTATTACTAACGCTCCCGCGAGTTTATAGTTTAGTAATACCTCGTTAACGTTTAGGAGGTACTTAACGACGAAACGCTTAATTCCGGGTTCGAATTCTTTATTATCGTAGTCGTCCTTAAGGCCCTTAATATAAATATTATCGATAAAGGCCTAATAACGGTACGGGATAAGGTTATAAAAGATTACCGATATAACTCGTTAGAATTATATAACTAAATTAATATTACTTATTAGGATACGATATATATAAAAGAGATTAATCGGGGTCGAAAAAGTCGTAATATTGCGATTTATAAGCTTTAACTCGATATAATTATAGCCCGAGAATAAGTTTAAAAGTAAGATAAGCTTATAGCCGCTAAAATCCTCGCTAACTTTTTCGCCCTTCGGGGGGATATACGTATCTCGAAGGGTATAGGCGTTAAACTTTTATATATTATTAATTAACCTTATCCCTTTATCTTTCTTCTTAATTAGGAACTAATTATTATAATAAAACGCGTAAGCGTATTCGATAATCCCCTTAGCTAATCTTTCTCTAAGTATTTTAATAAGCTACGTTATCCTAGCCTTTAGGATAGGTACCGATTTCGATTACTACGCCTTATAAAGGATTATCTTAATCTCTTACGGCGGAAATATATCGTAATAAATCTTATTTATCTTTATAAAGTTTTAAGTTAAAGCTTCTTCCCTAATATAAAGAATATACTTAAATATAATTTTCTCTTCGGCGGTTAGTATAATAATATTACTTATTAGTATATTTCGGCGTTTAAGGGTTAGTTTACTACCTCGCTTTATATTTAAAAACCGGGGGGTAATAATAAAGTTCTATCGGTAATTATATTTTACTTTTTATTTTACCGCGGTTAATCTTCGTTACTTTTAAAGGGGGTTACTTTTTAGTTTATTACTATCCGATAGCTTATTATCTACTAACTTTCTTTCTTTTATACTAACTTATAAAGCGTATTAATAACCGCTCCCTCTTAAATATTTATCTTTTACTTTAAGGGTAATACCCTTTTCCTACTTCCCTTTTCTTTTCCTAAAAAGCCTTAACTTAAAGGAAAAGAAGCTAAATATATAAAAATAAAATCCTTATAATTATCCTTTTCTCTTCTTAACTCCCTATCTTTCCCTTTAAATAATTCCGCGGCCGCCGCTTTATATAAAAGGCTCGTATATACCTTTATTAACCAGTTAATTCCCCGTCCTATTTTATCCCTTTCTTTAAGAAAACTAAAAATTAAATCTACACTTTCGTTTATTATAAACCCTACCGGTTCCTTCCCCTTTTTTAACTTTACCTAGTTAAAGGCTTTACTTACTAAAGTTATAATACCTTATAATATTATAATTATTAGTACGTTAAACGCGTAACTTACCCTTATCGGGGCCGAGAACCGACGCTTTAACGATAACGTCGTTAAAGTTAAGGTTAATAATAGTAATAGCCGCTTCTCCGTTTAATCCAGTCGCCTCTTTATAATCGAATATCGCCGCCGTTTATATAAAGAAGGGGATACTTAAAAGTAAGTCGTAGCTTCCTCCTAAAATAAACGGTATATTTAAGACGAAGAAGATCGTATTTAGTATTTATATTTCGAAGGAGATATATATAGATATTATCCCGTAAAAAGCGACCGCTTCGCCGTAAATACCCTTAAAGAGGACGTTATACGTTTTAAGGTATAATTTATAACGTTCCTAGTACGCTTTAAATATAATATTATATTAAAACCCGTTATTAAGGAGAGTTAACTTTTTAATATTCGTCCTCCTTATATTACTCTTTATACGTAAATATAATATCGGGAGACTTTATACCTAGGCTTCTTTCTTTATACTTAAAGTTAGTAACTTAACTATATCCTACTTAAGTTTCTCGGATATCTCTTCGAATATAAGGGATTTATAGCTCGGGCCGGCCTTATTAAGTAGCTAAAAGATTACTTTAAACTCTTTAGCGAGAATAAAATAATACTCCGGGCTATTTTAATTACGCTTAAAGATATTATATATTTATATTAATTTCTTTATTTCTTTAAAGGTACTCGTAGTTTAAACGTTAAGTAAGATTATCTTAAGTACCTCCTTAAGGTCGGGGGTAAGTAACCTTATATAAGTTTTAATAAGTTTTACGATCCCTATACTATTATAAAGTAATAATTTTATAAGCGTTAAAATATACATTATAACTTCCTTATCCCTTATAAGAATATCTTTAAAGGTATAAGCGATTTTAATATTTATATCGTTTAATAAAATAGTTCTGTTCTAAAAAAAAGTATACTCTACCCTATACTTAGCTTTATAAAAAAAAAAATACTCCTAACGTAAATCGAACTCGTTACCTCTCGCCTTTACATCGCTATTACTACTTTGCCAACCTACTAAAGTAGACTAAACTACGAAACCCTTATTAATAGTACCGAACCTTAATTACGAACGGGGATAAAAGGCTAGCTATAAAAGCTTACTCCTACTACTCTTCCTTCCTCTATCGTACTAGCTATTCTATCTGGTACTTTAAAATTACTATTTATTATATCGCCTACTAAATATCGTAAGTATCTCCTAATTACTACTAATCTTTACCACTAACTACCTTTAACTAAATACCCGAAGTAAAAGCCCCGGTTTATAGCGATACCATAATAACTATTATAGTAAAGCGGCTGGTTCTTTCGAAAGAATAAGCCTTAGTAATTCGGTATTACCTTTTAGGAGGCCCGAATATACCCGTCGAGCTCCTCGATAATGAGGAACTTTTAGCTATCGTTAAGGACGGTTATATCTTATCTGGGATAAAGAGGAAGGAACTAAAGAAGGGATTCTTAAAGGATATAAGGCGTCTTTACGAGGTAGATAATGTTGTAAAGGTCTGGATCGACTAGGTAATCCGAATAAGGAAGTTCGTAAAGATGTATTAATTAAATAATTAAATCCTGTTAAAACTTCGCGCTAATAAGTATATTATTATATCTGTATTAAAGGATACTTAGTATAATACTCGATTGTACTATACTTAATTATATTATACCTAATTATACTATACCCGATTGTATTATGCCCGATTGTCCCGATTATTTCTGTAAAGCCTTGTACTAGTTTAATATTTATAAGCTTTTAAAAGTAATTTAAAGTAATCGAATTAAGGTTCTCTCCTTTTACTTAACGTTAAATAATACCGGCCTTACCCTTTCCTTAGTATACTTAAAGCTTAAGGTATTTTATTATACGTTACTGTTAGTAACCGTAGCCGCTTTTTTAAGGATCTCTGGGGGTATTAATATAAAAAGCTTCTCTTAATTTATCGTATCGTTCTATATTTACCGATAACGCTTATATTTTTAAGCGTTAAATACTAGGATTACAGGGCTTTAAGGCTCGCCTTTTACCTTTTTATTATTCTTTATCAGGGGCTATACTATTAAGCTCGGGCGGCGTAGGATTATAAAGTTCTTATTAACGTTAACTAAAGGCTTACTACTATTATCGTTACGGTATAAAGTTTATAAAAACGTTTTCGAGCTTAGCTTACTTATTACTTTTAACGTTTGGCTAGCTTACGGGTATATATACTTCGAAGCGCCGTCCGTATCTAATACGGTTAGGTAGTTCGTTTTTACGAAGGCTATTAAGGGTATAACCGGCTTTTACCCGTTTTAAATTCCCGCTAAGTCCTATCGGATAAGGTCCTTATTATCCTTAAAGCGGCGGTATAAAAGCTAATCCGCTACGGCGTTATAGGTAGGGTTTAGGTTAATACCTAACGTATATATTACGATTAAGTTGCGAATCGAGCTTATCCTTTTAACGTTATTAATAAGTTCCTCCGGAATTTAAAACGCTTTATTTAGCTCGCTACCGTACTCGGGTAGCGGTTTAAGAAAAAATTACTATATTACTCGCTTTATCTCTTTATTCCAAATCGACTTATTATAAAAAAAGCCTTTAAAGATAAAGCTAATACGGTTATTATAAATCCTTATTTAATAGGTTTAGGCGTTATAAAAAAAGTACTTCGGAAGGGGGCGTTATCCTTAGCTTATATACCTAAGTTAGCTTCTCGGGCCTTATCCTTTACTAAAACTACCGGCTCCTTAATAATAATTACCTATTACCTTTTATAGTAAAGTATTAACTTAGGTTTACGTACCGAGTCGTAAAGGTTAAAGTTTATTAAAACTTTCGAAGTAGTTTTATTATATAATCTTAAGCTTTTTTATTAATTACGTTAACTCCTTAATAATACTTATACCGTTACTTAAAGCGACCGTAGCGGTAACTTCTTCGATAAGGGTAGCCTTTTCGAGCGGTATAGTTACCTCCTTCTTAAATCCTCCTTCGGTAATTTTAATCTTTTT
>Ga0247817_10000572_pt1 | contig 20036 bp, 18 predicted proteins | sample UWRJL212509R1_FD_178010 | JGI IMG/M metagenome (GOLD analysis project Ga0247817, IMG submission 178010) | Plant litter microbial communities from Arlington Agricultural Research Station in Wisconsin, United States - UWRJ-L212-509R-1 | ecosystem: Environmental > Terrestrial > Plant litter >...
GAAGGATCAACAGAAATTAATCCGATTGTTTTCTCTGGAAAATCAATTAAAAAACGACGAACTAGTTCATCAACTAAAGATGATTTTCCCGCACCACCTGTTCCGGTAATTCCCAAAACCGGAATTTTAGAATCAGTATTATTTTTATGAATCTGATCAAAAACCGGTTTTGCAATTTCAGGGAAATTTTCTGCAGCCGAAATCAAACGTGCAATTGCGGTTGGCATTTTATTTTCGATATGATCGATTTCTCCGTTTAGTTGATCACCAATTGGATAATCAGAACGTTCAACCAAATCATTAATCATTCCTTGTAAACCCAAAGATCGTCCATCATCCGGAGAATAAATTCTCGTAATTCCATATTCATGCAATTCTGAAATTTCGCTTGGCAGAATTACTCCTCCGCCTCCGCCAAAAATCTTGATATGTCCTGCTCCTTTTTCATGAAGCAAGTCATACATATATTTAAAGTATTCATTATGTCCACCTTGATAGGATGTCATTGCGATAGCATTTGCATCTTCCTGAATAGCAGTATTTACTACTTCTTCGACACTACGATCGTGACCTAAATGAATTACTTCTACACCAGTTGACTGGATAATACGACGCATAATATTGATCGCGGCATCGTGTCCGTCGAAAAGAGAAGCAGCGGTGACAATTCTTACTTTATTTTTAGGAATATATGGTATTTGTTGTTCCATTTTATGAATATGATAATTTTAAGGGAGCAATTTACAAAATATTATAATATTTGATTCTCCTTATATCTTTTTGTTAACAAAATAAATAATCTTTTTTTATCTCGAGGGGTAACAATCTACATCGTTATCGTATTTATTTTATATAAGTCTTATAGAAATGTTAACAACATGGTAATCTTGAAAAATTTAAATTAAATACAACAACTTGTTTTCCAGACACCTAAAGTAATTTAGCATGGTAGAAAAGCCCCAAATTTTTACCCAAAACTTTTACTCTTAAGTAATACACGTATTAGTAGTAAACGTAAAAATTTAAAAAATGAAAACATTATTTCCAATCACCGCAATTTTAAGTTTGAGTTTCTTTGTATCTTCTTTTAACAGAACAGAAAACGACATTCTATCCTATAAAAAAACTTCAACTGTTGCCGCTGTTTACAACTCAAATACTGATGATGTAGACGAACTTTCAAATGATTTCTTTAAAAGATATTCTGATTTGAAAAAATATAAATCTGATGTGATGTCATTATACAAAAACAGAACTTTAGGAAGTATCTGGTTTGATGAAAATGATATTAATGAGTTTGGAACTGTACTGTACGAAAAAGCTAAAAAAACCAATGATTTAGTAATTCCTTACCAAAAAGAAATTGATGATCTTTTTTCTTCATCAGAATCAAAACTTTCTAAAACAGATGCTGACATGCTTATAAGCTCTTTATATATTGCTTATGCAAAAAGCATTTCGGATACTAAGAAAAAAGTGTCTTATGATGCGATGCTGAAAGATTTTCTAAATTATAGTACTATCGAAGAGGCAAATGGCACAACAGCTACGGTAGATGCAAAAGTAGCATATGATCAATATTATAAATTACAAGATGTTCTAAAAAAATATAAAAAATTAGACCGATCAAACAAATGGAAACCTATTGTTCCAGAAGAAACACCTTATAAAGAATTACGTCCGGATGCTGTTTCGAGTACTATCGAGCAAGTTAGAACCCGTTTGTATTTATTAGGAGATTTAAAAACCGATTCGAAAAGCAATTTTTACGATCGTGAATTGATGGATGCTGTAATGAAATACAAAGTTCGTAACGGTTTTAAACCCAACTACATTTTAGCAGAAGAACATATAAATGAAATGAATGTGCCTCTTTCTGATAAAATGGAAACCTTACAACTTAATATGGAAAGATGTCGTGCGATTTCGGCCCAGATTGCCAGCAATGATGAATATGTTTTGGTAAACGTTCCTTCGTATGAATTAATTTATGTTAAAAACGGAAAAATTCAATTGACTTCGAGTGTATTTGTTGGTGCGCCTTTGACTAAAACTACTATTTTTAACAGTGAAATTGAAAGAATCGTTTTTAGCCCTTACTGGACAGTGCCGCAAAGTATTGTAAACAACGAATTAAAAGGTAAAATAGCAGCAAATAAAAATTATCTTGCCGAAAAAAACATGGAAATTGTAAATGGTCAGGTAAGACAAAAACCAGGACCGGATAATTCTTTAGGATTGGTAAAATTTATGTTTCCAAACCCTGATGATATCTATATGCACGATACGCCATCTAAAACTTTATTCGATTTTGAAAAAAGAACTTTCAGCCATGGCTGTATCAATGTAAAAATGGCAAAAGAATTAGCTGCCGCAATGCTAAAAGATTATCCTGAATGGACTCCGGATAAAATCGATAAAGCTATGGCAGGTAAAACAGAAAACAGTTTCAAATTAGCTAAAAAAGTACCTATTTACATTACTTATTTTACTTCATTGGTAAATGAAAATGGTGAAATTGGTTTTTATCAGGACGTTTACGAAAAAGATAGTGAACTAAATAACGTATTAGCTACACAGGCTCTTTCTTCAAATTAATATTTAAAAATCAGAATATAGTATCAGCTTTTTATTCATTCAGATTATAATTTAATATCTGATGAATAAGAAGCTTTTTTTATGAATTAAAAAAATCACAATTCAACACAAAAAACCCTAAACCGTTAATAATAAAACTTTTACAGTATAAAAAATAATAAAAACGGATCGATCTTTGTACTATTATTTTACAAAATCAATTTATCATGAAAACAGAAAATATTGACGGATTAACACTTTTTGAAATAAATTTACTGATTCAACAAGGAGGAAGATTTGTAATGTTTCCAAATTTAATGAGTCAGTTAAAAAGCTCAACTATTTATTTTGTTCGCCCTGACGAAAAAATATTCAAATATGCCATCAAACATTTTTTTAAGAACATAGTAAATAGTTGGCGCAACTTTCCTTTAAGACCATTTTATGTTTCAAAATCTTTATTTTATTTAGCGATTGGCGGTAAAGATTATACTCAAACTATGTTGGCAGACTTAACAACTATTAATCCTATTTATAATCCTAATTTATACTGCTTGCAATATGTGTAACTTTTAGTAGCAGCTACAAATCAAACTATCAAATTTAGTACGCTAATTTCAGGTTATTAAAATTAGAGAGATTCTAAAAACAACTCAATTTTAATAGAAAAAGTTGTCTAGTGGAGAATAATTATGCCTGCAAAAAATAATTAAAGTTATTCGGAATATCATTTTTTTAATTTCAAAAAGAATAATAGTATCTTTCAACATTAAAATATAAGCTATTATGGACGACGATTACGTTGAAGTTAGAAAAAGCTGGTGGGAAAGAAACTGGAAATGGTTTGTACCAACAGGATGTGTGAGTATTTTACTGATTTTTGTGGTGTTTATAGCCAGTATATTTTTTGGAGTTACATCTATGATGACAAATTCTGATGCTTATAAAGGCGCTATGATCCAGGTACAGCAAAACAAACTGGTTATTGAAAAACTGGGAACACCAATAGAAGATGACGGCATGACTTCCGGCAGTATCAGTACGAACAATGACAGCGGAAATTGTAATCTACAAATTCCCATAAAAGGCCCTAAAGGAAAAGCAACTGTATTTGTGGTTGCCGAAAAAAGAGGCACCTGGAAATACAGCGAAATGACTGTTTTTATAAAAGCAACAAAAGAAGAGATCGATTTACTAAAAAAGTAATGGTTTATAAACAGAGGCAGATTTCTTTAATTAGATTTCTGCCTTTTTTTATTGAAAAAACAATGTTAGATACAGTATCTTTATCAGGAACAATTTTTCTCATTTTTCGATTATGACTATTCGCCTATTTACGCTATTATTCCTTTTCAGTTTTTCTACTTCAGTATTTCCTCAAAGCAATACAACATCCTCAACAGCAATAAATAAACCCTCTGCAGAAAATGCAAGTCAGGATATTTATATCAAAATATTGTGGCTGGACACCAATGGTTCTTTACAACTCAATACAAGCTATATTAAAACATTAACAGACCAGCAACGCGCCGCATTAGGTTATATCGCAACTGATGTGAGTAATGAATGTCATTGGGATGGTGCAAAAAAAGCAGATGAAAGCAATTTAAAATGTAAATTTCTTTCGGCACTAAATCTGGGATATCAATGTTCTGAAACCCATTTATCTTTTTTGAAAAAATGGTTCAAAGAAGATACAAAGGTTTTAGAAAGATTGCAATATTGTAATAAAACAGAATCTTCGGCAAGAATTCAGGATCATTTTGTTGAAGTAAAAATGATTACTACAAAAGACAGCATCAAAATTCTTTACAGTGCAGTTGGCGAAGATCTTGATAAACAAAAATCATGGAGCTGGCAGGAAGAATCAACTTATTCTTTTACCAAAACCGGAATAAAACAAACCAACCGAAAAAATATCAACGGTGAATACAATTAGAATTATCAGCACAAAAAGAAAACTAATAACATTATTCTTTTTATTTTTTTGTTTTCTTCAATCCATTACTGTAACAGCGCAATCTGACAGCAATTACCAGACTATTATCGATAAGGTAAAACAGTTTTCGAAACCTGCCAAAATTTTAAACAAACACATAGATGCAACCGGAAATGGTTCGGTTGAATTTACAAATGCAAAAAAGCAAGTGCTGCGTTTTCGTTTACAACATCACCAACTTCAGGTACAGCATGGCGGGATTGGGTATCAGCTTTTCTATTACAAAAATAATTATTTAGAAAAAATTCAAACCTTTGATGTTAATGGCAATCTAGCCGGAGAAGCAGCATCTAAAAATGAATCTGGCGTGGTGTTTATTATCGAAAAACCCAACTTATATCTGAAGAAAAAGAAACTCATTGATGCCGCCGAAGGAAACATTGACTTAAAAGATGACAGCAACGAAAAAATTATCAGAGTCCAGTTATACGACGAAAATAATATGCCAATACCGGAATTTCAACCTACTTATATCTCAAGTAAAACCTATTGGAATTATAACATAAGAATGTATTGGCCATAGAGGAAGATGTTAAGATACTGAGATACTAAATTACTAAGATGCTAAGATGCTAAGTAATATTAAAGAATTCTAATTTGCACTTAATCTAAACCAAGCACAGGTATATACGGAATTCAGCAACAGACATTAAGCAATTGTTTTTTTTCAATTAAAAGATTTGCCTTACTAGTCGTTTTGATCGTTATATTGCTATATTTGGCAAAAATTTACCCCATGAAAAAAACTACATTATTCTTATTGCTAACTTTAATTGGCAGTACTTCTTATGCTCAAAAAGCAGATACAAACAAGAAAAAAGTTAAGATTACAATACCAAAATCAGAACTTTTTAAAGATATTAAAACCTACAGCATTATCGTGCAGGGAGATGATACATGGAATGCTGATTATGCAGACAAAACTTCTAAAACTTATGAGCATAATGTGCCTAAAAACACGATTGAGGACTACACTAAAAAAGACGTAGCCAATCCTGATGTTCGTGTTTTAATGGGATATAAAGGTGCTACCTATAAAAAAGCAGATAATGGTACTTATGTTTTAGATGGTGATTTTAAATATTTGGTTTTAGGAAAAAACAACGAAATATTATACGAAAAAGGTTCAAATGCTAAAATGTATTCTGCAACTTATGTAAACGGCAAACCCAACCAGAGTTTAGCCAGTGATTTGAACAATTTAGGCTATAAGTATCTTACAGACAATAACATTCTTGCAACTGAAAAAGAATTCTCATTGAATTACGGCTTATTCGAAAAAGTTGAGGAATTTCCTGAACTTGCTGAATTTAACACTAAAACGGATGAGTTCCTGAACAAAATTGCCACTAATTCTTTAGATCAATCTTACCTTGCAGATCTTGAAAAATTCTATTTGGGGTATGTGGGTAAAGAATACAAAAAACTAAAGCCAAAAGATTACAACAAAGTAATTTATCTGAATTTATCATTGACTCAGGTATTTCTTTTAAATTTTGACAAGGCTCTTGAATATCTTGAAACTGCAAAGCAAGGTGCAGGAATGATGAGTATGTGGCCTGATGAAGCTACAGCAAACATTAAAAGTTTGATGGCCGTAAACCAAAAGAATATTGGTACTAAGGTTGCAAACCCAACTTTTGACTCTGTTTATTATATCTATCTTAACGGAACTGTATCTCAAGACGGAAAAACACTTACAGGAAAACTAAAAACTGATCGATTTGCAAATCGTGCAGAAGGAAGTATTTTACAAGCAAATGATCCTACTCAGGCAAAAATTTGGGCATATAAAGATAATGGTGATGTTGATTTTGTTGTTGTAAATGATAAAACCACAATTACAACTGATAAAGGACAGGAATTGAAATTTATTAAATACGATACTGGTTTTATTCTGGTTGAAAAAACAGCTGATTCATGTTATAAAAAATATGAATCTGGTTCGAATGACATTTACTGCGAGAAAGATGGTAAATTTGAATTGAAAAAATAAATTCTTATTAAAAGACTTTAAAAAGAGATTTAGCTTAGGCTGAATCTCTTTTTTTATGCTTGATACCGTCATTTCATAAAAGAACAAAATGCTCTAAAATAGCCCCGATGGAAGTGGAAATCCTTTTGTGTCCGTCCCGATAACTATCGGGAGGCACAAAAGATTGCAACGGACAGCGGGACGAATGTTAATTATGAAACAAATTGTTGCTGCTCCTGAAATAAAATTGTGGCTTTGTTTTTGAATAAGTAGTATTTTTGAACCTTATATAAAAACTAATAATGAAAAAGATTTTAATTTTATCGCTTGTATTTTCTCTAAGTTCTTGTGCTCAGGTACAACAAACTTTAAATCAATTACCTCAAATTTCGTCACAAATTCCCGGAGTTGGCGGCGTTGGCGGCGTTGATATTGCATCTGGACTAAAAGAGGCTCTAAACAAAGGAATTACACAGCAAGTGAGTAAATTGACTGCTGTTGATGGTTTTTATAAAAATGAGGCCGTAAAAATTTTAATGCCGGCAGAATTGCAAAAAGTGGATGCTACTTTACGCAAAATAGGACTATCGTCTCTTGCAGATGAAGGGATTAAAGTATTAAATCGTGCTGCCGAAGATGCAGTGAAAGAGGCTACTCCGATATTTGTTTCGGCCGTAAAAAACATGTCTTTTACAGATGCTAAAAATATTTTACTGGGAAATGACAGTGCTGCGACCAGCTATTTGCAAGGAACAACGACAACGGCTTTGTACGGAAAATTTAATCCCGTTATTAAAAATTCTTTCGCAAAAGTGGGTGCCGATGTGATCTGGAAAAATATCATCAATAAGTACAACACCATCCCATTAGTAAAAAAAGTAAATCCAGATTTGACTGATTACACAACGAATCAGGCTTTGGCTGGTGTTTTTAAAATGATTGCTGTTGAAGAAAAAGACATCCGCAACAATATTAGTGCAAGAACAACACCTTTACTGCAAAAAGTGTTTGCTATGCAGGATGGAAAATAAAAATGTTTAACCGCAAAGAATGAGACATTTTTTCTTTTGCGAACTTTGCGGTTAAGCTTTAAACCAAACTATAAAACCAAACTATAAATCACCTTGAAATGCAAAAAATTACCATTCTGATTCATTGTAAAGATCAAAAAGGAATTATCGCCGCCGTGACTACTTTTATTGCTAAAGTAGAAGGAAACATTACTTACATTGACCAACATGTTGATGTGGAACAAAATGTGTTTTTTATGCGATTAGAATGTGAACTGACCAATTCTACTATTACTATAGAAAGCCTGAAAGCTGATTTTGACAAAACAATCGCAACTGATTTTAATATGTCGTGGGATTTGTACAATCAGGAACAAAAACCAAAAATGGCATTATTTGTCTCTAAATACGATCATTGCCTTTTCGATATTTTAGGCCGTTACAGCGCCGGGGAACTGAATGTTGAAATTCCTGTAATTATAAGTAATCACAATGATTTAAGGTCTATTGCGGAACGATTTGATATTCCGTTTCATTGTGTGCCTTTTACAAAAGACAATAAGGAAGAAGGCGAAGCGAAACAAATTGAATTATTACAGCGATACCAGATTAATTTTATTGTTCTGGCGCGCTACATGCAAATCATCACGCCCAATTTGATTGCGCTTTACGAGAACAAAATCATTAACATTCACCATTCGTTTTTACCAGCTTTTCCAGGAGCAAAGCCTTACCATTCGGCTTTTAAACGCGGTGTAAAAATTATTGGGGCAACAAGTCATTATGTTACAGCTGAGTTGGATGAAGGACCAATTATCGAACAGGATATTGCGAGGGTTTCGCACATACATTCGGTTGATGATTTTATTATGAAAGGACGAGATTTAGAACGTATTGTTTTGGCTCGTGCTATAAAGCTGCATGCAGAACGTAAGACAATGGTTTATAGCAATAAGACGGTTGTTTTTTCTTAGTGACTAAGATTCGAAGGTTCTAATTTTTTTTACCGCAAAGTGCGCAAAGGGTTACGCAAAGGTCGCTAAGTTTTATTCTTGCAATGTAAAAGGATACGAAGATCCCAAAGCTTTGTCGTAATAATTGGCCCACGGATTATACGGATTGAAACAGGTTTTCACTGTTTTTTTCTTAAACCGGACTAAAGTCCGGCCCTACAATATCCATCAAGCCAAAGGCTTTTTTATAGTTCCGAAGGAACGAATTATATTGTAGAGCTGGACTTCAGTCCAGTTTATATAAAAGTATTTATTTATATCAAATATGTTGAGGATTTTTAAGATGATCCCAAAGCTTTGTATATAATTATTAGCCACGGATTATAAATATTAAAACACATTCGCTGGTTTCTTTTCTTCGAGCTATCCAATCAAACCGGACTAAAGTCCGGCCCTACAATATCCATCAAGCCAAAGGCTTTTTTATAGTTCCGAAGGAACGAATTATATTGTAAAGCTGGACTTCAGTCCAGTTTACATAAAGAAATTATAATTTAAAGATTTGTATTAATATCAAATAACAAAACCCGACAGCTTTTTTAAAAACTTGTCGGGTTTGCTATTTAAATTCGAAAGATTAACCTTAGAACCTTAGCTCCTTAGAATCTCAGTACCTTAAAAACCTATCTCACTTCGATTAACAATCTTGGATCAGAAAAATTATTTACTTCGTCCATTGTTAAACCTAGAGCGTTTGCAACACCTTCTCCGTATGCAGGATCAGCTTTGTAACAATTTCTAATGTGGCGCACCTGAATAAATCTTTGTGCTCCTCCTACCTGTCCAGCAGTATTTTTGAATAATAATTGTTTTTTCTCATCGGTTAATAAACGGAATAATAAACCTGGCTGGGTAAAGTAATCGTTATCATCGTCTCTGAAATTATGTGCATACGCATCACCATGAAGTTTTAATGGCGGCTCTTTGAATTCTGGTTGTTCCTGCCATTCTCCAAAGCTGTTTGGTTCGTAATGTTTACGTCCTCCGTTATTTCCATCAACACGCATTGCTCCGTCTCTGTGGAAAGTATTATAAGGACATCTTGACGAGTTTACCGGAATTTGGTAGTTGTTTACTCCTAAACGGTAACGGTGTGCATCTCCATAAGAAAATAAACGGGCTTGTAACATTTTATCTGGTGAAAAACTAATTCCGGGTGGTACGTGCGCCGGATTAAAAGCAGCTTGCTCCACTTCCGCAAAATAGTTTTCAGGGTTTTTGTTTAATTCAAATTCTCCAACCGGGATTAGAGGAAAATCTCCTTTTAACCAAACTTTAGTCAAATCGAAAGGATGAAAACGATAATTAGCCGCCTGATCTTCGGTCATAATCTGAACGAACATTTTCCATTTTGGGAAGTTCCCTTCTTCAATAGCATCAAATAAATCTCTTTGATGGCTTTCTCTGTCGTTACCTACTAACAGTGCTGCTTCTTCATCAGATAAATTTTCGATTCCTTGTTGTGATACAAAGTGAAACTTCACATAATGTCTTTCGTTTTGAGCATTTAAGAAGCTAAAAGTATGACTTCCAAATCCGTGCATTTGTCTGTATGATCTCGGAATTCCGCGGTCACTCATTACTATGGTAACCTGATGTAAAGCTTCCGGTAATAAAGTCCAAAAATCCCAATTGTTATCAGCACTTCTTAAATTGGTTTTTGGATCACGTTTTACAGCGTGATTTAAATCCGGAAATTTCATTGGGTCGCGGAAAAAGAAAACCGGTGTATTATTTCCTACCAAATCCCAATTTCCTTCATTGGTATAAAATTTCATGGCAAAACCACGAATGTCTCTTTCGGCATCAGCAGCACCTCTTTCACCTGCAACGGTTGAAAAACGTACAAACATTTCTGTTTTTTTACCAATTTCCGAAAACAAATCTGCTCTTGTATATTTTGAAATATCATGAGTAACAGTAAAAGTCCCATAAGCTCCAGAACCTTTGGCGTGCATTCTTCTTTCCGGAATTACCTCACGGTCAAAATGAGCCATTTTTTCTAAAAACCAAAAATCTTGTAATAAAACGGGTCCACGAGGGCCTGCAGTTTGTATGTTTTGATTATCTGGAACGGGAGTTCCTGTTGCAGTTGTTAATTTTTTGTTCGAATCCATAATGCTGATATTTAATGTTTTATCAAATATACGAAGATATCTTTAGGATATTGATAAACAAAATTGATTGTTATTATATTTTAATAACCAAAAGTTATTTAACGCTATAGAAAGCTCAGAAACCAGTATTAAAAAATCTTAACTTATGTCCAACAAAGTAATAACAAAACCTTAACAGCAAAACATTCATATATGTTAGATCTTTGTAGTGTAATAAACTGGTTATTTATTATTTTGGTTTTGGTTAGTTAAATGATGCCGGCGTCTTCGAGATGCCGGCATTCTTTTTTTATATCAATTTTAGTTTCAGGTTTTCTTTGTTTCAGGTTAAGTTGCGATGCTTTGAACATAAATTTTACCACAGAGATCCACAAAGTTTTTTCACAGAGATTCACAAAGTTTTTTTTTAACCACGAAATTATATTGTAAATTGTTCAATACTTTGAACATAATTTTTACCGCAAAGCACACAAAGATCTTTCGCAAAGTTTTATTTCATATTATAATAGTAGGCAAAGTTCTCAAAGCTCAATCAACGCAAAGCTATGTGAACTGTGGCTTCTTATAAAATAAATAAAAAAACTTTGTGAAACTCTGTGGTAAAACTAAGCTCAAAGTAATAAACTAAAAACTCTTCCCTCATTTTGGATACAACTACACGAGATTTAGATACTTTATATCACTATTACTCACTGATCTTTGCCTTATAATTTTCAAACTAAAAATTTAAAAGAGAAGTGATGAGTATCAATACAATTAAATTAGGAAATCAAGGACTTATTGTTCCAAATATTGGTTTAGGCTGCATGGGAATGACTCAAATTGCAGGAATGGATATTTATGGCAAAGCCGATGAAAAAGAAGCTATTGCAACCATTCACAGATCACTTGAGTTAGGCGGAAATTTTCTGGACACAGCTGATTTATATGGGCCTTTATTGAATGAAAGATTAGTAGCAAAAGCCATAAGAAACAATCGTAATGCTTATAGTATTGCTACAAAATTTGGTTATGAAATTGACGATAACGAGCAGCTTACCTGGAAATTTAATGGTAAAAAAGACTATGTGAAAAAAGCGGTAGAACGTTCTCTAAAAAACCTCGGAACTGATTATATCGATTTGTATTATTTGCACAGACTTGACCCAAATACCCCAATTGAAGAAACTGTACAGGCAATGGCCGATTTGGTAAAAGAAGGAAAAGTAGGTTACATTGGTTTATCTGAAGTTTCTTCGGACACCATTAAAAGAGCGCATCAAATTCATCCTTTGACCGCTGTACAAACAGAGTATTCTTTATTTGAAAGAACTGCTGAGGAAACCGGAATTTTAGATACGCTAAACGAGCTGGAAATTGGTTTTGTTGCCTATTCGCCACTCGGAAGAGGTTTTATTTCGGGAGATATAAAAAGTCCGGATGATTTTGATGATAGTGATTTCAGAAAAACAATTCCGCGTTTTCAGGGAGAACAATTTTATAAAAATATTGAATTGGTAAATGAAATTCAGAAAATGGCAAGCGAAAAACAAATTACAGCTTCTCAATTGGCACTTTCATGGATTGCATCAAAAAATATTTTAGCCATTCCCGGAACGAAAAGAGTAAAATATGTAGAACAAAACATCGCCGCTGCACAAATGGTTCTTTCTGCAGACGAAATGAATCGTTTAGAAACGATTATTCCGCTTGGTACACCAACCGGCGACAGGTATGATGCTGCTAATATGGCTGGAATTGACCAATAATCGACTTAAACAAATCACTTTAGAAAAAGTTATCTTTACGGTAGCTTTTCCTGTTTTTATATTGTTTTAATATATTGCTTTAAATATTTTGCTATGAAAAAAGAAGTTCATATTCCCTATACAATTCAATCCATATCAGAATTACATTCTTTACTTAAAATTCCAAAACCAGAACATCCATTAGTAAGTTTTGTAGATTTAAGTAAAATAACCTGCCATTTTGATGACAATTTAAAAAGTGTTATTTACAGTTTTTATACCGTTTGCATCAAAAAAGGTTTTACCGGAAAAATGAAATACGGACAAAATACCTATGACTTTGATGAAGGTGTCATGACTTTTATGTCGCCGGGACAAGTAATTTCTACAGAAGTTAGTGTTGATACTGCAGTGTATGGGGCAATGTTGGTGATTCATCCTGATTTTATTCAAAACTATGCTTTGGCCAAAAACATAAAATGTTACGGCTATTTTTCATATGCTGTTAGCGAAGCTTTGCATCTTTCTGATAAAGAGCAAATTATGATTACCGGAATCATGAAAAATATCGAACAGGAATATTGTTCTTCCATCGATGCTTTTAGTCAGGATGTGATGGTTTCACACATCGAACTGCTGCTTAATTATTGTAACCGTTTTTATAACCGCCAATTCATTACCCGAAAAAGTGTCAACAATACTCTTTTAAGCAAATTAGAAACGTTGTTATCTGATTATTTTGAAGGTGACAAAGTTCAGAAATTCGGATTACCAACAGTTGCTTATCTTTCAGACGAACTCAATGTTTCTCCAAATTATTTAAGTGATATGCTGCGTTCCTTAACAGGACAAAGTACACAGCATCATATTCACAATAAAATTATCGAAAAGGCAAAAGAATTACTGACAACAACTTCCTTAAGTGTAAGCGAAACGGCTTTTCAATTGGGTTTTGAGTATCCACAGTCTTTTAATAAATTATTCAAAAGTAAAACCAATGTTTCGCCTTTGGAATTCAGAAGTTCATTTAACTAAAGATTTAAGGTTTCAAGTTTACTGTGTGTGACTGTTGAACTTAATTTTCTACCACAGAGATTCACAAAGGTTACGCAAAGTTTCACAAAGGAAAAAAAATTACTTTGTGAATCTCTGTGAAAAAACTTTGTGAATCTCTGTGGTAAAATCTAAATCCAATAATCTGAAACTAATTTTTCAATCTTTCGTGAAGTATTTTAAAATATGGAAATGCCTTTAATAATCTACTTCCATGCCAGGAGAACATTTCACCATCGACAAAGATTGTTTTGGCGTGATGTGTAAAACGCCCAATTTCGAAAGCATCTTCTTCTTTAAAAGGATAGGGTTCTGATGAAAGGAAAACAATATCGGGATCGCCTTCGAGACGCATTTTTTTAAGCTCGATTTCAGGATAACGACCTTTGTCTTCGTAGATATTCGAAAAATGATTCAGTTTTAATAATTCATTGATGTACGTATCTTTTCCGGCCACCATAAAAGGGTTCTTCCAGATAAAATAGGCGGCTTTTTGTATCGGAAGATCTGCAGTATATTTTTTGAAATCGCTTAAAGCGAAAGCCAGTTTATCGTTCCATTTTTGAGATTCGGTTCTGCAGTTAAAGAGTTGTCCGAAATCTGAAATCATCTGAAAATTATCTTCTACAGTAATAATATTCGTTACCCAAACCGGACAAATAGTACTTAATTGTTCGACAATTTCAGGCGTGTTTTCTTCTTTATTGCAAATAATAATATCAGGCTGCAATAATTTTATTTTCTCGAAATGAATTTTCTTCGTGCCGCCAACAATCTTTTTAGTCGATTTTAAATGATACGGATGTACACAAAACTTCGTGATGCCGATGATTTTATCTTCTAAACCTAAATCAAACAGCAATTCGGTTTGAGAAGGTACTAACGAAATGATTCTTTTTGGCGTTTTCTCAAAAGAATGTAAAGTACCTAGCTGATCGAGGAATTCTTTCATGTTTCAGGTTATTTTTGTTTCAAGTTGTTGGATTGTGTTTTTCTACCACAGAGTTACACAAAGTTTTTCACAGAGTTTCGCAAAGTAAATAAAGTTTATATTCTTTGAACTTTGACTACTTATTAGACAGCAATTAAAAAATCTTTGCGAAACTTTGCGAAAAAAACTTTGCGCCCTTTGCGGTAAAACTTCTTTGCGAAACTCTGTGAAAAACTCCGTGTAACTCTGTGGTAAAATTATTCTCAAAGTAAAGCAACCTGAAACTTTAAACCCGAAACTTCAAGCTTAAAATCTCTTCCATTTCTTTTTGTACTGATAATGCTTCTTCCCTGGCCATTTCAGCAAAGTCAGTTCCTTTTGAGGCGTAGATAATCGCTCTTGCAGAATTTACCAGTAATCCCACTTTATCGTTCATCCCATATCGGCACACTTCAGACAAACTTCCGCCCTGAGCGCCAATTCCCGGAACTAATAAAAAACTATCCGGAACAATCTTTCTGATATCGGCAAAATATTCTGCTTTTGTCGCACCCACAACATACATTAAATTATGACTGTTTTTCCATGTTATAGAAGTCTCTAAAACTTGTTTGTATAATTCTTTTCCGTTGGTAGTTAAAGTCTGGAAATCGAAAGCACCCTCGTTTGATGTCAATGCTAACATGATTGTATGTTTGTTTTCGAAAGCCAAAAACGGCTCCACCGAATCTTTCCCCATATAAGGTGCAACGGTTACACTATCAAAATTCAAATCTTCAAAAAAAGCTTTCGCATACATGCTTGAAGTATTCCCAATATCGCCACGTTTTGCATCGGCAATAGTGAAGATTTCAGGAAAATTCTCATTGATATAATTGATTGTTTTTTGTAATGAAAGCCATCCTTTTATTCCGTATGCTTCAAAAAAAGCAGTATTGGGTTTGTATCCCACAGCCAAATCATGTGTAGCATCGATTATGGCTTTATTAAATTCGAAAATAGGATCTTCGGTTTCTAATAAATGCGGCGGAATTTTGGTTAGATCAGGATCTAGCCCCACGCATAAAAATGATTTTTTTAAAAGAATTTGTTCGTGTAGTTGTTGTGTTGTCATTCTTGTTTTTTTATTTCTTCTAAGACATCAAAAGTGATTCTTTTTTAGAAGTACGCAAAAATAAAAAAAGCCATTCAATTACAAATGTCTTTTTGGTTTTATATTCAGTTTAGGGGTATTAATTACCTAAGTAAACAATTTCTGTTCTTCTGTTTTCTGCTCTTCCTGCAGCTGTTTTATTTGTCGCAAGAGTTTTTATATTACCAAATCCCTGAGAACTTAAAAATTAAAATTATTTTATTAGCTCGATGGAAGCAAAAACTAAACATATTGACACAACATTGAATTCATGTAACATCTTGAACAAATTATGTAAGAAAAACCAAAGCTTCTTATCTATTTTTGATAAACAACAATAAATCAAACAATTATGACCCCACATATCGGAATAACGCCAAAAAACTTAAAGAAAAGTACTTCTATATTAGCCACGATTTTATCTAACGAAATGACATTATATGTAAAAACCAGAAAGTTTCATTGGAACATTTCAGGGAATAGTTTTATGGAACTTCACAAATTGTTTGAGGATCAATACCGAATTTTAGAAGCTAATATCGATGAAGTTGCAGAGCGCATTAGCCAGCTGGGAGAAAAAACGATTGGTACAATGAAAGAGTTTATCGATAACTCTACACTTAAAGAATCCCCAAAAGAATATGCTTCACAAAAACATATGCTTGAGGAACTGTTAGAAAACCACGAACAGTTGGTAACGGAGTTTAGAGATTATATTCCGGCTTTTGAAGAAGACAGTAATGATATCGGATCTGCTGATTTTGTTACAGGTTTGCTTCAACAACACGAAAAAATGGCATGGGTTTTACGCCGTTATCAAGTATAGAAAAATACAAAAATGTGAATTATGAAACGCTTTGCAAAATTGATATAACAAAAAAGCAAAACAAAATCAGGAAATTTACAATATTATAAATACAAAAAAAAATATCATGAATACTACAGAGATAAAAGGAAACTGGAACGAGTTGAAAGGTAAATTGAAACAACAATATGCAGATCTAACAGATGATGATTTATTGTATGATGAAGGAAAAGAAGACGAAATGTACGGAAAACTTCAACAAAAATTAGGTAAAACAAAAGATGAGGTTAGAAAAATCATTGCTGATTTGTAAGACCTTCTAAATCAAGTATAAATACCGTCTAGTAAAACATATTAGACGGTATTTTTTTGAGAATTTTATTTAAATTTTTCACTGTTCGAAATCGCTATCAAGCATTAAACTCTATAACCAAAAATAAATTAATTATCTTTAACCAAATTTTTATAAAATGAAACTATTTATAAAGTTCGATATTAACACCATTTGCTCACTTTTTTTGAAACAAAACCTGGAAAAACAAAATGTAAATTTTACAACTTTGGGATTTGGCGAAATTGAAATTGCGGACAATCTTGATGCTGATGCACTCGAATCTTTAAAAAATAATTTGTTGCCGTGTGGTTTTGAAGTTGTAGAAAATCAGAAAAGTGTTCTGGTTCAAAAAATAAAGGACGCTATAATTGAGCTTGTTTTTATGGAAGACAGCAATAATTATAAAAGTTCTGTGTTTTTAGCTGAGAAATTAAATCACAGCTACGGTTATTTGTCTAATGTTTTCTCAGAAGTAACATACTCTTCTATTGAAAACTTTATCATTTTACAAAAAATTGAAAGAGCAAAACAATTAATTATCATAAACGAAATGAGTTTAACCGAAATTGCTTTTTTACTCAACTACTCGAGTGTTGCCCATTTGAGTACACAGTTTAAAAACACAACCGGAATTACGCCATCGGCTTTTCAGAGAATAATTAAGAAACGTAGAGAAAATTTAAAATAAAACCCATAATACCATACTAAAATGCAAAAAAACGCATTATACATTTTATTGGCTGATGATGATGAAGATGATCGTCTTTTTTTTAAGGATGCTTTTGAAGAAATAAAAATTCAGACAAAAGTGGATTTTGTTCATGACGGAATGCAATTGATGGACCACTTAATGGATCCAGAAACCAAGTTGCCGGATATTTTATTTCTGGATTTGAACATGCCTAAAAAAACAGGTAAAGAATGTTTGATTGAAATCAAAAAAACAGAACATCTTAAAAATATTATTATTGCCATTTATTCTACTTCTTCATCTGAAGAAGATATAGAAGACACCTTTATTCAGGGAGCTAATATTTACATCAAAAAACCAAGTGATTTTAATACACTTAAAAAAATAATCAATGAAGTCGTGACAGTAAACTGGCATTACCATACATCAGGTTTAAACCGTGATAATTTCCTGCTTCGACTAAAATAATAGCATACCAATGAAATGGATACCAAATTTTAATTCTTCAAACTCATTGAGAGTTATTTTTGTAATCGCGGTTTTCATTCTGTTATTTCTTTCTTCTATTGCTTACAAACACAATCGGGATTTAGACGAATCCAGTAAAGTGGTAATGCATACGTATGAAATAAACATTCAATTAGAGCGATTAATGTCGGCAATTAAGGATGCCGAAACGGGACAACGTGGCTATATCATAACACGAAATGCACGTTTTCTAACACCTTATATTTATTCGCGCGACAAGGTAAATACATCGTTTATTACCTTAAAAAAGCTTACTGCCGACAATCCGAAGCAGCAAAAAAATCTTGAAAAATTATTCAAACTAATTATTCAGCGTTTTGTTTCTTTCGAAAATTGCTTAAAATACAGCGATCCCAAAACATATGATAAGAGAAAACTCGACAATCATATGTTTGGTGGTCGAATCCTGATGGAGAACATTCGTTTTCAGGTAGACGAAATGAACGACATCGAGAAAAATTATCTGGCAAAAAGACTCAAAATTTATGCTGCCGAAATCTCCTTAAGTCCACTATTTTCTATTTCTTTATTTTTAGTAGCGCTAATTTTTATCTTATTAGCTTACAGACAAATTAGTCGTGATTTTGAGCGATTGAAAATTTACAATAAAAAACTTCTGATCTCAAGCGGATTAATGGCCGAATCTGAAAGTATTGGTAAATTCAGCACCTGGCAATGGGATCTGGATTCTAATAAAATAGATTACTCTGACAATCAGTTTCGTTTACTGGGTTTTGAACCAAATGCATTTGTTCCCGAAAGAGAAACTTTTCTTGAGTTTGTACATCCTGATGATAAAGCTACTGTAGCAAAATCGATGGACGGAATTGTCGAGAAAAAACAATTGCCTTTTGTATACTACAAAATCACAAGACCGGATTACGAAATACGTTATTTTAAATCTACCGGAAAATTACTGACCGATAAACAGGGAAGCAAAATTTTACTGGGAATTAATTTTGACATTACCGACGAACATCTTTTAAATATAGAACTTCAGGAACGTAACAGAGAATTAGAAAAAAGTAATAAAGAGTTGGCCTCTTTTAACCACGTTGCGAGTCATGATTTACAGGAACCTTTAAGAAAAATTCAGACTTTTGTTTCGCGCATTCCGGAATCAGATAAAGCCCTAATGTCCGATAGTGCAAAAGCTTACATTTCTAAAATTGAAGTTTCGGCTAAAAGAATGCGTGTGCTAATTGATGATTTACTTTTATTTTCGAGAACGAATACGACCAAAAAAGAATTCATAAAATTAAGTTTAAACGAACTGCTTGAAAATGCCGAATCGGAATTAGCTGAAATCATCGAGGAAAAAAATGCTGTTATCACCGTTTCGAAATTGCCTAAACTCGCTGTTATCCCCTATCAGATTGAGCAGCTTTTTATAAACCTAATCGGAAATTCATTAAAATACAGTCAGCCCGATACTGTTCCCGAAATCAAGATTGAAAGCGAGAAAGTAAACTCAAGCGATTATCCTGATTTATTAGAACCTAATATTAAGAAGTTCTATAAAATTACTTTCACAGATAACGGAATGGGATTTGATCCTCAGTTCAAAGAAACGATTTTTGTATTATTTCAGCGTCTGCATTCTAAAACAGATTATCCCGGAACCGGAATTGGTTTAGCAATATGTAAAAAAATTGTCGACAACCACAAAGGCCACATCATAGCCGACAGTACTCCTAATAAAGGTTCTGTTTTCACGGTATTTCTTCCTGAATAGTTTTCAGCTTTTAAAAAAGTTTACAGTCGCAGTCACAGTACACAGTCACAGTACACAGTTAATGTAAAACTGAAAACTAGAACTCATTAATGAGACTGATCCCTATAGTTATTAAGAAAGTCTGAATACCGAGACTGAAGACTGAGACTGAATACTAAGACTGAAGACTGAGACCGAATACTGAGACAGAGACTGTAAACTAATACGAAATCTGTAAGAAAACAAATTACATCAATCACATACCTAAATAAAAAAAAGAAACCACAAAATAACTGTGGTTTCTTTTTTTTGCGGTAAACTTTAATTAATAAACCCCTGAAAATTAAAGGATAAAACACCTGTAAAAACCTATTATGGGAATTATATAAAGATTCTTTTTTATGCTGTAAAGCAAAATGTTTGTTTCGTT
>Ga0247817_10000573_pt1 | contig 19999 bp, 17 predicted proteins | sample UWRJL212509R1_FD_178010 | JGI IMG/M metagenome (GOLD analysis project Ga0247817, IMG submission 178010) | Plant litter microbial communities from Arlington Agricultural Research Station in Wisconsin, United States - UWRJ-L212-509R-1 | ecosystem: Environmental > Terrestrial > Plant litter >...
GCAGCCTCAAGTAATAAATATATCTGAGGTGATCGATATAAAACCTTATAGGTTTTTTAGTATGCAGCTCTTCGGAATTTGTAATTCCGAAGCCAGATAAAAAGGATTTGTAATCCTTCATGACATCTGTCTCTTCCGTCTGGCGAAAGTCTTAGCGCAGCGGGGACTGGTGTCTATCATTTGGCAGTCTTTGACTGCATTTGAATTACTGCATTTGAATCTCTTTACCGCACCGTTTGGAATCCCGCCGAAAAGCGGGACAGGTTTTGTTTTTTGTTATTTGGGATTTACTCGCGCTATCAAACATTCGCTTATACCCTTTCTTTATTCTTTCGCCGTGGTTGGTGTTTAGCGACCCACACAGTTCAAATAAAACATAATTGTATCTAGAGCGTCACCAACCAATTGCTATCGCCGTTGTCGTGTTTGCGCGGCCAAGGGAATTTCCTCGCGCTATCAAACATTCGCTTGTGTACCCTCTTCGCCGTTGTTGGTGTTTCCGCATGATCAAATAATACTATAAGAACAGAGAGCAACGCGGACCACCAACAACCGTTACCGTCAATACATCAATAAGCTTAAGCAGCTTCTTTACCCTTTCCTGTCATCCCCAGATGCGTGTGATGAAAACTATCCTCGTATTTCAAGCCATACCCCATAAGACGATCCATTGCAATATGAGCAAACAGAATAATCGCGGCTAGTTGCCAATACACGTTGCCGGATGAAAGTCCATAACAGGCAACTACTGCAGCAGTTAAGCGATGGTGGAACAGATTGTACACATACGCCCCTATTTTAGGATTGAGGATATAACCAACCATTGCACTATCAGGCAGCAACAGCAATGCCGGGAACCACCACCAGGCAAAAGGCAATAGATTGAATAAAAATATGCTCAATACAAATATTGCAGCTTCTTCGATTTTTAGTAATGCTTTCATTTTCGTTTCAGTTAAATTGTTTATGAAACAAAATTGCATCCAGGCGTGCCCTCAAAACGATAACAAAAGATAAGAAAAATGGAATTTACTTTTTCATCACCCTATTGCGGATCCTGCTCAAACTTACAGGAGTGAGTCCAAGATAATTGGCAATATAATGTTGAGGGATCCGTTCAATAATTTTAGCTTTATTTCCTTTGATCAGTTCCATGTAGCGTTCCTCAGCGCTCAGCGTGAGCAGTCCAACCATCCTTTCCTCCAGTCCGCTCGCCAGATATTCAGCAAGTAAGCGTCCGAATTTTTGCCAGGCCATATTCTTTTCAAACAACTCCCGGAGAGCAGCATAAGGAAACACAATAAGTTTGCAATCACTCAAGGCTTCAATAGAAAGTAAAGAAGGCTGTTTGTGTATACAGCTGAAATACGAAGCCACAAGATGATTTTCAAAATAGAAATAGGTTGTCTTTTCAGATCCGTCATTGATATAATAATGTCTCAGCATTCCATCCAATACAAAACCTATTTCATCAGCAACTTTACCAATTTCAGAAAACAACGTATGTTTTTTCAGCGTACGGACTTCTAAATAAGGAACCAGTAAATTCCATTCTTCATCGGTAAGTGTTACAAATTTTTCGATCGCATTTCGTAATGGAGAATACATAAGCATAAGATATAGCATCAATATAATAAAAAATCGTTGTTAGGCGTATTTGCTGGTGCAAGATTCCTTTTACTAAACCTATAAGGTTTTCCTAATTCGGAGTCTCTCGATTATCTAAACCTATAAGGTTTTTTATAATTTGCACCTCACGTAATAAAATATACCTGAGAGGTAATAGATATAAAACCTTATAGGTTTGTTTGGTTTTCCTTGTACGGGTCTTAGTAAAGCGGGGACCCACGCCGTTGTTGGTGTTTCCGCCAGTGCTAATCATGGATAGTTAGGAAAGAACAACGCGGTCCACCAACAACCTGCACCCGGCTGCATTTTAGTCATCCTATTGTCTGAACCGTCGATTACACTGATTTTTATAATTGCGCTGAACCCTCATTATTTTAACAATATCTAATACTTTTTCATTTGTTCAATAAATGAGTGATTAAATGATTCTACTTTCCACCAGCATCAAATAGTGCTTTCAGCGTAATCACATAAATCAGCGTAATCAACCGTTCAGACAGTTTGCCTTTGAATTGATCAGATGTTTAAATTGCAGGATCTTAGCACCGAAGTTAATCAGCATACCAACCTCCATATTTATATGATCGACACTGATTGTTCATCATCTGAACAGCGCATCATATTTTTTAATCTGTTCAATAAATGAGTGATTAAATGATTCTACTTTCCACCACCACCCAATAGCACATTCAGCGCAATCATAAAAATCAGCGTAATCAACGGTCAAGACAGTTTGCCTTTGAATTGATCAGACGTTTAAATTGCAGGCTCTTTGCACCGAAGTTAATCAGCATACCAACCTCCATATTATTTGCCTCTAAATAATTAATTGCCTGTGCAAGATGAACATCTTCTAATTGTACCAGCGCTTTGATTTCAATGGATACAACATTTTCTACCATAAAGTCTACCCTTCTTATTCCAATTTGATCTTGCTTATAGAAGATAGGCATTTCAAATTCCCGCTGAAAGTTCAATCCATACGAATGCATTTCCTTTTCCAAAGCACGTTGATAGATCACTTCCTGAAAACCATTCCCTAATATTTTGTGTACTTCAAGTGCTGCACCAATAACTTTAGAAGTTACATCAGAGTGTTTGTATTGTACTTTAATCATGTTATGATAAAAATTTATTAGCTGATTATGTATAAAAAACCTCATGCAACTTATTGATTATTCCATAAAATAAAAAGCTGACCGTTGATTACACTGATTTTTATAATTGCGCTGAACCCTCAACAATATTTAATACTTTTTCATTTGTGCAATAAATTAAACATTAAATGATTCTAATTTTTGACCACCATCCAATAGCACATTCAGCGCAATCATAAAAATCAGCGAAACCTATTGTCAAAGACAGTAAATAAATTAACATTCGTTATTAAATCGCTTCCACTTTTAAATTTGACAACAAGAGATTCCGTTGTTTAAATCATTATTCTTATTTTGAATCTTCAACCGTTCATGTAATAATCAGCTTTGTGATTTTCTTTTCAGATACTTTTTACTGAATTAAAATACATCGCAAAAATCGGAATGATCATTTTAAGAATGAATACCTACGCCACGGCGGACCAGTATTTATTCAATTGTTTTTTTTAATCAGCTAAGAATAATGCCGGAATCAACCGAACAACAACCAGCAAACAATAAACCCAAGCAAAGTGCTTACTTGGTTTGTGAAGGAGCCCTTTGTAAATGTGATGCAGGAGCAGCACCTGTAAAATTAAAAGTGGATAGCCACAAGAAAGCGTACATCAACAACAATAAATTATTGGCAACAGTAAAGGATGTTAAATTCGAATTGCCGACAGCACCTTTTGTAACCTGCAAAAATATTCCCTCACAAAATAAAACATGCCAACCTCAATTCGAAAAATGGACAAAGCCATACAAAGATATTGAAGTGGAAGGGAATCAGGTAATCACTGATAAGTCAGAATTGAAGTGTATAGCGTATGGAGGTACAATTACTATTGAAATGCACGGACAGCAACAGGAAGTAAATGAAACGCAGGCAAACAATGTAGACAGAAATATTGCTACGCAGGTGAATCCTCTTGCAGACTTTGTACCATTAAATATAGATACTGCTAAAACAGTACGCGTTAATTCTATATCCGGAGAATTGGTTGATGATCCGAAATACAAATCTGTAACCGGTCAGCAGATAGCCGTTGTTAAGAGTGAGAAAAAAGATGACCATGTAGACATTTATGTAAGGCCTGGACAGGAAGTTGAATTTAAAACTGTGCATAAGGGAGAAGCATCCTTGGTTAGCTGGAAATTAACCAGTGCAAAAGGACCGATGCATTTTTTACAACATGGGCCTATATATAAAACCAGCTTTCCTGAAGTTGGCAAATATACTATTGAAGGGTATGGCACAGGTGGTGATAACAATTTAGATGTTGATACAAAAATTGTAGATGGTACGGTTAAGGGTACAAAAGAAATTAAGAAGAGAGGCGACGACAAAGAGTGTATGCTCGACATTCTTGTGCAGGATAACAAACTTACAGGTATCCGTCACCTGCCTTCAGAGAATATCATTGCAGGAAAAGTAGGTGATAAAACAGGTGTACATGTACGTATTGGTGTACCTGTAACTTTTGAACCTGTATATCTAATGCCTCCCATTCAGAAAGAGATTGACCATTTGATTTTAGTAATAAAAGATGCTTCGGGGAATGAAGTACAACGTACAAAAGGAACATCGAATATTATTTTTGCTGCTCAGAATTCATCCGCAATGTATTCAGCGGAAGCTTATTTTGATAATTCGGACGCCAAACCATTTATCTATTTATTTAAGACAGCTGCCAATTCTGTCTCTGTGATTGCAGCTTCAGGAATGAAGTATGAAGGTGATAAAATCCGTACAGGTACTACATTAACATTCACTGTAAGTAAATTCAAATTTGAAAATGATGACGTACAGGAAGAATTAGTGCATGCAGAGCTGGCAAACATCAAATGGTATGAAAGCTCAAACGAGCCTGTAGCGATAGGTACAACATCATACAGCAAGGTCTATTCACGAGAAGGAAAATTTGTGGTAACATGTGCAGTGTTGGAAAAATCTGCAGGATGGTTTAATACTAAAAAGAATGAAGCAGACGACTGGAATTTTACAGTAACACGCAATTACCCAACAGCTATTGAGCAGAAGTCTGAAGGGAAAGTTAAAGTAGGCAAGAAAGTAATCTTTGAATTGAAAAGTATTTTTGATGTTACGTATGAAGATGAAAGAACGATACATTGGCAGTTGACCGGTCCGGAGAACAGAACACTTGAAAAATCACATTACTTTATTTTAACACCAAATCAAAACGGTGTCTATAAGCTAACAGTGAGCATGAATGGAAAATCAATTGATAAAACATTTGAATGCATCACGTGCGAGATTGTAAATGGCTGGTGGACGGACTCCGATGGAAATATACTAACAGGCGACGATGATGAACCCAGCAATACCATTGGTTCCGCTGGCTGGAAGCAGCAAGTAGTGGCTACGTTTCAGCATGTTGGTTTAAACGGTGAAGAGGTTACGTTGGAAGTGTTTGATAAAGATGTAAATGGAACAACCTCTGTGTATACAAAAGACTTCAAAGTGCCCGACGCAAAAAATGCTGTCACATGCTCCTTTCAACTTGACGATGTTGTAAAAAATAAAATCAAAGAAAATAGTTTGTCTTCAAGCGGACTTTTATATTTTACTGTTAAGTCTAAAAATGGATTGAAGCTTATTTATAGTGGTTTGGCGCTTCCTAAAAATGAAAACTATTTGGAAGTAAATGATACCGTGCGTGTGAGAGCGTATTTTGCAGACAACAACGATACCAAGCGCTATAGCACAGCTGCACTGTATACTCCAGTATATCTACAGGTGAAAACCAAGAATCTCATTGATGAAGAGTTGGAGTTTGAGATTTGGAGTTCGAAGTCAAGCAGCAAACCATTAACAAGCAGATATGCATTTCAGGTAGATAAATATGGAATGGCTTCAATAAAGCTGAACATGAAAGCCTTCGAATCGGAATTACCTACTGCCAAAGATTCCACAACGGCGTATTTTAAAATCTACATTAAGAAAACAGGGCATCAGCCTTTTACTGGTGAAAACAAACCTAAGCTTACCGTTTACAAAACACTTGCTACCAGCCCTGCCTCGATTGGTACGACAAAGGCTTTTGTGGTGGTGGATGTGAGTGAGGGTGAGAAAAATAATGTCAAACAAATTGTCTTTCCATTACTTGTAAAACCAGAAAATGATAAGGAAAATAAGTGGGGCACAAATTATTATTGGGCTGATAAGCAATGTACAAACCAAACTACTTATTATGCATGGAGATCAAATAAAACTAGACGACATGCAGGAAGAGATTTATATACAAATCCTTTTACCAGTGTTGTTGCAGTTTGTGATGGAGAAGTACTAGAAATTAAAATTTTTTATGCAGAAACATTCCAAGTTACCATTAAGCATGAAACTAATGATGGAAGAAAATTTATTATACGTTATGGCGAATTAGACCCTAATAGTATAACTGTTAAGGAAAAAGATTTTATAACTCAAGGTCAATACTTAGGTAAAACTGGAAAGCTAAAAGGAATTGTAGTAATCCCGGATTTTGAAATTTACATGTTACATTTTGAATATTATACAGGTTCACTTGGATTGGATATCAATAATCCATTATCTGACAATTCAAAGCCTTTTCAAAGACGAATAGATTTGTCTGATCCATTAGTAATATTAAATGAAGGTTATAAAAATTCCTTTGAGCAAAGTGAAAATAAATCTGACAGAACTTTCGTAACATCATTATCTACGTCTGAAAAATGTAGAAAATTCATTAAGGACTATGAAGACTTAAAGCTTAAAGCATATAATGATTCTGAGAATTATTGTTCAATTGGTTATGGCTATTTAATTGCACATGATAAATGTGAAAATATAACTTTACCAAACGAATTCAAAAACTCAATAACTGTTGAAAAGGCTAATGAATTATTTAATTTAAAATTAAATAAATTTGAAAATTTAATTCAAAAAGAGATCACTTCAAAATTACATCAATATGAATATGATGCATTAGTAAGCTTAATATACAATATGGGTTCTTTTAAAAAATGTCCAATTTTAAAATCAAAAATTAATTCTGGAGATTACAAAGGCGCTGCAAATGAATTTTTAGATATTACAAACGGAGGCACTCCAGGACTGGTAGCAAGAAGAAAAGCAGAAAACAAAATGTTTTTAAATAATATATATGATTCTACACACTAATATGATCTTTAGAAAAATTACTACAAAAGTACTATTAATATTTTTTAGCAGTTTATTATTTTCTTGTCGAGAAAATCCAGAAAGCAATAATCTTAACCAATCTAATAATATAACGCATAGCATAATAGCTACTGATAGTAGTATATCCATAAAACAAAATCAGAAACATGATGGTGAATGGAAGTTTGAAAAAAATGGTATTTTAGGTGGATTTGAAGAAGGGAAATCTTACTTCTATTCTAAATCACAACTTGATACATTGCATCAGAATATTGAAATAATTTTAACGGGAAGTAATATATCTTTTAAATCTATTTGCAGTTCAAAGCTTATTATAATAAAAGAAAATCTGGGAACATTTCTTTCAGGTAAATTATCTGAAAATAAAACAATAGAAGACGTAAAAAATGACTTTAAAGATAATATTAATATTGTTTTAGACGATAGCATAATTATATATGAATTAGAATGCGCACATCCTTATAACAAATTGATTGTGGCTTCAAATAAACTTATTCTTTTAGAATATGGAGCATTTTATACAGTATTTTCTAAAAACATTTCTTCAGACTCAGTCATAACTAAAACAAATAATTGCAGAAATGTGCAAGTTGAAATGGGATCCGGTGAGATATGTACATTTGACAATACTACAGTAAATGATGTTTACAGGCATTTTATAAGCTCTGCTATACTACCATATATTAACCATTTAGAACAAACCATTCCTTTAAATGATAAAGTAATTAATATTGGGAATAATGGATTAATTTCTATCGATTATAATTGGAAGTCAAAAATAAAATTAATTATAACTTTATTATTTGATGGCGGTACAACTGAAATTCATTTCGAACAAAAAAACAATAATGTTGAAAGAAGTATTTATAATTTTGCCGATTAATATTTAATAAAGGAATTCACACAAGGCACAAAGTAAAACTTGAGCCTGAGTCAAGTCTTAACTTGCCAATTGAAATATGGGCTTCATACTGCTTAGGAATTCCATTTTTGAAAAGATAAGTTCCGAAAGATGAGTAGCAAAATCTTTCGCCCTTGTTGGTGTTTCCGCCTTCTATAATCTTATATAGAGTGCGATGAACAACGCCGACACCACCAACCTTTCCATGTAATAATTGCTTTATTTACCGCACCGTTGGAATTTGTTTTTTGTTATTTGGAATTTTACACACCCAAAGCATTCATATAAATACCTATCTCCTACCATAACTATAAGTAGCTGACATGGGATTTCTACAACAGAAATAGCAAAGAATATAATATTCCCATTTAATTTGAACGGATATTTACACGATGAATCATTTTCTGCTCTGCAAGATTTCCAATAAACAATCTTTAGATCTACATTCTAAATGGATGCAGGCTGAATAAACTATTTTCAAAACCATTTATTATTAATCATGACTGAGAAATTACCTTTGTATCATAAACTTTCTATTATAACTATTGGACTGTTTATCTTTTTTTACATATTATTTATCAGTAAGGAAATACTTGTTCCATTAGCATTCGCGTGGCTTTTAGCTATATTATTAAACCCGATCGTTAATTATTTGCAGCAAAAAAAAATAAACAAAATTCTAGCTATCGTTTTGGCAATTCTTTTAATGATGCTTGTTTCGGTTGCCATTTTATTTTTCATTGGCTCCCAGGTAGCAAAGTTCACTGAAATGATCCCTGAATTAAAGCAAAAGATAAATGAGCTTGGGCAAGATGTTTTATCGTGGTTCTCGAACACATTTAACATTGCCACGCCCAAATTAACCAGTATGATCGAGGAACAGAAAGACAAAGGTCTGCAAGGTGCAGGCGGCATAGTAGGCACCGCTTTGGGATCCATTTCCGGGTTGTTCGTAGGATTGTTTCTGCTGCCGGTATATATCTTTCTGTTTTTATTTTATAAACCACTCTTGCTTGAGTTTATAGAAAAATTATTTTCGAAAGACAAACATAAGGTAGTATCGGAGGTCTTAAACGAAACAAAAGGACTTATACAAAACTACTTAATAGGCTTAATGATTGAAATGTGCATTGTAGCTACAATGAATAGCGTAGCATTAATGCTGATCGGCATTAAATATGCCATTTTGCTGGGAGTGATTGGCGCAATACTTAATTTGATCCCTTATATCGGCGGCATGGTAGCGATTGCATTACCTATGCTTATGGGCCTTATGACAGACAGCCCTATTTCAGCCCTGTATGTTTTCCTGGCTTACGCACTCATTCAGTTTATTGATAATAACTTTTTAGTACCCAAAATTGTTGCTTCAAAAGTTAAGGTCAACGCACTCGTTTCAATTATTGTAGTATTGATCGGCGGTGCACTTTGGGGCGTAGCAGGAATGTTCTTATCCATTCCGTTAATCGCTATCCTTAAAGTTATCTTTGACCGCATTGAAACCCTTGAGCCCTTTGGCTATTTAATTGGTGACGATATGCCGGAAGATGGTTCTATAAAGAAACATTCAAAAAAAGAATAAGTAATTAATCATTTGCAATAAAGTTCTTCGGAATTTGTAATTCGAAGCCAGATAAAAAGGATTTGTAATCCTTCATATTACCCCGCTGGCGCAAGCATTCGCTTGCGCTTAAATCCAAAATAAATCAATTCAATAAATAACCAGCACCTGTCTGTCCCGCTTTTGGGCGGTAGTTCAGACATTCCATGCTGGCGCAAGCATTCGCTTGTGCCTAATCCAAAGTAAATCAATTCAATCAGCGTAATTAACGCCTGTCCCGCTTTTGGAAGGAGTGCAGACATTTTAATTATCAAACCATCTTCCGCCACGGATCAATTTCAAAAAAGAGAACTTATTTTTATGCTGCAAAAGCAAATTTGTTTCCAATTGTTTCTTTTTGCTATTAAGAGCCTCATAAATACGTGTTGCTAAAAACAGTTGATTCTCCCTGAACTTATTCAGGTCTGTATTCAATAACGTATACATAGAGTCTTCATACCAATTGCAGATGATTGCTTCATACTCTTTAGGCATTTCTATTTTTGAAAAAATAAGATCACACAGATTTGTATTGAAGTCGTCTGTAGAAAGGCCCGTAGCTTCAAGCCCCATAAGTAACTTACGATTGCGCATATCTGCTAAAATCAGGGTAATAATTTCATTTTTATTTGCTGATTGATTGTTTGTTTCCATAGCTGTGGACTTTTATTATTTTTCAATTTTGAGTTTCATATTCATTTTCTTCTATAAAAAAGTATGTACATTTTAAACATTCATGTAATTGGGTTTGATATTTTGTGCAAAACAAATCCATAATAATGAATGTAAGAGCACCACAATATTGACACGTTGTAGGCTGATCATTTCGTATGAAGATTTCCATTTGAACAGTCTTTTATAAATATTTCAATCGTTCGTTCATTCGTAACCGATTCACTTGTTTCTTCTAAACAATCAAATTCATACCATTCATGATCTAATTCCGGATCAAACGAATAATTATAAATCAACGGAACTTTACATGCCTGCGGAATAAAATACTCCTGATCGATCAATGCATCTTTGAGCTGCTCTAGAATAACTTCCACTGATAGCTGATTCGGATTGCTGAAAACGACAGAGCCATATTTTTTATAATTGCCTGCATCTCTGTATTGATAGTTGAAGCGAATATTTAGTGCGTTTATTTCCATTGTCTTTTAAATTAATTAAAAGACCAATATAGTAGGTTTTTTGTTTTGGGTAAAGTTTAATAGGTTTTTTTATCACCTTTCATAAAAAATAATCTATGGCAAAGGCTAAAAACGAAGCTTTAGACCCAAGACTGGAAAAGGTTGGTCAGAAAATAAAGGATTTACGTATCAAAAAAGGCTATACATCTTACGAGCAGTTTGCTTTTGATCATAATTTGCCACGTTCTGGCTACGGCGATCATGAGAATGGAAAAAATATGACATTAGCCAGTTTAATCAGATTGCTGGATATTCATGAAATCAGTTTAAATGATTTTTTTAAATCGTTTAAATAATGAGACCAGCCTATTACAAAAATTCAATAGATGGTTTTCTAAAAGAAGATAACAACTCTATACTTGGCAAATTAAGCTTTGAAAATGCTCGCTTTACCCAACAATGGACAATAGGAACAGTTTCTTGGAATGACTGTATCAAATTATTGAAATCATCATTTAAGAAATTAATAGAAACAAATGAAAATGCTTCAAATTGGAACCTACTGTTAGAATATGAAATTCCACGATTAGCCAGTAGAATTGATGCTGTAATAATTGCCAACGATATCATTTTAGTAATTGAATTTAAAATGGATCGGAAAACATATGAAGCTGCTGACATTAGACAAGCCGAAGATTATGCACTTGATTTAGCAGACTTTCACTTAGAAAGCAGGAACAAACCAATTATTCCAATCTTATTTTCTCCCCTTGCTCCTGATAAAAATCAAAAAATAATCAAGCATGCCAATGTAAGTCCTTGCTTATTGGTGAATCAAAATAATCTGCATTCAATTATACTTGATGCTTGTAAAGTCAATAATTCAAGTGATCTAACCATAGATATAGATACTTGGGAGAATAGTGTATATAAACCAACACCAACAATTGTGCAAGCTGCAAAAGCGTTATTTGCGGGGCAAAAAGTTGAAGACATTTCGAACTCAGGAGCAGATTCGGTCAATCTTACTTTAACATCTGATTATTTAATTAATGCAATCCAAGATGCCAAAACAAACAATAAAAAAGTCGTTTGCTTTGTTACTGGTGTTCCGGGTGCGGGCAAGACATTAGTAGGACTAAATATTATTCATGAAAAGGAAAAGTTTGATGGAGATGAATTTGACACAGCGTATTTTTCTGGTAATGGTCCGTTAATTACTGTATTAAAGGAAGCATTAGCACGAGATAATTATGATAAACAAGTTTTTAAATATATAAGCGAAGGAAAACAAGGAAATAAGCCAACAAAAAAAGAATCTGTTCAATCTATAAAAGGTAAAATTCAAAATCTCCATACCTTTATTAAAGAAGGCATTCGTAACCCAAAAGCACCAACAGAAAAAGTAGTAGTTTTTGATGAAGCACAAAGATGTTGGAATGCAACACATTTTTTCAATAAATCGAAGCAAAACCAAAACAGAGAAACAAATCCATTTGACTTACAGGAAAAATCTGAAGCGGAATTGTTATTTGAAATAATGGATAGACACGAAGATTGGTCAGTTATTATTGCATTAGTTGGTGGTGGACAAGAAATTAATACAGGCGAAGGTGGTATTGCAGAATGGGGCAAAGCATTAAAGATTAACTATCCTCATTGGAATGTTCATATCTCTCCTCAGCTATTATTCGGAGATACATCAACAGCAAATCAAATGTTATTTGAGACTATACCTAAAGATATGGTTATTTTTAAAGAAGAAAATTTGCACTTAAAAGTAAATCAACGTTCATTCAAAGCAAACAATTTTAATGAATGGGTAAACGCAGTATTAAATAATCAGCCTGAAAAAGCAAAGGAAGTATACAACACAATAAAAAAAGATTTTCCAATTCTTTTAACACGAGATTTATCTGAAGCTAAAACTTGGTTGCGTAGTAAAGTAATTGGTAACAAACGCATAGGATTAGTTGCCTCATCTGGAGCAGTGCGTTTAAAATCTGATGCAGTAAATATAAAAGATAAAATTGAAGTAGAACATTGGTTTTTAAACGAGGCAAAAGATATTCGTTCTTCCTATTACCTTGAACAAGCAGCAACTGAATTTGACATTCAAGGTCTTGAAATCGATTTCTGTTGTTTATGTTGGGATTTGGATTTAGCTTACGATCAAAAATGGATCCCACAAAACTTCAATGTAAAATACTCATTTTGGTCTAACACCATGAAAGAAGATCAGCAAAGTTTCGTCTTAAATACTTATAGAGTATTATTAACACGTGCTCGTGAAGGCATTGCTATTTGGATTCCTAATGGTGATGAATCTGATTCAACAAGACCAAAGAAGGAGTATGATAAGATTTATAAGTATTTAGGAAAGTGTGGATTATAAATATTAGACCCGCAAACTTTATAAACAAGCAGGTCTAATATTTATTCGTATTAAAATTTTTTTAACGCTAATTGTAATTCTTCCCTTGCATTTTCAGCATCTACAATTGCATTTTCAATATCCGCAATTTTTCTTTCTGCTTCTTCAATTACTATGGTCTGATTTTTAACTTGCTCTTCACGTTCAGAAGAAGTTCTTCCAAGTTGCCATTCTTTAATTGTGACCATTTTATCTTTAGCTGCTGCTGCATCACCTTTTGCAATTGCTAAATTATCTTTTAATTGATCGATTGTATTTTTTGTAGAAGAAATTTGCTCTTCGATTTTTATTTTATCTTCTACTTTGTTTTTTGTAGATAACGCAATTGAATCATCATGTATCTTTTGCTGCGCTGCCTTTTCTTGTGCATTAGGGCCACAACTCATAAAAATAATAGATAAAAAAATAAACGTGTAAAGTGAGGTTTTCATAGATTTAAATTATTAATAGTTTTCTAAAATTTATTTGTTCAATAACAATATCCACAGGCTTTATACTTGCCATATTTATTAATGGCTTGATCTTGCGTTACACGAATAACATCGTGCGTACATTTATTTAATCCTTGACAGTAATCAACATGATACGCATAAGATGTTGGACTAACACATATCAATACCATTTGCGAAGCTGATTTAAAAGCAAGGCACAAAATGCATGCGAAGATTATAAGCCATTTACTATTCTGTGCCATGCTCTAAATATTAAAATCTATTTAACAACTTCCGTTTCGTAACTCTCTACTGTCTGCAAAAGCTGATCTGTGAAATTATAGATATCATCCAACTTAGTTAGTTCGTGCTTAATATCCTTTTTGGCTTCATCTAAAAAACTAATATATTTTTTAGTACCATTCAACCAGAGTCTGCAGATTATTTTACGATTGCTATCATCTAATAAAATACCATAATAAGATTGTGTATCTCTTCCAAAAATTCGATTACTGTCTACTTTCTTTCTAAGTATAGATTTCACAATAAAAAATGCTTCCTTCTCTTCTTCTGTTGTCTCTGTAACTTTAGCAATCGGTTCTGCGATTACTTGTTCGACAGCCTGTTCCGCTTCTTTTGTAATCTCTTTATCAAGCGCAGATTTCAAACGGTCGCTAATCATATCTGAAATAAACTGATTCACAGACTTGCGAACAATTTCAACAAACTGCGTCATTACTTTATCTGTAGCACGTCCATGATATACCTGACTAACAAAAAACTTGACAAATGCTTCACTTGGTGTTTTCAATTCATTCGACATGATATTCTTAATTTCATTCGAATATTTTAATTCACTTGCTGTATTTGTTACCGCCTCAACATCAAAATATGATTTATGAAATTTCTTTAGTTCTAATACTTCTACTTCTTTCATATCAGAAATAGTAAACTCAAAAAATGGCTTATCATCCATCTTATTAGGTTCAACAAGATCAGTATAGAAGCGATAGTTTAATCCATTAGTAAGCAATCCAAATTTTGCTTTTGTAGTATGAAAATAACGAAACAACTGAGAGTTATGTGGGTCAAGCTTTTCATTGTGATGTTTGCATTCAATCAAAATAATAGGTTGACCATCTTTCATAATGGCGTAATCTACCTTCTCTCCTTTTTTAATGCCGATGTCTGCAATAAACTCTGGATTTACTTCAAACGGATTGAAAACATCATAACCAAGAATTTGAATAAAAGGCATTATTAATGCATTCTTCGTTGCTTCTTCTGTCTGAATCTGAGGCAACATTTTTTCAACTTTAGTACCAAGCTGATGAATCTGATCTTTAAAATCCATTATAATAAAAGTTAAAAGTTAGAGATAAAATATTCAGATACTTATAGATCTGTAAGTGTAAAAATTTTTAATATGTTGAAAGACAAATTAAAAATTGAGTGTGACAACATATGAAATTGTACTATTCCAAACAAGTTATTTTTAACTTTTGTAAACAAAACCCACTAAAAGTGATTTTAATCACCTTTATTATTAAAGCCCAAACCCATAATTACCTAATCCATCCACAATCTTCCTTAAAAACTCCCCGAGCTCTCCCTCATTTTCAAAAACTATTTCACATTCAAATTCATCATCAAAATATTGAATGAGCTCTAGAATTGAACTGAAACAATAATAGTAGATCCCGTCAAGATTGAATACATATACAATGGCTTTCTGAGTTCCATCATCTAACAAAATTGTTTCGATCGTTCTGGACGGACGGATATAAGCTACATCAATAGCGTAATATGTGTTCATGCGTGGATTTTAATTTTATGCAAGTATGTAAAAGTATGATCAAGTGTCACCCCGATATAAGTGACTCAACTAAAGAATTTATTACTTCTTTACTCCCCAGCAAAAGTATAGCACAAGGCTACTTACCCCACCCTTATCCCATAGTTATCCCACCTATGTCCCACGTTTGTCCCATATATGTCCCACCTATATCCCACCTCAATAGCATGGAAGTACTGTATAAAAGGGTGGCAAAAACGAATAGGAAGATAGACAGATGAACGGGTGGGAAAATATACAGTAAGCCAGGAAAGCAGAAATGTGCTCAATTACGCTACGACCAGTATGATGGAATACTTTCTGTAAGGGAGCGATAAAGCTTGCATCCCACCCGAATAAGGGTATCTTTATAGAATACACTTTTAAACGAACAACCGTATGAGTACTCCTTCTTCTCCTAAAAAAATCACCTGGGCCCTTGGTCTTGTCTTAGGTATTTTAGGCATCCTTGGCCATTATGTGCACGTTGATATGCTAAGCGAATACAGCTATGCACTTCTATTGACAGGCTTTGTGATTCTGGCTGCTGGCACTACATTTAAAGAATTGTAAGATAATGATGAGTTATGAATTATAAATTATGAATGGAAAGATCAGGCATAATTTATAATTCATAATTTTTATTTCTTCCACCATTTTTCGTAGTTGTTCGCTACATAATTCCAAAAGGATTAAAATTCATTCAAAGACTGCTGAATGATGGGCACCAGTCACCGCTGCGCTAAGACTGGAGCCAGTGAATAAACAAGCAGCAATCTCCCTCCGATCCTTGTAGATTCTGTCCAAAAAATCTATATCTTTATTGAAGACCACGGTCTTTTAGTAAATCGTTTACACTAATTTCTGCATAATGATTCAAGATAGCTGCAAGCATTGTGATGATGAACCACAAAACAAAAAGGAACTGCCCAAAGCTGCTGATCCGCATGACCACCACGAAGGTGACGGGCATAACCATGATGATATACATGCAGAGGAAGAACCTCAAGGCTGGAAGCATTACCTGCCTGCCATACTCTCTTTTCTATTACTGATCGCAGGCATCGTGGCCGATCAACAGGTTGCTGCTTATCACCGATTGAATTTCTTTCAGGGCTATGTGCGGTTCGCTTATTACCTGATCCCCTATCTGCTCATTGGCTGGCCGGTGCTTAAACGCGCATACCGCTCTATCCTGCGCCGCGACTTCTTTAATGAGTTTATGCTGATGAGCATTGCAACGATCGGGGCATTCTATATTAAAGAATATCCGGAAGGTGTTGCCGTGATGTTGTTTTATCAGATCGGTGAACTGTTTCAGGATAGTGCCGTAGAAAAAGCAAAACGATCCATCAAAGCATTATTAGATATTCGCCCCGATGAAGTTACGGTGCTTCGCAATGGTAAAGCAGAAAAAGTAAACCCTGCTGAGGTAGCTATTGGTGAAACCATTCAAATAAAGTCGGGAGAAAAAATTGCCTTAGACGGCGAACTGCTTTCTGAAAAAGCATCTTTTAATACTGCTGCGCTTACGGGTGAAAGCAAGCCCGACAATAAGTACAAAGGGCAACCTGTATTGGCAGGAATGATCAACCTGAACACAGTTGCTGAAGTACAAGTAACGGCCCTTTTCAAAGACAGTAAATTATCGAAGATCCTGGAAATGGTGCAGGATGCTACTGCGAAGAAGGCTAAGACACAGCTGTTCATTTCCAGATTCGCACACAGGTATACACCTGTTATGGTATTTCTTGCATGTGCAATTACACTATTACCGTACTTTTTTGTTGAGCAGTATATCTTTAATGATTGGTTATACAGGGCGTTGGTATTTCTTGTAATCTCCTGCCCCTGTGCCTTGGTCGTCTCTATTCCATTAGGCTACTTCGGCGGTATTGGATTGGCTTCACGCAATGGGATCTTATTTAAAGGTTCTAACTATTTAGATGTCATGACGGGAATTGACACGGTTGTGATGGATAAAACGGGCACGCTTACAAAGGGTGTTTTCAAGGTACAGCAGGTAGAACCTGCAGGCATAGACAAAGAAACTCTTTTAAAATTTACCGCTGCACTCGAAAAACATTCTACACATCCGATTGCTAAGGCTGTAGTTGATTACGTCGCTGACAAGCAATTACCCGATGCTACCGATGTAGAGGAAATTGCCGGTCACGGACTGAAAGGAACAATTGATGGTAAGCAGGTATTGGTAGGCAATCTGAAGTTATTGAGCAAATTCAATATTGCTTTTGATGAACAGATCAGGAACATTACCGACACAATTGTTGTAACGGCGATCGATGGCACGTATGCTGGCTACATTACCATTGCTGATGAAATTAAGGAAGATGCCCTGGAAGCCATCAAGGCACTGCACAGCCTTGGCATTAAAACGGTAATGCTATCAGGTGATAAGCAGGCCGTAGTAGATGCTGTAGCAAAGACCTTGGGTATCGATGCTGCGTATGGTGATCTGCTTCCGGAAGGTAAGGTAGAAAAAGTGCAGGCGCTTAAAAACGCAGGTAAGAAACTGGCATTTGTTGGTGATGGAGTAAACGATGCGCCTGTTGTAGCCCTTGCAGATGCAGGTATAGCCATGGGTGGCTTAGGTTCAGACGCTACAATTGAAACTGCGGATATTGTAATTCAAAATGATCAGCCGTATAAAATATTTTCTGCTATTAAGATCGGCAAACTTACCAAACGCATTGTGTGGCAGAATATTTCTCTTGCTTTTACTGTTAAAGCTGTTGTGCTGATTTTAGGTGCCGGTGGTTTAGCAACGCTATGGGAGGCTGTGTTTGCCGATGTTGGTGTGGCGTTATTGGCAATCTTAAACGCTGTGAGGATTCAGAAAATAAAACTGTAACATGTTAATCGTATTGTGCTCTGACGCAGCCTGGACTGCCGAATAATGTCCAGTGAAAATGCAGTCAAAGACTGCCACACTCACTGGCACCAGTCACCGCTACGCTAAGACTGGTGCCAGTGAGTGTGGTGTAAAGAAAGCATCTTCGATGCTGTGCGTAAAAAATGTGATGATGTTATGGCTATAAACATTTGACCCCGCTGGGGTCATCGTTTTTTTCATTAACAACTCAGGGTTGATAGACCACGCAGCGTGAGGGATAGCAGCGGAAATCCTTTTTTGCTTTTCGCAAAAAAGATTGGAGCGAATAGCCCGACCCGCAGGGGCACGCCCCGGGAGAAATTCCCAAAACCAAATAACAAAATCCAAAAGGATGTAGAATATTATCCTGTTTAATCGATACATCCTTTAATCCTGATTCAGATAAAAGGAACGCATCTTCGATGCTGTGCGTAAAAAATATGATGCTTTTATTGCTATAAACATTTGACCCCGCCGGGGTCATCGTTTCAAGAAAAAATCATTATTTTCAACCAGTTAGAGTTGCTCTAACCGTGGACAAACGATTACGTTAATATCATACGTTGCCCCGTTTGGAATTTGCTTTTTGTTTTTTGTGATTTAAAAAATAATCCTGCCTTTCCAGTAATCCCTAAAAATTGTGTTTAAAAAGAAAAGGCTTCGAAGTAATTCGAAGCCTTTTTAGCCTGTACCTAGAGTCGGAATCGAACCGACACACCTCACGGTACACGATTTTGAGTCGTGCGCGTCTACCAGTTCCGCCATCCAGGCAAATAATCATCCACATCCAACTGATCTGGGGTTGCAAAAGTAGAAAATTTGGGTGAAAAAGCAAAATTTAGTTACTAGTTGCTAGCTGCCAGGCACTAGACAAGGGCATAGCAAATTAGTTTCCAATTACTTAGACTGAAAAAAAAAAGTTTGTATGTATTCGCTTCTAGTTCCATACTCAAAATACCCAACGTTATGTGATTAATCTACCAACCTGTGGTTACTGTCTTGAAACAATTCTAGTAACTAGTGCCTAGCAACTGGAAACTAGTCTAGAGGCTATCAACAAACTTAATCTGCACCTGACTATCGTACTGCAGACCAAGAAGTTCAGAGGCATTGCCATGGCAGATAGCAACTTCCAGATTGCCGCTGCTGTTAAAAACCGCTACACACTCTCCGCTTTCGACTGAATTATAAGCTGTTGAAATAATTTCTAATTGCTCGCGCGAAAACATGACCGAATACGGCCGGCTTTCGTGCACCCGATCAAACATCTCTTTTGTGATATTGGTGATCAGGTTGCCGTAATGGTCTACATGGATCACCCGGCCCCAGATCTGGCTTTTGGTTACTTTTACCTGCGGCAGCATCATGGTGCCGAGGCCTTTCAATTCAACACCCAGATTGTAAATAGAACTGCCGCTCGCTAACGCTACTGCCATCATTGCCAGTGTGCTGCGTTCAGGAAAAAGCGGCGAATACTTTTCGTCTTTGCGCAGCTCCACCATTACGGTCGGCTGTTTATCGCTCAGCAACGAAAAGAACCCATTGTCGATGCCTACAAAATAATGCTCTTCGAGTTTTATGGCTACTAATTTCTCCTTACGGGAAATCGGTGTATTGACACACACCAGATGCACGGTACCTTTAGGAAAATCACGGAAGATGTTACGCATTACATACGCTGCATGCGGTATATTGAAGTGTTCGATCTCGTGTGTAATGTCAATTACTTGCATGGTATGATTGACCGATAAAATTTTTGCCTTAATGGACGCTACATACGGATCGCGCCAGCCAAAATCGGACATAAAAGTAATAATCGCCATGA
>Ga0247817_10000574_pt1 | contig 19997 bp, 20 predicted proteins | sample UWRJL212509R1_FD_178010 | JGI IMG/M metagenome (GOLD analysis project Ga0247817, IMG submission 178010) | Plant litter microbial communities from Arlington Agricultural Research Station in Wisconsin, United States - UWRJ-L212-509R-1 | ecosystem: Environmental > Terrestrial > Plant litter >...
GCTTCGCTGCTGGGCCGAGGAACCCTCGGGCCATGCTCTGGTCATCGAGGTGTCCGACACCGGGCCGGGCATGACCCAGGCCCAGGTCGCGCGCCTGTTCACCCCCTTCGACCAGACCGCCGACGGCGTCAGCGCCACCTATGGCGGGACGGGTCTGGGGCTGTCGATCAGCCGCGATCTGACCGAGCTGATGGGCGGTCGTCTAACCGCGCGCAGCCGCCGTGGCGAGGGCGCCAGTTTCAACGTTTCCCTGACCTTGGCCGAAGCACTTGACGCCCGTGTCCCGGCCACGCCCTTCGGCGCCGAGAGTCGAGTCGACATCGCCCGCGCCCTGGCTGTCAATGCGGCGGCGATCCGCGCTGTCCCGACTTCGGCGCCGGCAGAGTCTCAACCCGCGCCCATCTTGGCCGGCCCGGAACCTGTCGAGCCGGTGGTCGAGGCAATCGTCGACGAGGGCGACGAGGACGAGGGCCGCGCCCTGCGGGTGCTGGTCGTCGACGATCACGACATCAACCGTCGCGCCATCGAGCTGATCCTGGCCCCTCTGGGCTGCGATATCGCCCAGGCCGCGGACGGCATGGCCGCCCTGCGTCAGTGCGAGGCCGCCGCTTTCGACGTCATCTTCATGGATGTGCGGATGCCCGAGTTGGATGGTCGCGAGACTACGCGTCGGCTGCGCGCCGGCGGCGGGGTCAATGCCGGCGTTCCGGTTATCGCCGTCACGGCCGATACGGCCCCGGACGACATCGCAGCCTGTATGGCCGCAGGGATGAACTATTTCGTCTCCAAACCCCTGACGCCGCCGGCCCTGCTGGGTGCGCTGAACGAGGTGCTGATGGCCGCTCAGGAAGAGGTTGCGCGGGAATTCGCAGCCGCCTGACTTCCGACGATCGAGGCGATCAGGTCCTTGGCGAATTCCGGGCGGCGCATGTCGCATTCCCAGATGGTCAGAACGGTCCAGCCGTCGGCCTTCAGCGCCACCTCGTTGCGGATATCGCGCTCGCGGTTGCGGCCGATCTTGGCCAGCCAGTAGTCGGCGTTGGCCTTGGGCTGGCGGGCGCCTCTTGCGCAGTCGTGGCCGTGCCAGAAGCAGCCATGGACGAACAGGGCGATCCGCCGCCCCTTCATCACGACATCGGGTCTGCCCGGCAGACCGGCGCCGCCCAATCGATAGCCGACGCCGGCCTGTCGCAAGATGCGACGCACGGCCAGTTCGGGCGCGGTGTCCCGACTCTTCACCCGCCGCATGACGGCGCTGCGTTTCTCGGGGGTGAAGACGTCGGTCATGGCGCGCTCCGCTCACCCCGCGAGGCGAGGTGAGCGGGTTCGGACTAGAGCTGCGCCAGCAGGTGTTCGGCCGAGGACACCTTGAATTCGCCGCCGCTCTCGATGTTCAACTGGGTGACGACGCCGTCCTTGACCAGCATCGAATAGCGTTGCGAGCGTTCGCCCATGCCGAAACCGCGCGCGTCCAGAACCAGACCCAGTTCACGGGTCAGATCGCCCGAGCCGTCGGCCAGCATCAGGATGTCGTCGGCGCCGTCGGTGGACTTGGCCCAGGCGCCCATGACGAACGGGTCGTTGACCGAGATGCAGGCGATGGTGTCGACGCCCTTGGCCTTCAGGTCGGCGCCGTTGTCGATATAGCCGGGCAGGTGACGGGCCGAGCAGGTCGGGGTGAAGGCGCCGGGGACGGCGAACAGGGCGACGGTCTTGCCCTTGAATATCTCGTCCGTGGTGATCGGCTTGGGGCCGTCCGCCGTCGGTGTGGACAGGGTCGCGGCGGGGATGGCGTCGCCGATCTGGATGGTCATGGAATTCTCCGACGGGTTTGGATGAGGTCGTCCGGGTCAGATAGGCGTGATGACGGCCCGCGCCAAGCGGGCGCCTTGCGCACCGGGCCCGTCGCACCGATCATACAGGCATGAGCGACTTCCAATCCCTTGTCGGCCGGCTGCTGGTGGCGATGCCGGGCATCGGCGATCCACGCTTTGAACACGCCGTCATCCTGGTCTGCGTGCATGAGCCGGATCACGCCATGGGCCTGAGGCTGGACCGGCCGGCGCCCTCCGTCGACCTGAAGTCGGTGCTGTCGAAACTGGACGTACCGGCGCCGGACAGCACCATCGGTCATTCGGTCCTGATCGGTGGGCCAGTCGATCGCGAGCGAGGCTTCGTCCTTCACACCGACGACTGGCTGTCGTCCGACGCCAGCCTGCCCTTCGTCACCGGTCTGGCCATGACCGGGACCAAGGACGCGCTTCTGGCCATGACCGACGTCGCCACGGGGCCGCGCCGGTCGAAGCTGTTGCTCGGCTACGCCGGATGGGGCGAGGGGCAGCTGGAGGACGAACTGGGCGAGAACGTCTGGCTGACCGCCGACGCCGACATGGACGTTATCTTCGATGGCGACCACGAGACGAAATGGAGCCGCGCCCTGGCCGGCCTCGGCGTCGATGCCGGCATGCTGTCGGGCCAGGCGGGGCGGGCTTGAGCACGGGTCACTTGACCTCCATCGTCTTAAGCGCGGGGCGCAGGTTCACCGCGCCGTCGCGGAAGTCCGCCCACGGATCGGCCTTTTTCAGCAGGGCCGGCGCCGTGCGGATGTTGAAGGCTTTCGGCTCCAGCCCCGCCTTCACCTGACCCCAGGACAGAGGGAAGGCGATGCCGGCGCCGGGCCGCGCGCGCGGCGACCAAGGCGCGACGGCCGTCGCCATTCGCCCGTTGCGCAGATAGTCCAGGAAGATCTTTCCCCCCCGCGCCTTCTTGGCCAGCGTCGTCGTGAACCGGTCCGGCGCGTCCACCCGCACCGCCTCCGATACGGCCTTGGCGAAGGCCTTGTTCTGTTCCCAGCTGACCTTCGACTTCGCGTCCGTCCGGATCGCAACGACGACGTGCAGACCCTTGCCGCCGGTCGTCTTGACGAAGGGGTTCAGCCCGAGCGACTCCAGCTTCGCCTTCACCACCTTCGAGGCCGCGATGACGTCGCCGAAATCCAGGCCGACGTCCGGATCGAGGTCGAAGGTGATCTGGTCCGGTGTCTCGGGATCGCCCGGCGCGCAGCCCCAGGGATGCAGCTCCAGCCCGCCGGACTGGCCGATCGCGACCAGCCCCCCGACATCGACGACGCCGACATAGGGTTTGCGCTCATGCACGTCGATCAACTTCAGCCGGGGATTGGAGCCCGGCATGGCATGGCGCTGAAAAAAGGTCTCGCCGCCGATGCCTTCGGGCGCACGGATGATCGAGGTCGGCCGGTCCGCGACATGGGGCAGGATCCGCTCGGCCGCCAACTCGTAGTAGCGGACCAGATCGGCCTTGGTGATGGCGCCCTCGCCGTCATGGGCAGGCCACAGGATCCTGTCGGGGTTGGAGATGGTGACGCCGGACACGACCACCTTGCCGCCCTTGCCCGCCAGGGTCAGTTGCGGCGGCGGAGTCGTCTTCGGGCTCGGCTTCGGCCCCAGGCTCAGCTCGGCCGGCGCCTGCGGCATGGCGTCGACCTCGGGTGCGGTCTTGTCCTCGCGCAGCCCCTTGAAGGCCGCCTGCCGCAAGGATCCGGTATCGGTGTATCCGCCGTGTTCGATCTCGGCGACCAGCACGGGCTTGACCCAGTGGATGGTCATTCCTCCGGCCGATGACTTTCTCGGCGCCCCCTTGCCGACGAAGGGGCTGTGATCGGTCTCATTGGCCAGAAGCGCCGGCAGCAGGGTCTTCACCAGGGGCTGGGCATAGCCGGTGCCGACCCGGCCGAGGTGCCGCAGCCCCTTGCCAGCCTTCGCGTCCACATCCTGCACGCCCACGATCAGCGAGCGGAAACGGTCGCCTTCAGAGGTCCAGCCGCCGATGACCACCTCGTCCCGACCCCGGCATTTCGACTTGACCCAACTGGTAGAGCGCCCGGCCTGATAGGGGGCGTCCAGCTGTTTGGAGATCACCCCTTCGAGATCCATCCGACAGGCGCTCTCCAGCACCGCCTTGCCGCTGGAAGCGAAGTGGTCGACGTAACGGACGCGCTTCGCCGCCGCCTTGGGGATTCGGTCCAGATACGCCTGCAGCCGCGCCTTGCGATGCGACAGCGGCAGCTTGCGCAGGTCCTCGTCGCCCTCGAACAGCAGGTCGAAGGCGAAATAGACCAGATCGCCCGTCTGTCCGTCAGAGATCGCGGCCTGCAGAGCCGAGAAGTCCGGGTTGTGATCCTCGGCCAGGGCGCACAGCTCGCCGTCGATCACGGCGTCCGGCCACCGGGCGGCGTCGGCCGCATGCTCGGGGAACTTCGCCGACCAATCCAGGCCCTTGCGGGTACGCAGGGTGGCGCGACCGCCGCCGACGCCGATCTGCAGACGATAGCCATCGAACTTGATCTCATGGGCCCAGCCGGCGCCGGCGGGGGGATAGTCGCCGATCTTGCACAGCTGGATGGGCACGAAGGCGTGCGGCGCGGCGGCCTTGCTGGCCTGGGCCTTCGTCGGTTGAGGCTTGGGCGGGGGCTTGCGTCCCGTCGTTTTCGAAGACGTCCATTCCTTCTTGCCATCAGCGATTTCCGCCATCGTCCGTCCACTGACGATCGAGGCGTCGATCTCCATATTGGCGTCGCCTTCGCCGTCGACGGTGAAGTCGTCGATCTCCTTGATCAGCAGCCAGTTGTTGCGCTTGGACGGCTTGCCGCGGTCGGATCGCAGCCGGATCAAGGCCCACTTCCCCTGCAACCGTTCGCCGTGCAGGATCATCTTGATCTGCCCCTTGGCGAAGGCGGCGTCGAGGTCCGGTTCCTGCGGCTCCCACGTGCCCGTGTCCCACATCTGCACCGTGCCCGCGCCATAGTTGCCGGGGGGAATGGTCCCTTCGAAGTCGCCATAGTCCAGCGGGTGGTCCTCGACCTCGACCGCCAGCCGCTTGACCGTGTGATCCCTGGACGGCGCCTTGGTCACGGCCCAGGATTTCAGAACCCCGTCGACCTCGATGCGAAAGTCGTAATGTAGCCGCGTCGCCGCATGGCGCTGGATCAGAAAGCGCAGCGGGGCCTGACCCTTGCGCGGCGTCTTCCTGCCCTTCGGTTCGGGCGTCTCGCCGAAATTCCGTTTGGCCTGATAAGTGTCCAGTTCGCCGCGCATCGCCATCATCGCCGCCGTCAAGCGCCGCCGTTCGCGGCGCGGCGACTCAACGCCGGTGTGCGCCGCGCGATCCCGCCCCGCCTATCGCGACGCCTCCCGCTGATAGACGACCTTGCCGTCGACCACGGTCAGCACCGCGTGACCCTTGGGAATATCGGCGGCCGGGACCGTCATCAGGTCGATGTCGAAGGCGGTGAAGTCCGCCCGCTTGCCGACCTCGATTGTGCCCAGTTCGCTCTCACGGAAGCTTGCGTAGGCCGGCCACAGGGTGAACATCTTCAGCGCCGTCTCGCGCGAGACGGCTTCCTCCGGATGCCAGTCCGGCCCTTGAAATCCTTCCAGATCACGACGTGCGACGGCGGCGTAAAACTCGATCAGGGGATCGCCGCGCTCGACCGGCGCATCCGAGCCGCCGACGACGATGACGCCGCGATCGACCAGGCTCTTCCATGCATAGGCGCCGTTCAGCCGGTCCTCTCCCAGACGGGCGGGCGCGAAGTGGAAGTCGCCGATGGCGTGGCTGGGTTGCATCGAGGCGATGATCGGCAGGTCGTGGAAGGCCGGATAGTCGGATGGCCGCAAGATCTGGGCATGCTCGATCCGCCAGCGAACGTCTTCGCCGCCCTTCCAGTTCGCACGGGGCACGGTCGCCATGGCCTTGCCGTACCAGTCGATGACCGAGCCGTTGCCCCGGTCGCCGATGGCGTGGGTCGCGACCTGGATCCCGGCCCGCAGCGCGGCCTCGTAGATCGGCAGGATTTCCGCTTCGGTCGTCTGCATCAGGCCGCGTGTCTCAGGCGCGTCGGCGTAGGGATCGTACAGCGCCGCGCCGCGCGACCCCAGGGCGCCGTCCGCGTAGAGCTTGACCGCCCGGGTGATGATCCGGCCATCCGCGACGCTGCGCGGACCCGATGCGAACAGGGCTTTCGCGCCGTCCGGCGTGACGCTGTTGTAGATCCTCAGGGGCGCCTCGCCGGCTTCGGCCATGGCCTCCAGAACCGGGATATCCCGCCACGGCGCGCTCATGAAGTGGACGCCGGTCCAGCCATAGGCGGCTTCGACCCGAAACCCGGCCTGATAGGCGGCGCGGGTCGTGGACGGGTCGGCCTGCGGCATCAGGCGGCCGATCAGGGATTGGGCCGCATCCACGAAGAAGCCGGTCGGTTGGCCCGAGGCGTCCTTGCGAATTTCACCCCCTTCCGGAGCGACGGTTTCGCCGGTGATCCCGGCCGCCTTCAGGGCCGGAGTGGAGACGGTGGTCGCGTGGCCGTCGGCGCGCGACAGAAGGACGACCCGGCCCGGAGCGGCGGCGTCGAGATCGGCGGCTGTCAGGAAGCGTGAGCCGTTTGCGGATTCCGGCCAGCGGGTCTCGATCCAGCCCCGACCCACGATGACGCCTTCCGGATGAGCCTGCGCCCACGCGGTGAGCCGGGCCATGGCGTCGACGACGGAGGTCGAGCCCTCGAGGTTCAGTGTCAGCTCCCGCCAGCCGATGCCGTCGAGGTGGGCGTGGCCGTCGGTGAAGCCCGGAAACAGGGTCGCGCCCTTCAGGTCGATGATTGCAACGTCTGGTGTGGAAGTCGCCGCTACGGGGCCGACGTAATCGATGCGGCCATTTCGAATGACGACCATCTCGGCCGGGGCGGCGCCCGTGACGCCGGTATGGATCGTCCCGCCCCGGATGATCAGGTCCTGTGCGCTCGCGGTCGAGGCGACCCCCGCCAGCAGCAGGGCGAGGACGGTGGACGGGGTTTTCATGACGGGCTCCGGTTCGGACTCAGGGATCGCCCCGACCTCTCCACTTCGTCAAGGGCGAGCTGCGGAAATGCGACGCTTGGCGAGGGCGGCGGTGCGCCCATATGGGCGGGATGAAACTTTTCACCATCGGATATGAAGGCGCGACACAGGCCGACGTCATCGGTCGGCTGAAGGCGGCGGGGGTCGAGACCCTGGTCGATGTTCGCGCCGTCGCGGCCTCGCGCAGGGCCGGCTTCTCCAAGACCATCCTCGGCGAAAGCCTGAAGGCGGAGGGGGTCGACTACCTGCACCTGCGGGCGCTGGGAACGCCCAAGGCGGGGCGCGACGCGGCGCGGAAGGGGCATGTGCATGAGATGCGGGCCATCTTCGCCGAGCACATGGCCGAGCCCGCCTCCCAGCTTCAGCTGCAGCAGCTAAAGATACTGGCCGGGGAGAACCGCGTGGCCATGCTCTGCTTCGAGGCTGACCACGCCGGATGCCACCGGGCCGTCCTCGCAGAGCAATTGGCCCGCGAGGACGGCTTCGAGGTGGTGAACCTCTAGCCCTTCGGCGCGCCAACCAGAGCGTCAACCGAGGTCGCCGTCACCGGGTGATAACCCGGACGCGCGAGGGCGTAGATGCGGGTGGCGATCGGCCGGCCCCAGTCGCCCTCGGCCCACAGGCTGGTGAACAACGGCAGGACGAATTTGCGCCGACCCATGGAGGTCAGGAAGGTCTGCAGCTTGGGCACGGCCGGCTCGTAGCGGTGGGCGATGGCCAGCTGCAGCCAGCCGAAGACCACTTCGGCATTGCCCTCGGCCTTCAGGTTCAGCGTCTTCTCCAGATCGGCCAGCTGCTGGTTGGTCAGCCAGTCAGCGCCGTCGCGCAGGCCCGCCGGGCGCCACTGCAGGAAACGTTGCCGCTGCTGGGTGTTCCAGCCGCTCCATGGGATGGCCGAGGCCGGGCCGCGATCGGCGAAGAAGGCCTTGGCCGCGTTATCTACGGCGACGAAGGCGTCGGAGGTCGGGGCGACCGCGCTGGATGGCAGGCCCGGCTGATAGATCCATGCGTCCAGCTGCAAGCGGCTTTCCAGAGCGGCGTCGCCCTTGATCAGATTGGCGCGGATGTCCTGCAGGAACAGTTCGGTGGTCATCGGTCGGAAGGCGTTGCGCTCGAAATACCCTTTCAGCCAGGCGTCGAACCGCTCGCGGCCGACGGTGCGTTCGATCGTCTCAAGCAGGGCCGCGCCCTTCTCATAGGCGATGTCGGTCATGCCCTCGTCCGGATCGCGGCCGGTCAGGTCGAGGTGCAGCCGAGTGTCGGCCGCCGGCAGGGTCTTCAACTGCTCCTGCAGCGAATCCCAGCCCAGAACGCGCTCCTGCTGGGCGCGGGCGTTGCCATAGACCGCCTCCATGATCCGGTTCTGGAAATAGGTGGTGAAGCCCTCGTTGAGCCAGAAGTCGGCCCAGGTCGCGTTGGTCACCAGATTGCCGGACCAGCTGTGCGCCAGTTCGTGGGCGACCAGGCTGACCAGCGACTTGTCGCCGGCGACCACGGTGGGGGTGGCGAAGGTCAGGCGAGGGTTCTCCATTCCGCCGAACGGGAAGGAGGGCGGCAGGATCAGCAGGTCGTAGCGGCCCCAACGGTAGGGGCCGTAGAGGGCCTCGGCCGCATCGACCATCTGGCCCATTTCGGCGAACTCGGCCTTGGCGGCCTCAAGCTTGCTCGGCTCGGTCCAGACGCCGGTCCGCGTGCCGTCGGCGGCAAAGGCGAGGTCTCCGACCGCCAGCGCTATCAGATAGGGCGGCACCGGGTTGGTCATGCGGAAGCGGTAGCTGTGGGTCCCGTTGGAGCCAGTCTCGCCCTCGGGCGTCAGCATCTCGGCGCTCATCACGGCCTTCAGCGTGTCGGGCACGGTGATCTTCGCGGAATAGGTCTGGCGGATGCCCGGGCTGTCCTGCGTCGGCACCCAGGTGCGGGTCAGGATCGCCTGGCCCTGGCTGAACAGGAAGGGCAGCTTGCCGCCCGCCGTCTGGGCCGGGGTCAGCCACTGCAGGGCCGCCGCGTCCGGGCGGGTCGAATAGTCGATCGAGATCTTCAGTGTCTCGCCGGCGGTGAAGGCCGGGAGGGTGACGGTCAGGGGCTGGCCAAGGATCGGATCGGCAGCGCCCACCTGATACTGAAGCGGACCGTTGGGACCGCGCACGGCCTTGATGTCGAGATTGCGGGTGTCGAGGATGATCTGGGTCGCGCCCGGCTCGGCCGTCACGTCCAGGGTCGCCGTGCCCGACAGGGTCTTCGCATTGAAGTCCGCCGTCAGATCGAGATCGACGTGTTTGACCCGCGCGATCTGCGGCTGGGCGTAGGAGTGGACATCCTTCGCATAGACGACCGGCGCGGTCGCCGAGGCCGGAAGAGGCGGCATGTCCGACTTGACCTCCGTCTGCTGATTGCAGCCCGCCAGGGTCGCGGCGACGGCTGCGGCCAGGATCAGGCCGGACAGGGTGCGGGTCATATGACGCTCCATTGCTTTACAGCGTGGGAGACAGCCCCCAACCGCGGCAAAGATCAAGAGGGCGTCAGGTTGCGACCGCTTCCGTCCCGTTTCGGGCGACGAAGAGTCGACCGCGCTCGGCGAACAATACGGCGATCAGGGCGATCAGGCCGCAGGTGGTGAAGCCGATGGTCATCGGGATCACCGTGCCGTTGAACTGCTGGCCGATCGCGAACCCGGCCAGCGAACCCAGAACGGTGGAGATGCAGCCCTGGGCCGAAGAGGCGGTGCCCGCGATATGGCCCATCGGCTCCATGGCCATGGAGCCGAAATTCCCGGCGATCAGGCCGAAGCAGAACATGGTCAGGGTCTGCAGGATGGCGAAGGTCCAGATCGATTCATGGCCGCTGATCGTCACGACCGCATGGGCGGCGGCGATGGTGATGAAGCCCAGCAGGGCCGCGTGGCTGATCAACCGCGAGCCCAGCCGCTGGACGAGGGCAGCGTTGACGATCGAGGCCACGGCGATGCCCCCGGCGATCAGGGCGAAGATGGTGGTGAACAGGGCCGGCGCCTGGAAGACGTCGTAGAAGATCTGCTGCGCCGAGTTGATGAAACCGAACAAGGCCCCCGTGATCGCCGTCATGGCCAGGGTGTAGCCAATGGACTGGCGATTGGTCAGGGCTTCACGAAAGGCGAGCGCGATGCGCTTCGCCTGGATCGGCAGCCGGTCTTCCGGATGCAGGGTCTCGGGCAGGCGGATCAGGGTCCAGATCATCAGGCCTACGCCGATCAGGCCCAGCACGTCGAAGATCGCGCGCCACGGGGCGACCAGCAGGATCAACTGGCCCAGCGACGGGGCGATGATCGGCACGCCGAGGAAGACGAGGAAGCTCAGCGACATCACCCGCGCCATGGTCCGGCCGCTGTAACGATCGCGCACGATGGACACCGCCAGCACGCGGGTGGCCGCCGATCCCATGCCCTGGCCGACGCGGGCCATGATCAGGGTCTCGAAGGTCGGCGCCAAGGCCGCCAGCAGGCTGAAAAACACGTAGATCGCCACGCCGATCAGCAGGATCCGCTTGCGTCCGAACCGGTCGGCCAGCGGGCCGTAGACGATCTGGGCCGCGCCGAAGCCCAGCAGATAGGCGGTGACCACCCACTGGCGGCTGTTCTCCGATACGATGCCCAGCGCGGCGCCGATGTCGGGCAAGGCGGGCAACATGGAGTCGATCGCCAGCGCGTTCAGCGCCATCATCAGGGCGATCATGCAGACGAATTCGGGGAATCCGGGGCCCTTGGTCACTGGGTCGGCGGTGTTGACGGTCATGCGCGCCCAGATGCGCCCGCAGGCGTCTCGCCGCAACCAGAGCCGTCAGAAACTGCTGCGATGCAGCAAAAATATCGGCGCGCGTTCAGGCGCGCCCTTCGGGGGCGGCGTTGTCCGCAGCCGTGTCCCGGGTCGGCAGGGACAGGCCCATCTGGACGAGGTCCGACAGGCTTTCAGCCTCCATCTTGGACATGACGTTGGCGCGGAAGACCTCGACGGTCCGGGGGCTGATTGTCAGGTCCTGGGCGATCTGTTTGTTGGACTGGCCCTGGATCAGGGCGTCGAACACCTGACGTTCGCGTGGCGTCAGGCGCTCCAGCCGGCCAGTGATCCGGGCCATGCGCTGGCGGTCCGCGCTGACCGTGTCCAGCCGGCGCAGACAGCCGCGGACCGTCTCGATCAGTCGGTTGGGGTCGAAGGGCTTTTCGATGAAGTCCACGACGCCGGCTTTCATCAGTTCGACGGCCGACGGCACGTCGCCATGACCGGTGATGACGATGACGGGCCAGGCGTCGCCGCGCAGGGCCGAAAGCCGGCGAATGACCTCGGCCCCGTCCATATCGGCCATCCGCAAGTCGGTGACGACGCAGGCGACCGGATCGTCCGGGGCCTGGCTGAAGAACTCCGCGCCGCTGGCGAAGCCCCGCGCGCGCATGCCTTCCTTGCGCAACAACAGCACAAGCGAGTCCCGCACGGCGAAATCGTCGTCGATCACGAATATCGATGGCGTCATCGACACGAACTCCTGCACGTCCTTCGCACCTGCGAAAGACGAGCCAAAACCGGGGCGGGTATCCGCTGCGGCCCGCCTAACTGGTTACTTGCCCGGAATAGTCCAGTGTTGTGAGCGCGTTGCTAAGGGGTGGTCAATGGCAAAGAACAAGTTGTCGCCACATTGTGACGATCGCCGACCGATGTTTTTATTGAACATTATCGTTGTTCACCTTCTCGTCAGGGTGGTGACGAATTCTTTGGTAAACAAGTGTGACAATGTTCGAATCCTGCTCACTCCGGGCGTGAGCGTGCGACCACGGACCGAAGACCGGCCAGCAATGCAGCCGAGGTTTCCCCCTCGACGCAGCCATCCGCGAGGATCAGGCGCAGGGCGCGAACGTGAACATCGACCGAGGGCCAGGTCCAGGCGCCGCTGGTCATCATCAGATCAGTGATCTCGCAAAGACTATAGGCGGCGCCATAGAGGGGGCCCGTGTCGAAGAAGCCGGCCATGTCCAGCAACGCGGCGGCCATCTCGTAGATTTTGGCGTGCGCGCCGTCGTCACGCGTGCGACAGGCCATCTCCAGATCGGCGAGCGCCGTTGCCACGGCCAGCATCCCGGCTTCGCGGTGCCCCTCCACGGCGGCGTCGGCGCGCCGCACAGCATCCTCGATCGAGCGCCCTCCCGGCTGGGACATCTGTTTGGACAGGTTGCTCTTGTATTTGAACGTCCGCGCTTCGGTCACAACGCCACTCGCATAGGCTTGATGAGCATGTCGATGTCGGATTGGTCCATGTTGGCCTCGACAGCGGCGCCGACATGGGTGGACAGGTCTCCCGCGCGACGACCCGGCATGTCCAGCGGCGGGCCGAAATTCCGCACGCGGCGGTCCGGGCCCATATAGGTGTCGCACTGGACGAACTCGCGCTCGTCCGACGCCAGCCAGATGACCCGTTGCAGCAGGACTGCGGGCGTCAGCGGTTTGGCGACCACGAAACTGGCGCCGCAATCACGGCTCTTCTGGATCTTCGACCGGGCGGCGTGGCCGGTCAGCATGATGACCGGGGTCAGGCAGGTGGGACGGGGCGTCTCGCGCCGCAGCCAGCGGACGAAATCGTAGCCATCCATGTCCGGCATCGCGCAATCGACCAGAATCAGGTCGATCATCCGCTGTTTGATGATGTCGGTCGCGGCGGCGGCGGAGGCGCATTTGATCTGTTCGCGCACGCCGAAACCCTGGACGACCGAGCTCAGGATATCGAGGGCCTGGGGATTGTCGTCGATCAGCAGCACCGTCGATTGCTCGAGGTTGACGCGATCGCTCTGCTTCGGGGGACGGCTCATCGGATCAGAACAGCATCAGGTCGCCGGCGTCGGCGATCGGGGCGGCGACGGCCGACGGGGCGAGCACCGCCGAGCGCAGGCGGTTGGCCAGATCGGCCAGAGGGATGACCGTCAGGGCGTCCTCGACCGGTTCGCCGTTCGAAAGGGCGAGCGACAAGGCGCGCATGGCGTCCAGCCTCTGGGTCAGGACGTCGATGGCCTGGGCGTCGCGCAGGGCGCGGGTGCGGTCCTCTGGCGCGCACTGGCGGACATGGTCCGAGACCATGTTGGACAGGCCCTCGATCCCCTGACCGATATCGGCCAGTTCGGTGGCATAGGCGGCGAACATCGCCTCGGCCCGCGGGCGATCCATCAGAACAGCTCCAGTGCGCCGGCGTCGACAGCTTCGACGGGCCGGGGGCGGGCCGCGACGGCTGGCAGGGCCTGATCGGTGACCGCCCGTTGCAGGGCGCGACCGGTGGACGGCCAGTACTGGACCCGGCGTCCGCCTGATCCCCTCAGGCTGCCGCCGACGACGGCGATGCCTTCGTCGCGCAGGAAGCGTTCGGCGAAATCGGCGTTTGCAACCCCGACATCTTTCAGCGAGTCAAACATCCGTCCGCCGCCGAACAGCTTGGCCTCGAGGCTCTCGCGCCGCGCTCCGGCCTTCAGCACGTCGTTGATCAGGATTTCCATCGCATAGGCGCCGTAGCGACGACCCGCGTCGGTTCCGGAACCCGCGCCCTCGGGCAACAGGAAGTGGTTCATGCCACCCACGCCCGTCACGGGATCGCGCAGGCACATGGCCACGCAGCTGCCCAGGATAGTGGTCAGCATCACGTCCGGATCGGAGGTGACATAGTGTTCGCCCTGGCCGACGTGGACCCGGACGGAGGCGGCGGGGGCCGGAGGTTCGGACGAGGCCATCAGGTCAACACCCCGAACACGCCTTCGACCTTCTCCCTGAGCTGGGCCACGGTGAAGGGCTTCACCAGATAGTTGTTCACCCCGAACTGGACCGCGCGCTGAACCAGTTCCTTGTCGGCGCGGCCGGTCAGCATGATGAAGGCGGCGCCTTGCGTCGGTGGGTGAGCCCGGACGGCGCGCAGCAGGCCGAGGCCGTCCAGCTTGGGCATGTTGAAGTCCGAGATGACCAGATGGGCGGGCTTGGTGATCATCTCGCGCAGGCCCGCCTCGCCGTCCGAGGCTTCGCGGAATTCGCGGAAGCCGATCTGCTGCAGGCTGGTCCGGATCAGGGCGCGCATCGACATCTGGTCGTCGACGATGAGGGTGTGGATTGCGGAAGCGGCGGGCATGGTCGTCCTTCAGGCAACAGTGTCGGATGCGCGCGTCGGGAGTGCGCACAGATCGAGGATGGCGTTGGAGAGGCGGGAAAGGGGTAGCTGGCGTTCGACGGCGCCGATCTCGAAGGCCACGCGCGGCATGCCGTAGACGACGCAGCTGGCTTCGTCCTGACCCAGGGTGTGGGCGCCGGCGTTGCGCATTTCCAGCAGGCCCTGGGCTCCGTCGCGGCCCATGCCGGTCAGGATGACGCCCGTCATCGGGCGGCGCAGCCGTGCCACCGAGCGGAACAGGACGTCGACGGACGGGCGGTGGCCGCTGACCGTCTCACCCCGCACCAGACGGCAGCGCGGCGTGACGCCGGACACCTCCAGATGGGCCTCGCCGCCGGGGGCGATATAGATGTGCCCAGGGATCAGGGGCGCGCCATCGATGGCCTCGGTGACCGTCGCGGCCGAGGCCTTGTCCAGACGGGCGGCGAAACTGCCGGTGAAGGTCGCCGGCATATGCTGGGTTACGACCGTGGCCGGGCAGTCGGCGGGGAAGTTCGACAGGATGGTCAGCAGGGCTTCGACGCCGCCGGTGGAGGCTCCGATGGCGAGGATGTGGTCCTTCGCCGCCCGATAATCGGGACGCAGCCGAGGCGCCTCAGCGGGCGCCCGGGCTCGAACACGCGAGCGGGCGGCGGTCTTCACCTTCAACGTCAGGTCTACGAAGGCCTCCATGGCCGTCACGCCGGCGGACGGCTTCCCGACCGCGTCGACCGCGCCCATCTCCAGCGCGGCCAGGGTGATCTCGGCGCCGGCCTGGGTCAGGGTCGAGACCATGACGACCGGCATGGGCCGAAGTCGCATGATCTTCTCGAGGAATTCCAGCCCGTTCATATTGGGCATCTCGACGTCCAGGGTGATGACGTCGGGGTTCAGCTCCTTGATCAGGGCGCGCGCTTCCAGGGGATCGGCGGCCGAGCCCACGACCTCGATCTCGGGATCGCGGCGCAGGGCGGCCGCGATCAACCCGCGCATCGTCGGAGAATCGTCGACGATCAGGACGCGGACGGTGGACTGGGCGGGAGCCGTCATGCGCCCAGCCTGTATGTCGTCAGGCCGCTGGTGCGCAGTTGCGCGCTCGCCGGGCCGCTGACCCGTTCGGAATGGCCGATGTAGAGGGTGGCGTCGGGCGCCATCAGCGGGGTGAACCGCTTCCAGATCCGTTCCTGGGTCGCATCGTCGAAATAGATCACGACGTTGCGGCAGAAGATAACGTCGAACTTGCCGCGCATCGGCCAGTCGCCGATCAGGTTCAGTTCGCGGAACGACACCAGCTGGCGCAGGGCGGTGTTGGCCGACAGACGGTCTCGACCGTGCGCCGGCGCCTTCTCGAAGAAACGGTGGCGCAGCATCGGCGGCGCGGCGTCCAGCGCTTCCTCGGAATAGATCCCGGCCACCCCCTCGGCGACCATGTTGGGATCGATGTCCGAGGCCAGGATGCGGACGTCCAGTTCGTTGGCCTCGGGCAGGGCGGCCAGAACCGTCATGGCCATGGAATAGGGCTCCTGCCCGTTCGAGCAGGCGGCGGACCACAGGCGCACCCGGCCGCCCCGACGCGCCCGTTCGGCCAGCACCGGCATGACCTCGTCGCGCAGGTGGTCGAAATGGTGGGGCTCGCGGAAGAAGCGGGTGACGTTGGTCGTCAGGGCCGCCGTCATGGCCTGGCGTTCGTCGACCCCGTTCACCCCCTGCACCAGGGCGCAATAGTCGCGGAAGCTCTGCAGGCCCAGGACGCGCAGCCGCTTGGCCAGTCGGGAATAGACCAGCGCCGCCTTGCCCTCGTTCAGGGCGATGCCGGCGTGGCTGTGCAGGATCTGGGCGATGTGACGGAAATCCTCCGCCGTGAAGACGAACTCGCCCTCGACCAGCGGCTCGCGCCCGGCGCCCCTGCTGGACAGGGTGGTCATGCGGCCTCGGCTTCCGTCTCGGGGATGATGTGCTCGAGTTCGATGAGGCTGATCATCCGGCCGTCGATGGCGAAGATACCCTTCACGAAACTCTTCACGTGGTCGCTGGCGATGTCCGGGGTTGGCTGCATCGCCTCGTCGGTCAGCTGGATAATGTCGGACACGGCGTCGACCAGCAGGCCGACCATCCGGCCGCCGATATGAGCCACCATGATGACGTGACGAGCCGTGGGCTCGGAAGTGCGCAGGCCGAACCGGGCGCCCAGATCGATGATCGGCAGGACGGCGCCGCGCAGGTTGATCACGCCCTTCATGAAACCAGGCGCGCGGGGCAGGGGCGTTGCCGGGGTCCAGCCGCGGATTTCGCGCACAGACATGATGTCCACGCAGAACTCCTGCTCGCCGATGCGGAAGGCGATCAGTTCACGGTGGGCGCCGTTGGCCGGCGTTGGGGCAAAGGTCTCGGTCATGATCAACTCGCGAGTTTGAAGTCGGGGCGGGACGGTTCGGACCTCGTCAGATCCGGTCTGGCCTTGCGGCGGGCGTTGGCGACGATGGCGTCCACGTCCAGGATCAAGGCCACACGACCGTCGCCCAGGATGGTGGCGGCGGCGACGCCCTCGACCTGCTGGTAGTTGGTCTCGAGGCTCTTGATGACGACCTGGCGCTGGCCCTGGATGGCGTCGAACAGAAGGGCGGCGCGGGCGCCGGCCTCGGTCTCTATGACCACGGCCACGCCAGAGGCGGGCGGGACCGGCGTGTCGCGGAAGCCCATGACCATGGCCACGTCGATCAGGGGAACGAACTCGTCGCGGAAGCGGATCACGGCGTCATGGCCCCCGACATGGTGAATGTCCTGAACCCTGGGAGTCAGGCTCTCGACGATCGCGGTCAGGGGCGCGACCAGGGTCTGTTCGGCGGCGGTCACGACCATGCCGTCCAGCACGGCCAGCGTCAGGGGCAGGCTGAGGGTGAAGGTCGAACCCTTGCCCGGCGTCGAGGCGATCGAGATCCGACCGCCCAGGGCCTGGATCGAACGGCGGACCACGTCCATGCCCACGCCTCGCCCCGAGACGTCTGTGATCGTCTCGGCGGTCGAGAAGCCAGGCAGGAAGATCAGGTTGTCGATCTCGTCGTCGGTCAGAACCGCATCTTCGGGGATCAGGCCGCGCGAGACGGCGATGCCCTTGACCCGTTCACGGTTGATGCCGCGTCCGTCATCCGAGATTTCGATGACGATCCGGCCCGACCGGTGAAGCGCGACCAGACGAACGGCGCCCTCGGCGGGTTTGCCGGCGGCGACGCGGTCGTCGGGGCTTTCCAGTCCGTGGTCGATGGCGTTGCGCAGCATGTGGGTGATGGGCTCGGCCAGGCGTTCGACCACGGTCTTGTCGACCTCGGTGTCCTCGCCCGCAGTGACCAGACGGACGCGTTTGCCAGTCATCTCGCCGACCTCGCGGACCAGACGCGGCATGCGCTGGAACACCGATTTCACGGGCTGGGCCCGGATGGCCATGACGCTGTCCTGGATCTCGCGCGTCAGCAGCTCGAGATCCTCAAGCCCGACCGAGATGCCCGACGATCGCGCCAGACCGCTCTCGATCACGCGCTGGGCCAGCATGGCCTGCTGGATGACCAGCTCTCCGACGACATTGATCAGGCGATCGACGCGGTCGAGATCGACCCGGATCGTGACGGCCGGAGCCGGTTGAGCCGGGGCGGGCGCCGAGGGGGCGACTGTGGCAGGCGCGGGCGATGGCGCTGCGGCGACCGGCGTGGGCGCCGGAGCCAGTACCGGCGTGGGGGCGATGACGGCGGGAGCTGGAGCAGGCACGACGACCTCCGCTTGGGCGCGGGCCAGCAGGGCGGCGACGTCGAAATCGTCGGCCGGAGCTGAAGCAGAAGCTGTCCCGGTCTCCACGGCGCCGAGGGGACGGACCGACAGGTCACAGTCGCTCTCGACGAAGTCGAACACGTCGCGGATCGCGGCCTCGCCGGCATCCGTCTCGATCGCGACGGTCCAGGACAGATAGCCCTCTTCGGCGACCAGTTGATCCAGATCGGGCAGGGCGGAGATGTCGAGGCTGACGCTCATCGGCCCCAGTCGGCCCAGTTCACGCAGCAGCAGGCCCGTCTCGTTGGCGTGCGCGTACATGCGGCTGTGGGGACGGAAGACGACGGTCCAGGCGGTTGCGGCCGGTGTCGGCGCCGGAGCCTTGTCGGGGATGTCCAGGGCGGCGAAGTCAAAAGCGACGGGGCGGAAGCCAAACTCGTCCTCCTCGACCACAGCCACCGCTTCGGGCGCGACCTCGGCGGCGGAGACGCCGGCCTCGCCGTGGGTCAGCATTTCAAGTTCCGCGACCAGGGCGGCGGAGCGGGCCTCGTCGACGGGCGCGGCCTGCCCGCGCGCGGCGGCGATATGGTCGGCCAGCACGTCGGAGGCGCGCAGCAGGGTCTTGACCGTGACGTCGTCGCAGGGTTTGCGGCCCGACCGGATTTCGTCGAGCAGGGTCTCGAACACGTGGGCGAAGCGGACCAGGGCGTCCAGCCCGAAGGCGCCGGCCCCGCCCTTGACCGAGTGGACCGCCCGGAAGACGGCGTTGACGGTCTCGTCGTCCGCGGCGCCCGACTCGATAGCCAGCAGACCCGCTTCCAGGTCGCCGAGCAGTTCGTCGCACTCCTGGAAGAAGGTGACCTTGATGGCTTCGAAGGGATCCACGGCGTCATTCATCGGATCAGGCCGCCACGCGCCGGACGGCGTCGACCAGCTTGACCGGGTCGAAAGGCTTGACGATCCAGCCGGTGGCGCCGGCGTCGCGGGCGCGCTGCTTCTTGGCCGTGTCGCTCTCGGTGGTAAGGACCAGCACCGGGGTCGAACGGTGGTTGGGATCGGCCCGGACGCCCTCGATCACGCCGAAGCCGTCGAGACGCGGCATGTTGATGTCGGTGATGATCACGTCGGCGCCCTCGGCGGTCAGGGTCTCCAGCCCGTCGATGCCGTCGACGGCCTGGATCACCCGGTAGCCGGCCTCGACGAGCGCCAGCAGGAGCATGTCCCGCATGGTGCGGGAATCGTCGATGGTCAGAACGGTCTTGGTCATGCGGCCTCTCCCAATCCGAAGGCCGTTTCGCCGGCTCCGAAGCTGTTCCACTGGTTGGCGAAGTCTTCCGAGACGGCGTCCAGGCTCATGGCCTGACCATCGCGGGCCCAGGTCTGCTGCGCCGACAGGAGGACCTGAAGGCAGAGCCCGCCCAGTCGTTCAACGGCGGAGCCGTCGACGGCCACGGGCTGACCCCGCAGCGCCAGAAGCTGGGACCTCAGGGTCTCGGCGTACTGGATATCCAGGGTCGCGGGCAGGGTGAGGGAGGCCATCAGAACTCCTCCCAGCCGTCTTCGGCGCCGACCGGTTCGGGGCGACGGGCCGCGCCGCCGCGACCGACGGTGCGCATCGCGGTGACGGTGCGCTGGGTCGCGGGACGGTGCTCGGTCCGGGCCGGAGCGCGGGCTGCGGCCGGGGCGGCGACGGCGCCGATCCGGAAGCGCGAGACCGAGCCGGCCAGGGATTCGGCTTCCTGCGACAGCGAGTGGCTGGCTGCGGTCGATTCCTCGACCATGGCGGCATTCTGCTGGGTGACCTGATCCATCTGGTTGACGGCGGTGTTGACCTGCTGGAGGCCGGTGGCCTGTTCCTGGGCCGAGGCGGCGATCTCGGACACCAGACCGTCGATCTCGGCGACGCGGCTGACGATGCGTTGCAGCGCCTCGCCCGTCTGGCCCACCAGGCTGACGCCGGTGTTGACCTGGGTGGTCGAGGCCGAGATCAGCACCTTGATCTCCTTGGCGGCTTCGGCCGAACGCTGGGCTAGGGCCCGGACCTCGGAGGCGACGACCGCGAAGCCGCGGCCCGCGTCGCCGGCCCGTGCGGCCTCGACCCCGGCGTTCAGCGCCAGCAGGTTGGTCTGGAAGGCGATCTCGTCGATCACGCCGATGATCTGGCTGATTTCCTGGGCCGACTTCTCA